>MDSZ01134434.1_pt1 | contig 20587 bp, 15 predicted proteins | sample 811201 | NCBI WGS metagenome assembly MDSZ01 (sample SAMN05326647, study PRJNA326480) | marine metagenome | isolation source: seawater | place: Indian Ocean: North | collected 2010 | reverse complement strand
CAGCTCCAGCTCCAGCTCCAGCTCCAGCTCCAGCTCCAGCTCCAGCTCCAGCTCCAGCTCCAGCTCCAGGCACGGGTTCAGCCAAGGCCAGCGGTTTGCGCAAGGCCAAAAAGAACCTGGCCACCCCGGGCGGTGGCATCACGTCGAATAAGAACGAGGACGAGGGGTTGCCCACCGGGCCGGTCATCGACGAGTCGTGGGCGGACGAGGTCGACGAAGTCGGGGTGCGAAAAGCGTGGGATGCGTTCGTGCAGCGATTGAGGGACGAGGATCGGATTTCTGTGGTGGCGACCATGGCCCAAGAACAGCCCACGCTGCAGGGGCTGGTGGTGACGTTCCCGGTGCACAACCCGCTTCAGCGTGAGCAAGTGGACGAATTGAAGACGGAAATGCTCGTGCACCTCAAGACCACCTTGAAGAATGCCGGGCTTCAGTTGCAGGTGGAGATGAAGGAGACGCCGGCCGACGAGAAGAAGGCGGTTTTGTCGGACCGAGAGAGGTACGACATGATGGTGGAGAAAAATCCCCAACTCGACAAGCTGCGGCAGGCCTTGGATTTGGACTTGGGTTGAGCGAACAAAAGGGGAGAATCAGAGGTTCGTTGGGTGCACCTCTGAAACTTTTCCAAGCCGTGAAAAAAGCCGTTCAAGCCACATTTTTTGCACTCTGCACCTTTTTTTGGACGGGCGACGCATGGTCGCAAGACCGCCAGGCCACAGGATGCGTGATTTTGGGAAAGGTGGTCGATGCCACCACCAACGAAGCCTTGCCGTTTGCCTCGGTGGTGCTTCAAGGCAACGCCACTGGCACCACCACAGACTTCGACGGCAACTACACCCTGACGGGCATCGCACCGGGGGTCCACAACGTGGTCGTTTCGTTCCTCGGTTACGCCACATACACGGCCTTTGAAGTGGAGACCACCCCGGCACGTCCCGCGGTTGTGAACGCAGCGCTGGTGGAGTCCGCCGTGGCGGTGGAGGCTGCAGAAGTGGTGGTTGAATCGCGCGGGACGGTGGAGGAAGCCCCGCTGAGCGTCCGCAGCATTGGCACGAATGAGATCAAACGGAACCCAGGGGGCGGGCGGGACATCAGCCGAGCTTTGCGGTCGTTGCCCGGTGTGGCGGCCATCCCCAGTTTCCGAAACGACATTGTCATTCGTGGGGGTGCGCCCAACGAGAACCGGTTTTACCTCGACGGCATTGAAATCCCCAACATCAACCACTTCGCCACGCAAGGGGCCAGTGGAGGGCCAGTGGGCATGATCAACGTCGACTTGGTGGAAGGGGTTGACTTCTACGCTGGCGCTTTCCCCGCGGCACGTGGCAACGCCTTGAGCAGCGTGATGGAATTCAGGTTCAAGGAGCCGCGAACCGACCAATGGACAGCCAATGCCGTTGTGGGGACCAGCGATTTGGGGGTCACGTTTGAAGGGCCGACGGGCGACAACAGCAGTCTGATTTTCAGCCTCCGCCGGAGTTACCTGCAGTTGCTGTTTCAAGCCATCGGTTTGCCGTTTTTGCCCACGTACAACGACTACCAATACAAGTGGGCGTGGCGGCCTGACGACAAAAATTCCATCACGTTCCTCGGGCTCGGGGCCTTGGACGATTTTGAATTGAACACCGGGTTGGCCGACGACCCCACGGCGCCGGATTACCTGAACCAGGTGGCGATTTTGGACGTGCTTCCCATTTCTGAGCAGTGGAATTACATGCAAGGGGTCAAATGGGATCGTTACAAGGACGACGGCAAATGGACGTTTGTGTTGAGCCGAAACATGCTCAACAACACCGCCTTCAAGCACATCGACAACGACGAAACCTTGGACAGGACGTTGGATTACGTGAGCCAGGAAATCGAGAACAAATTCCGGGCGGAGCGCGCCAGGACTTTGGCGCCTGGCTGGAAGATGACTGCAGGCATTTCGGGGGAATACGCCAAGTACAACAACAGCACCAAGAACATTGTCTTTGTGCCTGGGTTGGGCAGCGCGACAGTGACGTACAGCTCGGCGTTCAAGATGGCGAAATACGGCGCCTTTGTGCAGTCTTCCAAAGCCATGCTGGACAACCGGTTGACGTTGTCTGGTGGCTTGCGTGTGGACGGCGCCTCACTGTTATCTGTCCAGGACGACCTGGAGATGCCAGACAACGACATGGCCCTGGCCAACCCACTCGACCAGTTCAGCCCCCGGGCCTCTGCAAGCTGGAGCTTCGCCCCGGGGTGGACATGGAACGCCAACGCGGGGATTTACCACCAATTGCCAGCCTACACGGTGATGGGCTACGCGGCTTCGGTCGACACGGCGTCGGCCACCCTGGTCAACTGGCATTCGGGGATGACCTACACGACCAACCGGCAGTTGGTCATGGGTTTCAAAAGGGAGATCGCCAGCCGCAACGCGGCGGTGTCGCTCGAGGGCTTTTACAAGGGCTATGTGGGGTCGCCGGCGAGCGCCAACTCGGGCATCGCCTTGGCCAACCTTGGGGCGGACTTTGGGGTCGTGGGCAACGAGGAAGTGACGTTCGACGCAGAAGGGCGGGCGTACGGCATGGAAGTCTTGCTGCAACAACGCCTGTACAAGGGGTACTACGGCTTGTTGGCCTACACGCTCGTGCGCAGCGAGTACATCAACCCTGGTGAGGAGTTGGCCCTGTTGGGGTGGACGCCCAGCTCGTGGGACAACCGGCACATTGTCAGCTTCACGGGCGGCAAGAAGTGGGACAGCGGATGGGAGCTGGGTGCGCGCGTGTTGTTCAGCGGCGGGTTGCCCTACACGCCGTATGACGTGGACCAAAGCCTGCTCATTGCCAATTGGGAGGCGTTCAATGGGCCGCTGTTCGATTACACCCAACTCAATGGCGCCCGCAACGGCAACTTTCACCAGGTCGACATCCGACTGGACCGCAAATGGTTCTTCGAAACCTGGTCGTTGGACGTGTTCATGGACATCCAAAATTTGACAGGCGCCACTCCACCTCAGCAAGCCCAGTTGGACGTGGAGCGCAGTCCCGAGACGGGCGCCCCCATTCCATCCTTGGCCACGCCCGGTTCGTACGACCCTCGGTACATCACGGCCAGTGCGGGTGCAGTGTTGCCCGCCATCGGGTTGATCGTGGAGTTGTGAGCCATGTCCTGGGGTTACCTTCGTGGTGTGACGCACTTGGATTTGGGAAGACAGTATGAAAGCCTGCCGTACGCGGGAATGCTCTTTTTCGCGGCGGTTTTCGGTGCGCATGTTCACATCGTTTCCCTTCCCATTGGGGTGCTGGCGGGCGTGGCGTTGTTGTTGCTCGAGACCACCGTCAGCGTGACTTCCCAGGGGTTTTCTGTGGTCAAGCGTCTGGGGCGGATTCCATTGCGTCGCGACCACTGGGCCAAGGACCAAATCTTGGGTGCATCTCTCCAAGAGCATCGCGACGTCACCACGTACACGAGTTGGTCCCAGCGGAACACGGTTCGGGCGCACAGTTTCATTTTGACCTTGCGGGTGGACCGCGGAAAGAAAGGGGTGGAGGACCTTGAGGTGTACGAGTTTGCCAAACGTGCAGACGGCAAACAGGTCGTTGAGGCTTTGAAATCGCTTCACATTCCAGTGGCATGAGGGTGGACAAATTCCTGTGGGCGATTCGGGTCTTCAAAACCCGTTCCATGGCCAGCCAGCACTGCCGGGAAGGCAAGGTGTCGGTGGCCGACAAAGCCGTCAAGCCCGCCCGAGAGATGAAAGTGGGCGAGGTGGTGGAGGTGAGGAAGGGCGCGGTCCGGTTTCGATACGAAGTGCTGTCTTTTCCACGGAGCCGGGTGGGCGCCGCCTTGGTGGCCGACCACATGCGGGACGTCACTGCGCAGGAGGAGCTTGACAGGTTGGAGATGATTCGACTCGCCCAACAAGACCGTCCCAAAGGCGTTGGCCGTCCCACTAAGCGTGACCGGCGCGATTGGGAGAAAGCGTTCAAGTCGTGAGGGTGCCGTCGGATTCGGCGTTTGAGGTGCACGAGCTGAGGCCGGAGGAGACTCGTGAGCTGAGGCACCGTGTGCTTTGGCCCCACAAGCGCTCTGCCCAAGAATGCGTGATTGACGTCGACGAGGCCGACCACGCCACCCACCTCGGGGTGTTCATGGCGGAACCCGCACCTTGGGGGGTGTCGCTTGACGGGCGTGCTGGCGCGCTTGTCGGCGTGTGTTCGTTGTTCGATCAGCCGTGCACGCGCTGCGCGGTGCCTTGGGAGAACGAGGATGCCTTGAGGTTGCGCGTGATGGGCACGTTGCCTGAGGTTCGAGGCCAGGGCGCCGGCACGGCGCTGATTGCCGGGGCCCTCGACGAGGTGGTGCGGCGTGGAAAATCCGTGCTCTGGTGCGACGCGCGTGAGGTGGCCTTTGGGTTTTACGAGCGGCTGGGGTTTGGTTTCATGAACGAGAAGTACGAGTTGCCGGACGTGGGCCCTCACCGCACCATGGCGCTGGTCCTATCTTCGCCGCGCAATTGACGGAACCATGCCAAGCATCAGCCAAAAGGGGCAGTCCATGCCCGACAGCCCCATCCGCAAACTCGCCCCATTTGCCACTGCGGCCAAGGCGGCGGGCAAGCGTGTGATTCACTTGAACATCGGCCAACCGGACATCGAGACCCCTCAGGTCGCATTGGATGCGGTTCGTCAAGACACCCGGACGGTCATCGAGTACAGCCCGAGTGAAGGGTTTGCTTCGTACCGCAACGGACTGGCTTCCTATTACCAGGGGGCAGGATTGAACGTGGAGGCCGACGACATTCTCATCACAACGGGAGGGTCGGAGGCCCTGGTGTTCGCGTTCATGTCGTGTTTGGACCCAGACGACCAAGTCATCGTGCCGGAGCCGTTTTACGCCAACTACAACGGCTTCGCCCAAATGGCAGGGGTGCAGATTGTGCCTGTGACGGCGCGGATTGAAGACGGGTTCGCTTTGCCTCCCATCTCCGACTTCGCTGCCAAAATCAACCACAAGACGAAGGCCATCTTGTTGTGCAACCCCGGCAACCCGACAGGGACGGTGTACGCCCCAGAATCGTTGGACGCCTTGGCGCAATTGGTGCGTGACCACGACTTGTATCTCTTTGCCGACGAGGTGTACCGTGAATTTTGCTACGACGGGGCCCAGCCCAAATCGGTGCTTCAATTGCCTGGTTTGGAGCAGCACGTGGTCTTGGTCGACAGCGTGTCCAAGCGTTACAGCATGTGTGGCGCACGCATAGGCGCCATGGTGACCAAAAACGCCGCGGTGCGCAAGGCGGCCATGAAGTTTGCCATGGCCCGTCTCTCTCCCCCCACCTTGGCCCAAATCGCGTCCGAAGCCGCCCTGAACACCTCCGAGTCGTACTTCGAGCAGGTCCGTAACCGCTACGTGGCCCGTCGGGATGCCTTGGTCGAAGGGCTGAGGAACATCCCAGGGGTGACCGTGCCCAATCCGGGTGGGGCGTTTTACGCCGTATGCGAGCTGCCCATCGACAACGCCGATGCGTTTTGCCAATGGATGTTGGAGCACTTTGACCTGGACGGGGACACGGTCATGATGGCGCCAGCTACGGGCTTTTACGCCACACCCGGTGCAGGCACCCGCCAAGTGCGCATTGCCTACGTCCTGGATTTGCCGATGATCGAGCGCGCCGTGGAGTGCCTGCGCGCGGCGTTGGGCGCTTATCCTGGGCGCCGCGACGTTTGAATCGGAAGTGAGGGGGCGTTAAATTCCACCTCCAAAACCGATTCAAATGACGTTGACCCACCGCTTGCTTCTCGCCGCCCTGGCTTGTGTGATTTCCACAACCGCTGTCGCTGACCCTGGGGACACCACGTGGGTCCAAACCTACACCTGGGAAGCCCAGGACAACCCTGCCACAGCGTACGACAGCCCGGGGCGGAGGTGGTTTGAGTTTCCTTCTGGCGACACGACGTACCGCAAGATTTTGATGTACCACCGCCTGAAGTGCTTTGAAAACGGCACTGCAGGCAACTTGGGCTTCCCTTGCGGGGAGTGGGATTACTTGACCTACAATTACTTGTTTGACCACACAGGGGAGCTGGACAGCGCCGCGCTGACCCACCCGAAGTACTTGATCAACGATGCGGATTTTGACATGGCTGAGCTCATTCTCAACCCGGAGGGCGGTGTGCCTCACGACACTGTGTTGCACGCCTTGGAAGGGGTGACACACGCTTGGGCCAACGCACCCTCGATGTGGAGTTCCCTTGCAGGCGTTCCGCAATCTGAATTGGTCACCGTGGCTGGAGAAGAGGGTGTGCGTCACCAATGGATGTGGCACGCCTCGGAATTGGACAGCCTGGGCTGGGCCGTGGGCGACTCGGCGTGGCGTTGGGCCGTGCCCCGCGCAGGGGAATTGAACGCGTCTTCTGTGGGGCGGTTGACCTTGCGTGCGCGATGGACCGACACCGACGCCTTGGACGGCATGTTGACTTCCGGGTGGACCACCCTTGTGGACGGCCCTGCATCTGTGGCTGACTTCATGGGCGAATGGCACCTTGACTTCAACCAGCCTTGGGTGCGGCCAGAAACAGGCAACCTCGTGTTGGATTTGGTCTTGGAAGGGGTGGACGGCTCCACTGGGAGTGCGTTGGAGTGGCTTGGTCACGTCGGTGCAGACAGCTTGGGCCAAACATGTCACCCCGGGGCGGCCGGCGCAGCCCAATGGGTGGACATGGACGGGAACGACCGCATGGAATTGAACCCGGCGGCCTTGTTTGACCTGGACACCACGGTGACGCTCGAGTGTTGGATTCGCGGCGACGAAGCCGTTCTTCCAGCCAACACCACGTTGTTTGAAGGGCTCAATGCGTTCAACCAACGCGAGCTCAACGTGCATGCGCCTTGGAGCAACGGCCGGATGTATTGGGATGCGGGATTCGATGGCGGCTACGACCGAATCGACCAGGCCGCGAGTGAATCTCAATACGAAGGCCAATGGATGCACTGGGCGTTCACCAAAGACGCGGCGTCGGGCTCCATGAAGATGTTCGTCAATGGCAACCTCTTCCATACTGGGAATGGCAAGGACAACGTGATCGGAGAGATTGTCCGAATGAACCTCGGTGGTTCTGGGTACGGAGATGTGGACTACTACGGCGGCATTGCGGCCTTCCGCATTTGGCGGGCAGCCCTCACGGGTGAAGTCATCCGTTCCTGGAGCGATGTGGCCGCGCTGGACGGACTGTTGGACCACCCTGAAATCGACCACTTCGTCGGGACGTTGAACATGGCTGGCGCCAACGGCGAAGCCACCGACCAGGGAGCCCTCGACGGATGGTTGCACGGCGACGCCGCCCGGCGGCCTTTCGGTCCGCGCGACGCGTTTTTGGATCCAGTGGCGTTGGACGTCCGTCCTGCCTTGGTGTTGGTGGGGGGCGATGAGCCGACCAGCACTTTCACCGAGGCGGTGTTTGCTGAGGCGGTGGCCGTGGCCCCCGTGTCGGTGACCGAGTGGGGCGTGGACGGAAACGACGTGGCTTGGACAGACTTGCATTACGGATGGCCTGCTGGCACCAGCACCGAGGTCTTGGACTCTCAGGGCGACACCTTGGCCGTCCACCTTGTGGTGGGGACGACGACCATGTACAACAACGAGACGCTCGACTATTTCGGGGTGCCGTTCGAGGTGGTGGATCGGTATGAATTGTCCCGCTACATCACGCCGTACGGCATCAACCTCACCCTGGACAGCGACGGCTGGGCGTGGGTGTTTGACGTGACGGATTACGCGCCGTTGCTTCGGGACAGCGTGGAACTGGAGTGCGGCAACTGGCAAGAGCTCTTGGACCTCAAGTTTGCGTTCATTGAAGGAACCCCGCCGCGGGACGTGAAGCGGGTGGATGCATTCTGGAAGGGACTGCATTACCTCAGCAACTGGGACGACACCGTGTTGCCCCACACCTACACCCCTGAAGAAGGCGAGGCCCAATGGCGGCTGAAGACCCGGGCAAGCGGGCACGATTTTGGTCAAGGCAACAACTGCGCGGAATTCTGTTACAATACGCACAGCGTGAATGTCGACGGGGCGCCACAATGGAGTTGGGAAATCATGCAGGAGTGTGCCGACAATCCGTTGTACCCGCAGGGTGGCACCTGGATCTACGACCGGGCTGGATGGTGCCCTGGGGCGCCTGTCCGCACGGAAGACTTGGAGCTCACAACTTTGGTGGCGGGGCAGGACAGCTTCACGGTGGAGTACGACGTCACCTACGACCCTTACGGCAACTACCGCATGGAAGGTCAAATCATCGGCTACGGTGCGCCCAACATGGCGCACGACGTCGAGGTCATGGACATTCTGGCGCCCAGCAAGAACAAGTTGATGTCCCGCCTCAACCCCGTCTGTGAAGACCCAGTGGTGCGCATTCGGAACAACGGAAGCGAACCCTTGTCGTCGGTGGCGTGGACGTTCGGGATTGCTGGAGAGCCAAGCCAAACCGCAACGCTTCCGCTGGATCCGCCTTTGGCCTTTTTGGAAGAGCGCGACGTCGCCTTGCCTTACGACGCCGAGGCGTACCACATCGGAGATGAAGATGCCTTGCTGAGGTTTGAGGTTTCTGCAGAAGTGGCAGGGGGGCAGGACGAGGATCCGTCCAACGGGTTCATGTCTTCGCACTTTCACCGCCCTCCGACTTGGCAATACAACAACCTTGACGACAACCGCGTCATCGTGTGGACCAAGACCAACAACGCACCCTGGGAGACGTCGGTGGAAATTCGCCGTGCCGACGGTGGGTTGCAGTGGGCCCGCAGCTACAGCGAGCCCAACACGACCTACAGGGACACGGTGGTGTTGAACCAAGGCTGCTACCGGGTCACGGTGTTGGACTCCGGAGACGACGGACTCGACTTCTGGGCAAACAGCGACGGAAGCGGCTATGTGCGTTTGAAAAAGGTGGCCGGCGGAAACTTTCACATTTTCGAATCGGACTTCGGAAAGTCCATCTCGCAGGCATTCTATTGGGCGACCAACTTGTACAGCGACGTGAACGAGGCAGAGGTTCATGCGGGGGACATCTCGGTGTACCCCAATCCATTCAGAGACCAATTGACGTTCGCTTCTGCCGGCCTTCAAGGCGACGTCACGTGGCAGGCCTTCACGGTCCAGGGGCAATTGCTGGACCAGGGTGCGTGGCAAGCGGGCCCTCGGTCTGGCCTCACGCTGTCCACGTCCGATTGGCCCGCTGGGTCTGTGGTCCTGGTGCTTCGTCAAGGCGAAGCGCAGTGGACAAGGTGGGTCGTGCAAGAATGACAATGAGGGGGTGTTGTGTGAAAAACACCTCTTTTTTCGTCGCCCACCCCCTCAAAAAGGGGGGGCTGATGTGAATTTTATGCGAATTCTATGAACACACCCCCTTTCAAAAGAAGGGGGTGTGTAGTTTTGCCCAAAATTCATTTCACATGAGTCTCAACCGTCAGCAAGCCCTCCACGAGGTGCTCGACCGCGTTCCCAACCACGTGGAGCGTCCGTCCAACAAGATTTCCGAATACTTCGGAGAGAATGTGTTCAACCTCCACGTCATGCGCTCATACCTCCCCGATGAGGCGTACGAGGGCATTTTGGAAGCCATGGAGAAAGGCACCCCCATCAGCCGAAAAGTGGCCGACCAAACCGCCACGGCGATGAAGGAATGGGCGATCGGACGAGGGGCGACCCACTACACGCACTGGTTCCAGCCTTTGACCGGGAGCACCGCGGAAAAGCACGACAGCTTCATCGCGCCCACGGCGGATGGCCGGGCGATCGAAAAGTTCGACGGCAGCTTGTTGGTGCAACAAGAGCCAGACGCCTCGTCGTTCCCGAGCGGCGGCATTCGCAACACCTTTGAGGCACGTGGATACACCTTGTGGGACCCTACTTCTCCTGCCTTTGTGTGGGGAGAGACCTTGTGCATCCCGACCATTTTCATCAGCTACACAGGCTACGCGCTCGACAACAAAACCCCGTTGTTGAAGGCATTGTCTGCGGTTGACGCTGCAGCAACGTCGGTGTGCCAGTACTTCGACAAAAACATCACCAAAGTGAACGCCACCTTGGGGTGGGAGCAGGAGTACTTCCTGGTGGACAAGGCGCTTTACGCCGCCCGCCCTGATTTGGCGATGACCGGTCGCGCCCTCTTCGGCGCAGCTCCTGCCAAGGGTCAGCAACTCGACGACCACTATTTCGGAGCCATTCCAGAGCGCGTGTCGGCGTTCATGAAGGACTTCGAGATGGAGGCGCACAAGTTGGGCATTCCTGTGACCACCCGTCACAACGAGGTGGCCCCCAACCAGTTTGAGTTGGCGCCTGTCTTTGAGGAGGCCAACTTGGCCAACGACCACAACTTGATGTTGATGGAGCTGTTGGAGAAAGTGGCCCGTCGCCACGACTTCCGCATCCTGCTTCACGAAAAGCCTTTCGCGGGCGTGAACGGCTCCGGCAAGCACAACAACTGGTCCTTGGGCACCAACACCGGCGTGAACCTGTTGAAGCCTGGCACCAACCCCAAGACCAACTTGCGTTTCTTGACCTTCTTCGTCAACACGTTGGCGGCGTTGCACCGCCACGCAGATGTGGTGCGTGCGTCCATTGCAAGCGTCGGAAACGACCACCGCTTGGGGGCCAACGAGGCGCCCCCGGCCATCATGTCGGCGTTCATCGGTTCTCAGCTGAGCGCGCTGCTTGACGGGTTGGAAGCGAGCATCAAGGCGGGCAAGCTCACGCCAGCAGACAAGACGGCCCTGAAGTTGGAGATTGGCCGCATCCCTGAAGTGCTGCTCGACAACACCGACCGCAACCGCACGTCGCCGTTCGCCTTCACGGGCAACAAGTTCGAGCTGCGTGCGGCGGGTTCCACCGCCAACTGCGCGGTGCCCATGACCGTCCTGAACACCATTGTGGCCGAGCAACTGAACATGTTCAAGGCCTCTGTGGACGCCCGCATCAAGAGCGGCGACAAGAAGGACGATGCGATTTTGAAGGAGCTCCAGCAGTTGATCAAGGAGAGCAAGGCCATCCGTTTTGAAGGCAACGGCTACGGGGATGAGTGGGTGAAAGAGGCGAAGAAGCGTGGCTTGAGCAACCTCAAGGACACCCCCACGGCGTTGGAGGTTTGGGGCCGCAAGGAGGTGGCTGAATTGTTCAGCTCGTTGAATGTGTTGACCCCAGAGGAGTTGCACGCCCGCCAAGAGGTGGAATACGAGAACTACATCATGAAACGCCAAATCGAGGCGCGCATCGCTGGAGACATGGCCTCCAACATCGTGTTGCCTGCGGCCATTGCGTACCAGAACATGTTGATCGACAACATCAGCGGTCTGTCGGACGTCTTTGGCAAAGACGCGAAGGCCATGACGGCTGGGCAACGCGAGATTCTGGCGACTGTGTCTGAGACTGTCTCGGCCTTGTACAAATCTTCCAGCGCGTTGCGCGAAGAGCGGGGCAAAATCAACAAGATTGACGACATCGCGAAACGCGCAGTCAAGTACGGCTCTGTGGTGACCCCCCTCATCGAAGAAGTGGGCGAGCACTGCGCCCGCTTGGAGCAGACCGTGGACAACGAAATTTGGCCTCTGCCCAAATTCCAAGAGATGCTCTTCACCCGCTGAGGGCCCTCGCACCAACACACTGGCTTGCACAAATGGAAAAGACGCCTCCTCAAGGGGCGTCTTTTTTCGTTACTTTCACCTCCTGAATCAAGCCAAAAAAGGAATGCCTTACAACCTGCAAGCGTCCGTGGCCCGCATCGGCGCCACCCTGTTCTTTTCTCTCATGGCCACCGTCGGCGTGTTTGCCCAAAGCGACATGACTGCCGAGGCCGACGAGGCCTTCGACCGCCGGGGTTACTTTGAAGCGGCCCGTGAGTATGTGGCGCTTTACGCCAAGATCAAGTCCGACGTCAAACTGAAGGCCTACTGCGCCTTCCAAGCTGGCGAAGCCTACCGTTTGCACCACAAGCCGGAGGACGCGACGGAGTGGTACGACAAGGCCATTGGCCTGAAGTATGGCAACAAGAACAACAAGGTGTTTTTGCTGTACGGGGATGCGCTGCGCGACCAGGAGGCGTACGACAAGGCGATCGAGATGTACGCGCGCTACGAGCAAGAAGGCGGCGACAGCCAAGTGGCTGAAGCACGCATCGAACAAGCCGACTTCGCGGCCATCATGATTGAAGAGCCAGAGAGCCGGTTCATCGTGGAGCCCATGGTCCTGTTGAACTCAGACGCGTACGACTTCTGTCCCACCATTTACGGCAAGGACCAGGACGAGATGATTTTCGCATCGTCTCGTGAGTCGTCGACGGGTACTGACGAGGACCCCATCACCGGGCAGGCTTTCATGGATTTGTTCCGCAGCGAGCAGGACAAGAAAGGCCGCTGGAGCGAGCCTGAGCCGTTGGGCAACACCGTGTGCACCGAGCACAACGAAGGAAGCGCGTGCTTCGACAGCGACGGAAAGACGTTGTTCTTCACCCGTTGCATGGAAATGGACGGGTCCAACTTGGCGTGCGACATCTACTTTGCCAAGAAGCAAGGCAACGGCTTCGGCGCTTCGATGGCACTTGGGTTGGTCAACCGCGATGAAAACGACAGCTCTCAAGTGGGCCACCCGGCGTTGTCTCCTGACGACCAATTCCTCATCTTCTCGTCTGACCTCCCAGGAGGGTTTGGCGGCAAAGACTTGTGGTACGTCAAGGCGGAGTAGGGTTCCTTCGCAGGTGCGGTGCCTCAGAACCTCGGGGCGTCGATCAACACAGCTGGAGACGAGATGTTCCCTGCGTTCCGAGACAACGGCGATTTGTATTGGTCCACCAACGGCCGTGACGGCCTTGGGTCTTTGGACTTGTGGAAAGCGGAAGTTCGTGAGGGCGAGTTGGCGTTTGCCGAGCCCAAAGTGTTGCCTTTCCCATTGAACTCCTCGGGCGACGACTTCGCCATTACGTTCAAAGCCGATTCGGACGAGGGCATGTTCACCTCCAACCGTGTGGGCGGCAAGGGCAAGGACGATTTGTATTCCTTCCGTTTGCCTCCACTGGAATTCTGCTACCAAGCCTTCATTTACGACTACGACACCGGCATGCCTTTGTCTGGCGCCACGGTCACCTTGGAAGGAGAGGATGGTTCCGCCAACGCGTACACCACCGATTCGGAAGGCGAGCTTGCGTTGTGCGATGGCCAAATTGGACAGCGCATGACTTTCAACGTCGACGTGGCGGTGGAAGGCTACATCGGGACGGGCGACCTGCTCACCACGGAGGGATTGACCGAGTCGACCACCTTGGCCCGGGAATACCTCTTGAAGGAAATTGTCTTGAACAAGGAATACGACATGCCCACGGTGCTTTACCCCTTGGGCAGTGCCGACTTGTTGGTCGACGCTTCTGTGAATTCAGCGGACTCGTTGAATTACCTCGTGGATTTGTTGCAACGCAACGAGAACTTGGTCATTCAGCTTGAAGCCCACACAGACAGCCGTGGCGGGGCAGTGGCCAACAAAAAGTTGAGCCAGGACCGCGCGGAGACCTGCGTGAATTACTTGAAAGACGCGGGCATTCCTTCGGATCGCATGGTTCCGGTGGGATATGGTGAGGAGGCCTTGCTCGTGAGCGACGCCGAAATCAGCCGCCTGCCCAAGGCGGACCAGGAACGCGCCCACCAGCGCAACCGCCGGACGGTGTTCAAGATCATTGCATTTGATTACAAAGGCGACGAGTAACTCGTGAGCGACGCACGGTACGCTGCGCGCGGGGTCTCTGCGGGCAAGGAAGAGGTCCATGCCGCCATTGAGGGCATCGACAAGGGGTTGTTCCCCAAGGCGTTTTGCAAAATTGTCCCCGATCACCTGACGGGGAGTGAGGACCACTGCATTGTCATGCACGCAGATGGCGCGGGGACCAAGTCGTCCCTCGCGTACATGTATTGGAAGGAAACGGGGGACCTGAGCGTGTGGAAAGGCATTGCCCAGGACGCCCTCATCATGAACGTGGACGACTTGCTTTGCGTGGGGTGCACAGGACCCGTTTTGGTGTCCAGCACAATTGGCCGCAACAAGCACCTCATCCCTGGCGAGGTCATCCGTGAAATCATCCAAGGCACGGAATCGTTGCTGGCCGACCTTCGAAAGGACGGACTCGACATTCGCTCGACCGGGGGGGAGACGGCCGACGTGGGAGATTTGGTGCGCACCATCATTGTCGATTCCACCGTGGTGGCACGCATGGCGCGCAACGACGTGGTCGACAATGGGAACATCGCTGCAGGCGATGTGGTTGTTGCGCTGGCCAGCCATGGCCAATCGACCTACGAGACGTCCTACAACGGCGGCATGGGAAGCAACGGACTGACGTCCGCCCGCCACGACGTGTTCGGGTCAGATTTGGCAGAAAAGTACCCGGAGAGTTTTGACCCTGCGACCTCCCGAGAATTGGTGTACACAGGTTCGTTTGGGCTGACCGATGAGGTGCCGGGCGCACCTGTGGATGCGGGCCGTCTCGTTTTGAGCGCCACCCGAACGTACGCGCCAATTGTCCAGAAGGTCATGGAGTCGCACCGTTCGCGCATTCACGGCATGGTCCACTGTTCCGGAGGGGCGCAGACCAAGGTCTTGCACTTTTTGAATCCAGAATTGAAGGTGGTCAAAGACAACATGATGCCTGTGCCCGTCTTGTTTGAGACCATTCAACGCGAATCTGGAACCTCTTGGGAAGAGATGTACAAGGTCTTCAACATGGGACATCGCCTTGAATTCTACACCGACCAAGAGACCGCAGAAGCAATCATGGAAGCGAGCCGTTCGTTTGGCGTGGAAGCCCAAATCGTGGGCCGCGTGGAATCCGCACCTGGAGAGACTTCTTCTGTAGAAATCGACGGGCCTTACGGCACGTTCACCTACACGTAAACGGTGGCCTTCGATCGCGAAGAGTTGGGCGGCTGGGTGGCCAAATTGCAGTCCATTGCCGATCGCTTTGCCGAGGTTGAAAAACGTGTTTCGGACCCAGAAGTCGTGGCCGACCGAGTCAAGCTCCGCGACCTGATGGTGGAGCACAAGAGGCTCAAGCCCATGGCCGTCAAGGCCGCGTCCTTGGTGGCCACGTTGCGTGACTGGGACGAAGCCCAAGCGTGGATTCAATCTGAGGACGCAGACATGCGGGCCCTGGGTGAGGCTGAACTCCCGGCACTCCAAACGGCGTTGTCCGAGGGGGTGGAAGAGGCCAAATGGATGCTCTTGCCCCATGACGACGCCGACGATCGAGACGCCATCTTGGAGATTCGCGCTGGCACAGGGGGCGACGAGGCGTCCTTGTTTGCCGGGGATTTGGTGCGGATGTATCTGAAGCATGCCGACGAGAAAGGGTGGAAGCATCAATGGCTCCAGGCCAGCGAAGGAACCGCAGGAGGCTTCAAGCAAGCGGTGTTGCGGTTGGAGGGGGAAGGGGTTTTCGGTTGGCTGAAGTTTGAGCGTGGCGTCCACAGGGTTCAACGTGTTCCGGACACGGAATCTCAAGGGCGGGTGCACACCAGCGCAGCCACCGTTGCGGTCCTGCCCGTGGCACGAGAGGTCGACGTCGCCTTGAACCTCAACGACGTCCGCAAGGACACGTTCCGGGCAAGCGGCGCAGGTGGCCAGCACGTGAACAAAACGGAGAGTGCGGTACGCCTGACGCATGTGCCCACAGGCACCGTGGTGGAATGCCAAGACGGCAGGTCCCAGCACCAGAACTACGAGTGGGCGTTGGAAGAGCTTCGGACGCGTTTGTACGACGCCGCCAGGGCAGAGGCAGAGGCGGCGCGCGCCGCAGAGCGAAAGTCTCAAGTGAGCACGGGCGACCGAAGCGCCAAGATTCGGACCTACAATTTCCCACAAGGGCGGGTGACAGATCACCGCATTGGCTTGACGATTCACGCGCTGCAGGCGGTGATGCAGGGGCAACTTCAGGAAGTGATTGAAGCGCTGCACATGGCTGACCGCGCGGAACAACTCAAGAATCTTTGACGAGGGTGCGATTCCCCTTCGACTTGTGAGACCTTTGCGGCATGACCACGCCTGTTTCCTCACGTTCGACGTCCGCCCAATTGGCGACTCCTTCAGGACTGTTCCAAACCATCCAATCCAAGGCGTCCTTCTTGTGCGTGGGGTTGGACCCAGATCCAGCCAAGATTCCGGCATCATTTGGGACGGGGGTCGCGGCCATGGAGGCGTTTTGCGCGGCGGTGGTGGAAGCCACCCTGCCTTACGCTGTGGCGTACAAGCCCAACTTGGCGTTCTTCGAACAATACGGTGCAGAAGGATGGGCTGCCCTGGAGCGTGTCGTGGCCAACATCCCATCTGACGTGCTGGTCATCGCCGACGCCAAGCGCGGAGACATTGGCAACACGGCCTTGAAGTACGCCCAAGCGCTGTTCACCGGCCTCGGTGCGGATGCCGTGACCGTGGCGCCTTACATGGGCCGAGACAGCGTGGAGCCCTTCACGTCTTTCTCCAACAAATGGACGGTGCTTTTGGCGCTCACGTCCAACCCAAGCGCCGAAGATTTCGAGTTTCACGGTGCGACGCCGTTGTTTGAGGGTGTGCTGACCACATCTCGCAGCTTCGACGGGGCCGACCGCCTGATGTACGTGGTGGGCGCCACGCGGCCGGAGCTGCTCGGGCGTGTGCGAAAGCTCGTCCCCGAGGCCTTTTTGTTGGTGCCTGGGGTGGGGGCCCAAGGCGGAACGGTGGAAGACGTATGCGCCCATGGGTTGAATGCCACGTGCGGCCTCCTTGTCAACAGTTCTCGGGGCATTCTGTACGCGGGTGGACGCGAAGCCAGCGTGGAGGAAGCCAAAGACGCCAGCCGCCACGCCGCCGCCAAATTGCAGGCCGCCATGCGTGTGGAATTGGAGAAGGCCAAGCTGCTTTGAGCCGCGCGTGAATTCCACGGCCACGTCTGAAAAACAGGGGCGGAACGGCCACCTTCGAGTGAGGTGCGCGTTGTAGCTTTCACCTGAATGTTCACGTTCCGCATCTTCCCACGGATTTACCTCGCGCTCTCCTTCATTCTGGGTGTGGTCGTCGTGGGCAGCGTGGGGTTTGTGCTGATTGAGGGCTACTCGTGGGTGGAAGCCTTGTACATGACGGTCATCACCGTGTCCACGGTGGGATTTGGGGAGGTGCGTGAATTGTCCGAGGAGGGCATGTTGTTCACCTCCATTTTGATCATGGGCAGCTTGGGCACGTTCGCGTATTCCATTTCTGCACTGACTACCTATTTTGTGAACGGAGAATACCGAACCACTTTCAAAGAGGCGCGCTTGAAACAAGAAGTCGAAAAACTCAGCAACCACGTCATCGTCTGCGGAACAGGCCGTGTGGGCGAAATGGCCGTGCAAGAACTGCTCGACCACAACACCCCTGTGGTCATTGTGGAAAACGACGCCGAGAAGGCCGATTCGTTGTCCGCCGAAGGATACATCGTCATTTCGGGAGACGCCACCCGCGACGAAAATTTGGCCAGTGCGGGCATCACCAAGGCCAAAAGCGTCATCACCACCCTGCCCAGCGATGCCCAAAACCTCTATGTGGTGCTGGCGGCGCGCGAGATGGCGCCCAACATTCACATCGTGTCTCGTGCATCGAAGTTGAATTCGGTGAGCAAACTCCGCGTGGCAGGGGCCAACAACGTCATCATGCCGGACAAAGTGGGAGGCGCCCACATGGCCTCCCTCGTGGTGATGCCTGACGTGATTGAATTCTTGGACCACTTGAAAATTCAAGGGGCCGACGACATCAACTTGGAGGAAATTCCAGTGAATGTCTTGCCCCAAGGGTTGAAGACGGCCACCTTGGGTGAATTGGACGCCCGCAACCGGGTGGGTGTGAATGTCGTGGGCGTCAAGCAGTCCGACGGGAATTTCATCATCAACCCCGGGCGAGACACCCCGCTGGACGACGCGTGCAAGCTCTTTGTCCTCGGCACCGCCGACCAACTCCGAACCATGAACCGACTCCTCGGGATTCAGCCCCCTCAGGGTTGAGCCTCGGGTCCACACCTTACCTCTTCAAGTCATGAAACGACAGTCTTCTTTTTTGCTGGCGCTGCTCCCACTGTGGGCGAACGCACAATCTTCCATCGACGATTCCATCAATGCGGTCATGGAGCCGGTCACCGATGCGATCATGAAAGTGATCTTCTTCACGGTCCCTCTGGGTGGTGGCATGGAAGTGCCGTTCGTGCTGATTTGGCTCCTGGCAGGGGCGACCATCTTCACGGTGTACAACCGCTTCGTCAACCTCACGGCGTTTCGCCACGCGTTGGACGTGGTGCGCGGCAAGTTTGACGACCCCAACCACAAGGGAGAGGTCAGTCACTTTCAAGCTTTGACCGCCGCCCTTTCGGGCACTGTGGGCGTGGGCAACATTGCCGGGGTGGCCGTGGCCGTCTCGTTGGGCGGCCCAGGCGCAACCTTCTGGATGATTGTCGCCGGACTTCTGGGAATGAGCTCCAAGTTTGTGGAGTGCACCTTGGGCACCAAATACCGCCAGGTGAATTCTGACGGAAGCGTGTCTGGAGGCCCCATGTACTACCTCAGAGACGGCCTTGCCAAGCAGAACAAGAAAGGGCTGGGGGCCGTGCTGGCGGCGTTGTTTGCCGTGGCGTGCATTGGAGGTTCTTTCGGCGGAGGCAACATGGTCCAAATCAACCAAGCCACGAGCCAACTCATTGCCGTGACTGGTGGAGAGGCCTCGATGTTTTATGGCAACGGATGGATGTTCGGTGTGGCCATGGCGGTGATTGTGGCGGCCATCATTTTGGGGGGCATCAAGAGCATCGCCAAGGTGACGGACAAAGTGGTTCCCTTGATGGTGGGCATCTACATCCTTGGGGCGTTGGCGGTGATTTTTGGAAACCTGTCTGAGGTCCCCACGGCCTTTGGAAAAATCTTGGCCGGCGCATTCAACAGCGACGCCATGTACGGAGGCATTGTGGGGGTGTTGATTCAGGGTTTCAAGCGTGCCGCGTTCTCCAACGAAGCGGGCATCGGGTCGGCCTCCATCGCGCACAGCGCGGCCAAGACCGACGAGCCTGTGAGTGAGGGCATCGTGGCCCTTCTCGAGCCCTTCATCGACACCGTGGTCATTTGCACCATGACCGCATTGGTGATCGTGATTTCAGATTACGGGATGTACGACCAGGCAGGGGTGCTGGCCAGCGCGAAATCTGGAGAGCTTCAGGCCATCAAATTGACGTCATCGGCGTTCAGCCAAACCTTGTCGTGGTTCCCGGTGGTGTTGAGCGTGGCTGTCATTTTGTTCGCATTGAGCACCATGATTAGCTGGAGTTACTACGGCCTCAAGGCATGGACCTACTTGTTCGGAGAGACCAAGGCCATGGACATCACGTACAAGGCCCTTTTCTGCGTGTTTGTCGTGGTGGGGTCGGCCATCAGTGCCCAGAGTGTGTTTGACTTTGGGGACGCCATGATCTTTGCCATGTGCTTCCCCAACGTGCTTGGCCTGTACTTCATGGCGAAAGAAGTGAAAGAGGATTTGGGAGATTACATGAGGAGGGTGAAGAGTGGAGAAATCAAGAGGTACGACTGATCGGACAGACCGTTTTTACGGCGAAAGACACGCCCGCCTCCACGAATGGGGGTGGGCGTGCTTGTTTTTGGGGGCATTGCTCGCCTTCCGCCTTTGGCAACGGCATGAGTCGGTGTCAAATTGGCCCAACCGGCCCAGAGCTGACGTTGCGGACTTGTTGGCATGGGCGGAGACGTTGCCCGGATTCGTGGTGCGGGTTCGCCCGCGCGCGTCCTTGGGTTCGCGGAAGCGTAGCCCAGAACCCACTGTGGCCAGTCGGCCGGCGCCGGTGGTTCAAATTGAGTTGAACAAGGCCGACGCCCAAGATCTCTTGGTGTTGCCAGGGGTGGGACCGGTGCTGTCTCAACGCATTGTTCGATTTCGTGAAGCGCTTGGCGGCTTTCGCGACATCGACGATTTGTACGACGTGTTTGGGTTGGACTCGAGCGTGGTGGATGACGCGAAGTCCTGGGTCACGGTCGATGCGACACTCCTGCGACCGTTCTGTTTGGACACGGTGTCCTTCCGATCGATGCTCAGGCATCCGCGTTTCGATGTTGAAACCACCAAGAAGTTGATGCGCGCCCGCGGGCGTGGCTTCCAGGCCTTGGATGTGATTTTGTTGCGCAGCCGATTGGACTCTGTCACGTTGCACAGTGTGCAGCCATACCTCAGGATGTGTTCTGAACCGTGAGGATGGTGCGACTTGTCGGTTCTGCCCGAAATTGGTGGGCGAAATCGGAATTCAATGCAAATTTCACTGACCAACGATCAAAAACTGATGCGCGATGCCATTCGCGATTTTGTGCATCGCGAGGTGTTGCCCAACCGGTTGCAATGGGACGAAGACCAACACTTCCCACGGGAGGTGTTCGCGAAGATGGGGGAGCTCGGATTGATGGGCATGCTCGTGCCCGCGGAGTACGGCGGCGCCGGCTTGGGGTATTACGAATACAAGATGGCCATTGAAGAGCTGGCCAAGGTGTGTGGCTCCATTGGCTTGTCCATGGCCGCGCACAACAGCCTTTG
>MDSZ01203204.1_pt1 | contig 20589 bp, 25 predicted proteins | sample 811201 | NCBI WGS metagenome assembly MDSZ01 (sample SAMN05326647, study PRJNA326480) | marine metagenome | isolation source: seawater | place: Indian Ocean: North | collected 2010 | reverse complement strand
TCTTCATTTAATAAATAACCAACTCCCATAACACCTAAAAGAATTATTCCTTCCATATTTATTATATGTATATTAAATATTTTAAAATTATTAAATTTAATCATTAATTTCAAATAATTTCTTTATTTCTTGAGGTAATTCTGAAAAATAAGATATCATTCTATTATCATTAAAATATCCTATTAATTGAAAATGATCTTTATTTTCATACATTAATAAAATAGAATCATAATCTTTATTATACTCTATACATGTGTTATAAATAGAATAATCTTTTTCTTCTGGAGAATAATTTATTATTAGAATATTTAATTTTAATAATTTAGTAATCATTGTTAATAATAACCAATCTCCCCAATAATTATGACCAGATTCTCTTATTTGTCTTTTAAAATCATCAATTGTTTCCATATCATATGGATTCCATTCTTCTTCAAAATCATCGGCATCTTTCATAATTTTATAATAATTGATTAAAATATCATAATCTTCTAAAGTTAAAGAATCAGCAATAAGATTACGAATATCTTTAGAATTATATTCTTCACCTTTAAATCTATCTCTTTCATTAAAAGAATTTGCTATACACGTAAAAAAACAATCACCATTACCTTCACAATTAAAAATTCCATATCTTGAATTTTTTATTTTGTTCAAACTTAAATTATTTAATTTTTTAATCCATATTAGGGGTATTTTTTCCCAACCATATTCATTTAAGATAATATGCCAATTATTTTTGTTTACTTTTTTCATTTTTGAATTTTTTGAATAAAACATTTCATCATTTTTGATATAAATATTATCAGTCAAATAGTATTTATCCATAATTAATTAAAAATATACTATATTTTTAAATCAAATTTATTTTGTAGTATAATATATAAAATGGATCATTTAACTAAATCTTCAAAATATTGTTTAGCGATTGTTTTTGGATTAATTATAGGAGCAGTAGTAACTAATATGTTAAATGATAAAAAAGAGGAAGATTGTGGTTGTAAAAAACAATAATTTATTATTATAGTTTATAAAAAATGAATTTAAGATAAATATTTAATTATAATTTCCATTTGTTGTATGTTTCAAAGTATCGGCAGATTTTACATCTCCATTGCGATTATAATTATATTTACATTCATTCTCATGACGGTCTAATGTAAATAAAACAGTATTATCACCTATTCTTCTAAATGGTTCAATAACATTATCTTGAGGATTAAAAGGTAACCAATCAAATCTATTAATTCCTACACCTTTTAATTCGAATGCATTGTTATTTAATCTTGAACTTTCTTCGGGTGGAGGACCACCATCTTCAAATTGAATCATATCATATTCTTTATTTTCATCGAGAGGCATATATTGTAATGATGGATTATTCGATAATGGTTTATTAAGACGATGAATTTCCGATTCAATATCAATAAAATTCTGATTAACTACAGAACCACCCATTTTTTGTAATTGAACATTTGGTGCCCATGGATAACTTATTTTATTTCTTAATTTAGCATCATCTAATCTATACATACCTGGTCCCATAGACATATCAGTCATATTTCTATTATTAACCAATGTTTCCATATTATATTTACTATAAATATAATATTTTTAAAAATATAAATTTAATTTAATAAGAAATTAAGCAGTTTTTTCTTGACATCTTCTTAAATAATCGGCATTTCTAACCATTTGCCTTGTTGGAAGACCACCTCTAACCCATTCATTTAATGAATCTTCGGGGATAATATGTTCAGTATCTTGTACTTCTTTACTTAATTTTGGTATTAGAGGAGTAAAGTAATTTCCACTCGATACACCTGCCAATGCATTACATGGTTTTTGATCACTAGTTGAATCTGAATTAATCAATGCTGATTCAACATCAACATCATGAAAACCTCTTTTAAGATCAGGAGTTGTAATAAATAATCTTTGAATAATCTGATTAATATCTCTTTGATTTGTAAGTTGATCTTTATTTAATCTCATATTGGTATCATTATCAACAAGACAACCTTTTTCAGCAATCCATCCTAAACCACCAGTTAAATGAATACCTGGTTGTGAAACCTGAATTTCTTTTGCTTCTTTGAGACCACATTCACAACCATATTGATTATCAAGATGATATAATCCTGGACCTTGTGATTGTAAATTATCTAAATCAACAGTTAAATTATCATCATGAATATTTGCTTTCTTAAAAATTTGAAATGTATTTTTTTTACCTACATCTGCGTTTTGGCAATCTTGAACATTAGGTAAACTTTGTTGAACATTATCCATATATCCACTGTATCCTCCGGACATTATTTTATATACTTAATAAAATATTTTATTTTTCATTTATTAATTTGTTTGTCCGGTACCTCCACCTGAATTTCCCATATCGCTCAAACACGAAATTCTATTTCCTTCTTTGCATGTAGGAGGTGTTCCATATAACCATTGCGCGAATGAACCTTGATCATTCGGCACTTGATTTCCGGGAACAGTATAAAATTGACGTTGACTATTTGCTTTTCCAAAAATATCTTTAACATCTCTGTATAAATCTTCGTTAAATAGTTCTTCAACTCTATTTTGAACACCAACATTATTATATGAAGGACATGATTTTGGTTGTCTATATTCATCATTACTAAATTCATTGATTCCAGGATTCATAAAAGGATTTTCTTTTGTAGGAACTCTACATTCAGTTTCTAAATCATTTATTTTAACTAAATCATCAATTTGATTGCTCATTGCTTCATCCATAATTGTATCAGTGTGAGTATCTTTTTGACGATTCCACATAAAAAAAGTAATACCAGCAGTAATTACAGGAATAAGTAAATAATTCATATTTTTTGTAAATAAAATCATGAGTGTTGAATAAACAATAGTTAATCTTAAAACAGCATTTAATTTTCTTATTAAATCAAATCTTTTTGAAGGGAAAAATTCAAATATATATTCTTTCTCGTATAAAATACTTGGTCTTTTGTACCAGAAAGGAGTATTAATCATTAATATAATATATTAAATAAAATAAATTTTATAACAAATTTAATTTTTACTTCTATTTTCTTTCTTTTTTTTTATTTTTGCTCTTAATATTTTTTGTTTTTCTTCTTTTGTTAATTCTTTTTTATCTTCTTCTTTATGAGGTCTTGAATTTTTAACATTTTCATTCATTTGTCCCATAACAGAATTAAACATTTGATTATTTGATAAACTACCAAATAACTCATCTGCTTGATTTTTTAAATCTTCTTTATTTAATTCACCTTTTTCCATTTTATTTTCCATAACACTTCCTATATTTTTGAAAATACTTTCCATTTTATCGGGTTGCATGATAGTTGAAAATAATTCCATTGGATTAGTATTTTCATCAACATCACCAAACATTTCTTCAATATTAATAGAAGAAGCAACTTCTTTGGCAATATTTCCAATATCACTGTCCATCATACCACCTATCATATTTTCTAATTCATTTTCATCTGATGTATCAATCGTTTCTTTTTTCACTTCTTCTGTTAATTTTTTGAGAGTTTTTAAATCATTAGCATCATTTTTTTTAATTTTTTCTGATTTTTCAATAGATTCGATGGCATTCTTTAATTGTTCACTTGAATTTAAATTAATATTAATAATCACAAATGTTTGAAGATATTTCCAGATTGTTTCTTTAGTATTGTTTGAAATATTTTTATCCCATAAACGACTGAATGATATTTCTTCTAAAAAACAGATATCATCTTGAATTAATTTTTCATCTTTATTTTCTATCAAAGATTTATTATCATTTATTTGTTTAAGGAATTCTTGTATTTTTTCACTATCTTTAATTTTTAAATTATTTTCATGAAGAATTTCTTTTTCATAATTTCTATATAAACAACCTTTGATTTCTGGAAATGTTTTACTTAAATCTCTTATAAAATTTTCAAATAAATCAAATACTTTCGAATCAATGTCTTCCATTATATTATATAAAGAATAATATTTTAAATGTACTAACGCAAATTATCTTCGAGGCATACCATTACCGATTTCTCCTCTTTCTCTTTGTAATCTTTCATAATCATTATCAAATTGTTTGTTTTTTTGACTTAATTGATTATCTGTTTTTTCCATTTGTTGAACTTGTTGTTGAATTGAAGTATCTGAAGAACCATCTATAAATTCAAAATTTGTATCTATTTTATAATTTTTTTTTGTATAATCATCATTTTCTTCTGATATAAGTGAAAATCCTATTCCACCAGTAATACCACCAGAAGAACACCAACCTTCTAGTTCTCCATCTTCATTAATTCGACATTGACCTTGATCACTTTCATTTAATTTATTTTCTTTTATTCTTGTTTCTTGTTGTTGTTTTCCTTCAACAAGTTTTCCCAAATATTGAAAAATAGTTTCTCCTGTAATTATTTGACCATTAATAATTAAACTTGGCACGGATTTAATATAGTTGGGATAAGGTTGTGTATCAATATTAATAATTTTAAATAATGGTTTTAAAAATTCATATTTCTGAATACCAATAAGTATTTTTTTTGAATGAGGACATCTTCCACTTATAAATAAAACTTTTTCAGACATTTATTTATAGTAAATTTAAAATTTAAAGAATTAAACTTAAAAATTAATCATTTATACTTGCCATTCTTGCAGTATTTACAGCATTTTCAACTATAGAAATAACCGACATTAAACTCTCAACTTTTTCTTTTAATTTTTTATTTTCTTCTTGTAATTCTTGAATATCTAAATCTTCAGAAGTAATATTTTCTATATCATTATCTAAATAATTAGGTATACCATCACCATCTGTATCATCAATACCTTCATCCGAATCCATAATATCATCACCATCTGAGTCTTCATCTATTGCGTTCCCTAAACCGTCTCCATCTATATCATCCATACCTTCCTCTGAATCTAAAATTCCATCTCCATCTGAATCTAAATTATCCATATTCATATCCATTGATTCTTCATCTGTTAGTTGATCATTCATATCTATATCCAATGCTTCATCCATTGGTTGTTCAACTATTGGTTGTTCATCCATTGGTTGTTCAACTATTGGTTGTTCATCCATTGGTTGTTCAACTATTGGTTGTTCATTCATTTGATAATCTCCTCCCTTTTGTTTATATTTCTTTTTAGTTTTACCACCATTTTGTTTTTTATAATTTCTTTTATTTCTGGTTTTATTTTTCATTTTCTATATATATATTATAATGTAATAAAAAATTAATAAATTTGATAAAATTATTTAAATAAAAACTATACAATAAATAAAAGATGAGTAAATTCAAACCAATGATATCAAATATTCATAAAGAAAATGAAATATTACATTTTGAAATTTCTGGTTCAGAAACATATGGTCTTGATAAATCAATTATAAATGGTATTCGTAGAATACTATTATCAGAAATTCCGGTTGTTGCATTCAATGTTGGTGAAAATGTGGATATACAAGATTTAACAATTGTTGAAAATAATGGTTCTCTACATAATGAAATGTTATTACAGAGAATAGCTTTAATACCATTATACATTAATCCAGATAAGTATATGAATAATTATTTATTTGAACTAAATGTTGAATGTGATAGTAAAGTTCCCTTTCAGTTTATTACAGCAGGTGATTTTAATGTATATCCTTTATTGACAGAAATTCAAAAAAAAATAGAAGATTTAAATGAAGATTCTATAGAAGAAATAGATGAAACAATAAAAACTAAAAAAATAGAAAATTATGATATAAAAAATCCAATAAAGGGTAAAAAATTTAAAGAATTATTTAGACCCTTTGTATTTGAAAGAAATAAATCGGAAAACTACAATATAATAACAGAACTTAAAAATACAAATACATCTGATAAAAAACAAAAGATTCATTTATTTGGTGTACCTTCGGTATATAATAGTAAAACAAATTCAAGATATCAAAGTGTTTCTTGTTCAACTTATTCTTTTGTAAAAAATGAAGAATTAATTGAATCTATCTTTAATGAAAGAATTAAAATAAATAATATACAAGATGAAGATAGACAATCTGAATATAAAAAGTTTATCTTAGCAGAATCGGAAAGATATTATTATAGAGATTTTGAAAATGAACCATATAAATATATTTTCTCAATAAAATCTTGTAGTTACTTTAATGAATATGATTTATTTTTAAGATCTTTAAAATTATTAATGAATAAAATTGATACAATAAAAATATCTCTATTAGATCTTTTAAAAGAAAAAGAATCAAGTATTAGTATTATTAAGAAAAATGATTATATTTATCACTATACATTAAATAATGAAAATCATACCATTGGTAATATAATTCAGTCTCATATAGCAAGGAGATGTATAAATGATGAATCAATTTTACAACTTTGTGGATATAAGAAAAAACATCCACTTGAAGAATCAATACTTCTTTGTTTGACATTAAATCCAAGAAATAAGATTTGTAATGAAACAGAAATAAATAAATATCATGAAATAAATAATTTCTTAATTGGAGAATTAGAAATTATTAAACAAGAAATTAAATTATTATATAATACTTCTGAAGAAGCATTTTTAGCGCACTAAAATATTCTGTATTTTATCAATTGATAAAATTATAAAAATTACAAAAGTAATTACAAAAGCATGAACAATTGAGGCAATAATATTTGTTTCAGAACTTACAAATACTCCATTCATTAAACTTTTTTTATTTGATTCATCTATTAAACTATTTGGTGGTAATGTTAAAAGGACACCTGGACTGAATGCTAGGGCAACAAAAAATAATACAATACATAATTTAACCTTAAATGAAAATTTAGATTTTATTCTTGCTACAATTAAATCTGTTATTTGTCCCATTATATATCTATATAAATTATTTTTTATTTTGAATTGCAAAAAGAATTCTTTTTGATGGAAGATTGTGCATATAATCTTTAACTGTTCTAAAAGATAAAGGTACACCAGTTGATTTATAAATTTGATGAATTTCTTTAATAAATGGTTTTAAATGATATGGAATAGTATTTTTCTCTTCAATTTTCACTACAAAAATATTTCTATATTTGCTGTATAATTCATTTGTTAGTTGATGAAATTGATTTCTATAATCTTCAAATAATTTATTTTTTTCAGGATAATAAGATAAATATTTTTTAAGATTATTATTTTTTCTTAATTCTAAATAATCAATAAATGAATTATTTGATATTTGAACTAATTCAGATACTTCGGTAAATTTAGGATTAATATATTTATATCTTTTATTTCCTTCTCTAACAGTTATACCCTTAAATTTAAAATTATCAAAATTTAATTTAGAAACTTTATCATTTTCATAAATAATATTTGTGATTTTTTGTATATTTTCTGGCAATTTTACAAATTGATCTTCTGTGATAAGTGTCAGAGTATTTATATCATAAATTTCAACAAGATAAACTTCATTAGAATAAACATTTGAAATATTTATATTATCTAAATGTTTCATAACAAATGAATAACAATAATCTTTATTTAGTAAATTAACATCAAAATTAATACATTCATCAAACATTTTTCGAAAAGATTTTTTACCTTTCCATTTATTATAACCTCCAATTTCACTTCTTGTTGAAATTATCCATTCATCATTAATATTAAATAAATTAATCATTGTTCCATCAATTAGATGCTGATATGTATTTTGTTTAAATTTATCTGATTCAAAATCTATTTCTTTACTTTTTACTGGAGGAACACAAATAACTTTATTGGTATTAATATTTATTACTGCCCCTTTACAATACATAATCCAATAATCTTCATCATTTGTATAATCAAGTGGTTTGTCATAATAATGAGATACTAAAATTGAATTATATTTATTATATTTTCTAATTTTAAGACCTTTTGATTTTATTTTTGTGATCCAATCATTATTTTCATTTATAAATTTTTGCAATTCCATTTCTATATTAAATATTAGTTAATACTTTAAGTTTATTAATAGATTCAAATATAATATATATAAATTATATAAGTATGGATATCCCAGAAGATGCTAAATCAGATGAAGGATTAGATTGGGGTAATACACCATTAGAACCTGATTCAGAATGGGGGACTAATCAAGTAGGTTGGGATGAAGGTGAAGGTTGGGGTGAAGATTTAGAAGATGAAAAAAATGATAAAATTCAACTTGGTGATTTATATATTTTATTATTAGAATCAAAAGATAAACCAATATTATGTAATGTAACATTTTTAGATGATGAAAATAATTCATTAGAATTAATGAATGATAAAGATAAATATATAGCAGGTTATGACAAAAATTACAATATAATTTTAAAAACAGAAGACTATGAAATAATTGAAATTATTAGAGTCAAAGAATTTAATTTAGATGATGAATCATATATTAAAGAAAGAGAAGATATAGAATTTGAAACTTTGGCAAAATTAGAAAAAGATAAAATATATTCAGATACAATTTTATTTGATGATTTACTTTCTCATCTTATAAAAGCATATGATTGTTATGATAATCAACATAAAATTTCCGAGATTTATAAAATTTCGGAAATTTTTTCAGAACTTATTAAGAAAAAAGAAAAAATAAAAAAAATACCCAAATGGTTAATACCTATTATTGATAATGATATAGAAATGTTACATGATGATGGAAAAGATTTTATTGAAAAATTAATACAATTTGATGAAGATAAAGAAAAAAGTTATTCAAATACAATCAAAGAAACTCTTAATCATACTAATTCCATTGAATATAAAGAAGGAATTGGATATAATACTGATAAATATAATGGTGTAACAATACGAGAATGTTCAATAAATTCAACTTGTGTTGGTATTATGGGAGAATATAAATATGATGAAAGAAAAATAAATAAACCATTATTGATACCTCAAATAATAGAAAAAGATAACAAAGAATATAATCAATTAATTGAGATATCATCATCTAATAATATTAATATTATTGGTTATTTGGAAGAACCATATAATAAGATGTATTATTATAATAATGATGAATTATTGAATAATTTTTTAATTTATGAAAAATATATTTTTAATAATTATTTATTAAATATTCCTTATGATAATAAAAAAGATATTAATAGTATTAATCATTTATCATTAATAGATTCAGTAAAACCGGAAAATAGTGATTATTCGATATTTTATAATTTTTCTGAAAAATTAAGTGAAGAAAAAGCAACTGATATTATTTTACATAATTCCAAAAATGATAAAGATATAATAGAATTATTACTCAAAAATGAAAAAATAAATACAAAGATTATGAATTATCGAGATTTACATAATTTATTGTTTAAATATAATATAAAATATCATAATTTAGATAAAACGACAAAAAAGAAAATAGATACTATTATTTCAGATAATATATCAGACTATATTAGTGATTATAATCGTAAATTTAAGAAAAAGAAATTTAAAGAATTAAAAGTTAAAAAAAATCAATTAACTGATAAAAGGAGATCTGATTTGGCATATGATTATATAATGGGTTTAATGCAAGTCAGACGTAAAAATGAATTATTAAAAGAGTATATAGATAAATTTACAAGAAATTCAGACAAACAAACAGAAAATCCTAATTTTTTATACTGTAAATATTCTGATAATAAAATATGTAAACATTATCTTTATTCAACCAAAATAGATAATGGAAATAATATTCATGAAAAAATGAAAACTAAATTTGGTTCTGAACCAATTAATGGAAAAATTTATTGTCGTATCTGTAATGAATATTTATGTGATGAAGAATATTCAGAATTACAAGGTTTTAGCGATGATAAACCTATTCAGACTTATGAAAAAATACAATCTGTTCAAGAAGAATTAGAGATAAAAAATATTGATGAAAAATTAGAAAAAAAGAAAGATAATGTTCAATATATTGATATGTTCTCAAATATGATAGGTGTCAATTTAACAGATAAAGATAAATATTTAATATTATTATCTTATGATTGTGTAGATCATAATAATTTAGCAGATACTCGCTATAAAACACATGATATTTTAAATAATCACTCAAAATTAACAAAAGAAATAAATGAATTTAAAAAAAAAGAAAAAAAAGAAAAAGATAAAAAGAAAATTGATAAAATAAATAAAAAGAAAGACAAATTTATAGGAGAGTTTAAATCATGGGTAAAAGATACTAATAAAATTTTAATTTTATTGACATTAGTTTCATTATTTATTCAAACTGCAATACCTGTGTATAATATTAGAAGAAATATACAATTTAATATAATAAATAAAGATAATAAATCTAATAAAAACGTAATTGAATTTGTTGTTTCTAAATTTAAATTATTGTTTCAAAAATATGAAAAAGATACTTTATTTACAAATTGTTCTGATTTAATATCAAACAATGATATAATACCAATTGAAGAACAATTAAATAACTGTATCGAATATTGTAATAATTCAATTTTTTCTTTTTTAATTGAAAGAAAGGAAAAATATTTTAAATTTTTAGAAAATAAAAAAATTCAATATTTACGTTCAGAATGGGTAATCTATAAACCACTAAAACAAAATGAATTAAATTTAAATATAAATAAATATCTTGAAGAAATTCATAATGATAAATTTTTAAGAGTTGTTTACGGTGGTCCTTTAATTGAAAATATATCAATAGTACGTTCTAAAAATAATAGTGAGATATTAAGAGATATTTTAAAATTATCATCAATCAAGATAATTGAAAATATTTCATTTACAAAATTATTTCGATATGTAATATCATGTTATGGAAAACATCAAAATAAAATATTAATAAATTTACTCACAAATCAATTAGTGAATAATTCTGATAAACAAAAAGAAATAATTGAAATACTTAGTGATAATAATTGGGATAAAACAGAAAATACTTTTAAAGAATTATCATTTAAAAAATTAAGAGAAAATGTTATCCCTAAAATATTAGCATTATATACAAATGAAAATACTGAAATTAATACATGTCATGTAATTAAAGAAAAATGTAATAAATACGTTCATATATCAGTTAATAATTATGATTTACATCAATTAAATACATTTCCAAAAAGAATATATCAATATATACCACCAAAAATTTATCCCGAATCTAATTTTAAAGAAATTAATAAAGATATTGTAAATAAACTATTTAATAGTTATAAAAAAGATTCAATTGGTAATATTGTTAAATCAAATATAAATAATTCTTATTTAGATAAATATTTATTAGATGTTGCTATTTTAGATGAAAAAATTGATGAACCAAGTGATTTAGTTTCACTTGTTAAAAATGAAGATAACTTTAGATTAATATTAGAAACTAAGAGAAATAATAAAATACTTCAATATAATGAAATTTTGCCATATAAAAATCAGTATACTGAAGAAGATTATAATTATATGAATAGTATTTCATTTACTGATAATAGAATCATGAATTATTTACAAAAAAAATTAAAAAATTTAACAGATGAAGAAAAAAATAATTCAAAAATAAAAGATATAATAACAAAATTACCAAATCCTATATCAGATAGTGAAGAATTAACTCACAATGATTTACTCGTATTGTATTCTAGTTATTTAGACAAATACTTAGATAAATTATATGAAAATAAAAAATTATTGCAATCAAATCAATCATTTGAAATGATTTTTTCAGAATATATTAATTTTTATAAAAGAGATATTGATAGTATATCAGATTTTATATCTTTATCGGATTATATTACAGCAGATCAAAAAGAAAGATTTGAAAAAATAGTTAATGTAACCGATAAAAAGATGAAATTTTCAAAAACAAATATTCAAAGTATATTAAATATATTTATTGAATCTAATTTTGAATATAATGATATTTATCTATATATTTCAGATATACGAAATATATTATCTAGAATTAGTTCAGATAAGTCTTCAAAAAATGGAACATTTATGTCAAATAAGTGTCCCAAAGAATGGAAAATTACCGATTCAGTGACAAATAGTTTGAAAAAATTCTATGAAAAAGATAAAGAACAAGGTGAAATACGTTCAAATTTATTATTACATAATCGTATCTTTTCTCAACCAAGAAAAGATTATTACATTGGTTTTAATATGTATGAAAAAATAAGTGATAATGCTAATGTATATTTAAAAAATTTATTTAATCATGTATTAGATGAATTTAGTGATCTTGAATTATTAAAAGGAAATAATAAAAGTCATTATAAAAATAAATATTCTGTAATTTATTGTAAATATCAACTCATTAAAATTATAAAAATGATGATTGAATATATTGAAGGTTTGAAATTATCTAAAGAAGATATTATTAGTGATGCAATGCCATTATTTAGAGAGTTAGAAGGTAGAACTGATGATTTAATTGAAGAAAGTATTCAAATATGTTCTATTTTTATTTTTGATTTAGTAACAAATATTTTAATGACTCATTATGATCCATCTTGGTTATTTATGAATAAAAATATTCATGATTTTAATAATAGATTATCAAAACAAAGAGAAAATGAAAAACAAAAAATTATTGAAAAAAGACACAATGCTTCTTCAGATGAAAGATTACTAATGAAACTTAAAAAAGATATCGGCGAAGATAAAAGTTTTAAAGAAGCATCTGAAGAACATAGTAAATATGTTAATACTGAAGATTATGCCAATTCAACTGAAGAAGAAAGATTACAAAAATTAAGAGAAATTTATAAATATGAAGAATTTTCATTTGAAGAATTACCTGAAATACATATTCCTCAGATAAATCCTGATAATATGGAAGAAGAAGGATATATAGGAGAAGAAGAATTAAATGAAAATAATGAAGAATATTTAGACGATTTTGATGAAGAACAAGAAATGGAATTTAATGAATAATATTTTCTATATAATATAAAACTATGGGTGAAAGTAATTGTATTCAAAATGCTGTATTTTATGGTGTAGTTTTAAATTTAGTATTGCCATTTGTTCTAAAACCATTTGCTACACCGGAAGAAATAAAACCTCCTAATGGAGCACAGAATTTATCCTTAAAGAGTCAATTTATGCATATGATGGTTCATCATAGTCAGGTTCCATTGATAAGTTCTGTTATTGTTGGTTTAATTGTTGGTTTATCTGTTTATTTGGGATATAAATTTAAGGTATTTTAATGTTGATAAATTATAATTTTATTTTTTTTTTCATTTATTATATTATGGATAATAAATATTTAATAATTGATCCAAGACCTCTTGAATGTTTTAAAGAAAAAACTTTTTCAGAATTCAAAAAAAGAGATGTTTTAAATGAATTAATCAAAAATATTGAATCAGGGAAAGTAGAGAATACTTGTTTTTGGATTACTGAATGTATAACATCAGGGTATACAGTTGATATTTTGGATAGATTAATTATTTTTTCATGTAAAATAATTCATGTTAATAGTCCAAGATTACCATTATTTTTATGGAATAAATATTCAACTTTTTATAATTCAATTAGTCATATAACAAATAAAAATAAAAAAGATTTAATTCATTTAAGAAATACTCAATCAGTAAGAAATAGTTTAATAGATATAGGTGTTACTTTAGCATTATCTCCAAAAAATAAGAGATATGATAAATATCCTAAATTAAAAGAAGATGAAGATTTTTCATTTTCATCAATAAAATCTAAATTGAATGCCACTATGCAGATTTTACCGAGTCATATTATTAAATTTACAGACCCAGAAGAATTAAGAGTTATTATGAATGAATTTTTTTTTAATTTAAAAAATAATTTGGGTGGATATGATAAATGTATTTATTGGATTTTATGGTTAGTTCAATGGGAAAAAATAAATAGAAAGAAAAAAATAGCATTTGAAATAGAAGAAAGAAAAATAAATGGTTTAAAACCGAAATTATGTAAAGATTTAATATGGTTGGTTTGGTCTGTAATTTTTGAAGAAGCAAATCTTAGAGATAATAATATTAAAGAACAAATACAATATTTATTTCTTTTATTTAAGACAAATTTCACTTCAGGTAAAAGAAATCAGAGATTACCAATTGTATATCAGGCAGTTGGATATTTAACGCTGCCTATTAAGTTTGATGTTAAAATTAGGCAAAGTAATGATATATTTATTAAGACACAAAGTAATATAAATAAACTTTATGCCAATAAAAAGAAATTTGAAGTTAAAGAATATAAAGCACCACCTAAAAAAGTTAAAAAGATTACAAGTTCAGAAAAAGAAATTTCACAATCTCAGATGGACAGAATAAAGGAGATAGATGAAATTTTTTTCCAATAATTATTATATTATTAATAATAAATGAAAAAATTACAAAAGTTACAAGAAAATCTTATACAAAAAAAATCACCGATATTTGATGAGTTTAATCATATAAAAATGGATAATAAAGTATCAATGGAGGATAATGTAAATCTTTTAATAGGAACTATTCATGATTTAATTAATGTTATAGAATTAAGAATTAATTTAAATGAAGAAGAGAAAAATTGTATACAAGATATTAAAAATAATATAAATGTTTAAAAAAATTAAGATTTTATAAATTTCTAAGTAATTTTAAATGTACCGATTAATTATTTTCTTAATTTTCTTATTTTTAGTTTATAATATTGATGGATATACTAATTTAGTTGATTATTCTAAACCATTTAAAAATCCTATTATAACTTGTCCTGAAAATTATGGTAAAAATTTTGAAAGATTAAAAAAACAAAAACAAGAAATACAACCGTTTGGTTATACATCGAATGAATTTATTGATAAGATTCGTTTTATAGAGACAACAGAACCATTACCCGTAAATCCTGATTTTTTTATGTAAGTTTATTTATAAATGAAATTAGAAGACTATATTGATTTTAATTTATTATTTTATGTGATTTGTTTCTTAATATTATTAAGATTCATTACTTCTGAAAATCCCAAATTTGTTATTAATTATTCTTAATATTATCTATTGATAAATATATGAATAAATTATTAAAGATATTATTATCAATATTCTTAGGTTATTTAATTGTAGAATTTATATTTAAAACATGTAATAAATTTCACACTATTCATATTAAAAAATAATACGTTTAATACGATTAAATAATATTATAATAATGTTATAAATGTCCCAAGAAACGACTATTGATTCTTTACCTGGAGGTATAAGTGATGAAGATTCTAAATTAGTTGATAGTATTTTAAATGATTTAAATATGTCAAGTGGAGGATCAACGAATACTCAACAGGTTCCTCAAGTTCAAAGACCACAACCTGTTCAACAGGAACAATTATCTCCTGAACAAATGAAACAAATCCACATTCAAAGACAAATGGCGATGCAGCAGCAGCAGCAAAATTTAATGCAACAGCAAAATATGATGCAGCAGCAACAATTATCTCAGCAAAAATTAAATAATATTACTGTTGAAGAAGATAATCTTATTGATAGCATAAAAAAAGAATCTAAGGGTATAATTTTGGTTATTATACTTTCTATACTTGTAAATTTAGAATCGGTTGATAATTTATTTAAGATGCAACCAACATTATTTGTTTCTGAATCTGGAAATATTAACATGCAAGCAGTTTTAGTCAAGGCATTATTGATTGGATTAGTTTATTATGTAGTTAAGTCACAATTTTTTTAATTTCATTAAATAATTTTGTATTTGATTCTATTTTTTTGTAGCATTTATTAATTGTAACTTCTGAAATTTTACAATTTTCTGCTATACATTTTTTATTTATATCTTTATTTTTTAATTTAATATAGGTATATATACAACCACATGCCATTGCCATTGGTGTATTATCATAAATAATTTTTTCATTAATACACATAGTTGATATTTTAATGATAATATTTGTATCTTCTTTATCAAGATTAAGATTGTAACAAAATCTTTCTATAAAATCATTAAGATTAATACTTCTAGAATTTTGAATTCTATCAACATTATTTTTATTAATTCTTGAAATTTCTGTATAATTTTTACATCCTCTAGTAAGAATTTTTGGATCAATATCAAATATATCTGATAATTCTTTTATACTTCTAGGTACATTACATTCTTTACAGGCATTATAAACACATGCTGCTATTATTCCTTTTCTATTATTACCTCTAGAAATTTTAGTATCTGAAATAGCAGAATAAAGTGAATTTGCTGTATTTGAAATTATAGGAGGAAGATTACCTTTCTGACATTTAGTGTTTATTTCATTAAATACTTTAAATTTACTTCTTTCTTTGTATGGCATACTATTCCATTTTTGATATAAAGCTATCTTATTATTTTTATTTCCTCTTTGTGAATTTACTGATGTACCTATTGAAGAATTTGGCAATAGAACATTAACAGGCATACCACATCTTGTTGGGTTACTTGATTTTGTATCGCTTGTTCCATAATATCTCCATTCTGGTGAATCAATTATATTATCAATTTGTTTATTACAAACTTTACATGTAATCATTCCATTATTACATAAGTAATTTAAAGGATTATCGCAACATTTTTCTTTTTCAGGTTCATTTGTTAGATTATCAAGATCTTCATATAAATTATCGAAATCCATAATCAATAATTAATCTTTAATTTATGTTTAAATAAATTTATCAAATTTAAAATATAATAATAAATAATGTTTTATTGTGAATTATTATCTGGAATATGGATCGGTGATACAGATATTTTAATGAATGATAATTTTTTAAAAGATAATAATATAACTATTATCTTAAATTGTACACAATTATTTGATTTTCCAAAAAATAAAGATATAAAAAAAATAAGATTACCTTTTTCATCTGTTAGAGATTCAAATACAGATATCAATTTATTAAAAAATAATAAAACTAAAATTATTTCTTATATAAAAGAAAAAATAGATACAGATAATATATTAATTTGTTGTTATAATGGTAAAAGTATATCTCCATTTATAGTAGCATTATTTATAGCACATGAAAGTTCAATAAATAAGACATCTATTTATGATATATTATTATCTAAATGTAAAGATCTAGAATTATGGTATGATTTGTCTGTCTTTGATTAAGTCTATTTTAATTTTAAGATTTAGTTTTTTTTCTTGTTTTAGAATTATATTGTTTAGGATTTCAATATGTGAATTATCGAACCATGGTATTTTATTATTATAAATATTACATATTGGTCTCTGTTCATCATATCTATTAAATTTTAAAGATCCATTTCTTTTTATTGTATTTATATGGTGTTTACAATAATCACTATTGTTATGTTTTTTATATCTACATCTTGATCCATAATGATTATTCCATATTCTGGCACAACATCTATTTTCATGTGGATATTTACATATTTTTTCAGTTTGTTCTAAGAAATTAATAGTTTTAAGAATATTATTAATTTTTATTTTACAAATTTTCTTGAATATATTTTTATCTATTATTTGTAATTCTTTATTTTTATCATATAATTCAAGAAGATCTTTTAAGACTTCTTTTTTAAATTTAATATGTAAAAGTTGTATTATATGCATAAACAATTTTTTTACTACTGTTAAATACTTATTAATCAAATTTATTACATATTTCAGATATTATTTCTTCAACAATATTATGAATTATTATATTATTAATTTCTTGATCAATTGTTTCTATTATTTTGTAAAATAATACAGGACTTATATAGGTATTTTTATATTTATTCTCTAGATATTTATATAGTAAATCATTATTATTCATTTCTATTATTTTAGTATTTGGTGGTTTATTAAATTTATCTTTTTTTAATAAATATGGATTTGCTATGATTTTAAGACATTGTCTATCATTCATTTAATTATATTTATCACTGGTATATTTAAAAATGTTAATTTTTTAACATATTTTATATTTAAGAAAAAATTTGTAATATTATTATTATAAATTTCATCAATAAATTTATTATTTTTAATTTTAAAATAATAATTATTCTTTTTTTGAAATAAGATAGATTGATAATCTTTTATTTTATTTGATAAGATATTTTCATAATATTCTATTTTTTTTTTAATTTTTTCATCTACAAATATATGATATTCTGTTTCTAATTTTTTAATAAAAATATTATTTATTTTGAATATAATCCCATATGTAACTGTATTATATTTTTTCATATGTATAATATTTTTAATTTTATATATTTTATCATTTTCAATTATTTCTATATTTATGTTTTTATCATTTTTAGGAAATATATATAACATAACTTAAATACTTATTTAGTAGTATTAAAATTAATAGAATAAAGAACGAAATGAATATACTAAAAAATGCTATTCAATCTAAAAATGTACCTAATATTATCTTATATGGTTGTGATAAAAACTCTCAAAAAGAAAAATTATATGATCTTTTAAAAGAATCATATAATCATTCTGAAAAAATATTAATTAATGAAAAAGATATTAAATATTATAAGACCGATATTTATTATATTTTTAATATGAGTAATATCGTTACAAAAAATATAGATTTTTTTTTCACTATAATTGATAAAATTATTAAAACAAGTAATCACTTTAGTAATTTGAAATATAAAATCATTATATTTGAAAATTTTGAATTAATTAAACAATCAATACAGAATATCTTAAGAGTAAAAATAGAAAAATATAGAATTACAACTATATTTTTCTTAATAACCTCAAATATAGGTAGCATAATACAACCATTAAAGAGTAGATGTTTATGTATTAGATTTCCATTATTAACAAAAAAAGAAAAAAGAGATCTTATAAAGACTAAAATAAACTATAAAGAATTAGATAGTAATTTTTATGATAAATTATATGAAATAGATGATACCAATGTAATTTTATCATTAGATAAATATAAAGAATTAATACTTAATCATGATTATATTTTATCTTATGATAAAATATGTAAAAAAATAATAAATCTTTATAAATATGAATATAATTCAAATATTCATGAAAAATTAAGAAATATTTCTTATAATATTCTGAAATATAACTTATCAATAAGTAAATTTTATAAGACATTCTTAAATCAATTATTAAGTAATAGCAGAATAATTGATAGTAAAAAAATTATATTAATAAAACTATTTTCAGAATCAGAATACAATTTTATAAATTCTTATAGAAAAATTATAATTATAGAATCTTTATTATTCAATGTTTATAATATACTTAGCGACGCATTACTAGCATCATGATTGCCAAAAGGACAAACAAGTTAGTGTCAGACATAACACAGCAGGAGAAAACTAAAACTAAGAATAATGCAAGTCTGACAAATTGATGTCTGACTAAATCAGTGAAGGGACGGACAACGGAATCAATCTTAGACTTAATCTCAACACCAAATGCCTGAGAAGGCAAGAATTCAAGTAGAATAATGGCAATAACCAAATATTCAATATATTTTTTATTTGACCTAATCATTCCGGAAACACTGCTAACCACGTTCATTATATTTTATAACTTAAAATATATTTTTTTTTTACAGAAATAAAAATAATTATATAAAAAATAATTATGAATTAATTTTATGAATTAATTTTATGAATTATTATGAAATATTAGAAATAGATAAAAATGCCACAAGTAAAGAAATAAAAAAACATTATTATAATTTGGCAAAAAAATATCACCCGGATAAAAATTCCGGAAATAACTTAGATTGTGAAAAATTTAAACAATTATCAGAAGCATATTCAACATTATCAAATCCAAAAAAAAGATATTTATATGATTTAAAAATAAAATTAAATATAGATGATTCTTTTGATCTTAAATTTACAGAAGATGATTATGAATTATTACATGAATATTATAACAAATTAATGAACTATACTGAAATAAAATTTATGAAATTATTATTTAATAATCTTCCAGAAGTAATCAAAAATAAAGTCAAAACTAAACTTAATAAACTATTTGAAGAATTTAATGAATTTAAAACTGAAAAAACAAATACATTAATTCATCTTAATAATATAAAATATATCAATATTACTGATTTAAAAGAAGAATATATAGTTAATCTTAGATGTAAATTTATAGATATTTATAATAATGTCTTGAAACAAATTATTATAATAGATGATAATAATTCTTATCATTTATTCATAACTTCTTATAATTATAAAATAATTATAAATCGTCCAAGAAAAAGATTAATTCTCAATATTGTTGGAGATTTGACTAACTTTGAAGTTAAAAATAATGATTTAATTTATATTCAAAATATTAATTTATATCAGTATTATTATTCTGATTATTATACTTTAAATTTAAATAGAGAAATTAAATTTAAAAATCATTATGATAAAACTGAAAAAATAGAAAATATGGGACTTAAAGATATTCTTAATAATAAAAGAGGAGATTTATATATTATTTACAAATTAGATCTTAGTAAAAATAAATTAACAAATGATATAAATGATAAACTTAAAATTAATGAATTATTTAATATTGTATAAATTATATGTTTACAAATGAAAGCATTGAAATTATTAATAAATTAACTC
>MDSZ01076858.1_pt1 | contig 20592 bp, 30 predicted proteins | sample 811201 | NCBI WGS metagenome assembly MDSZ01 (sample SAMN05326647, study PRJNA326480) | marine metagenome | isolation source: seawater | place: Indian Ocean: North | collected 2010 | reverse complement strand
TTGGTATAATAAAAAGCTCCATTAAACTTAGGGTTGGTAATAAGAAGATGTTTTAAAGCTTTCTTAAAAGACATGTTCTCTGTCTCCGAGTTCTTTCCGGTATCTCCATCTAATATTTTAAATTTATATCTCATGTCACAATCATAAATACACTTAATAAAGCAAATGCCAACAGTGAACTGAAGATGAATGTAAATATTTTATCTCGGGGATCCATTAGTTATGAGGACAATTATCAAACTTGTTTAGATCTTTAAGTTTAACTTTATCGCTCACGACTCCTTTCTTTTGAAGTTCTTTCCATTTTCGGTAACCCTCAATCCATTCATTAGGATCACGTTTAGCCCAACGTTGAGTCCAGGCCCAACTGTTGATCTTTCCAGAGTATGTTTCAATGATACTCAGAAAAGGATCTGTTAATTTTTTCCAAAAATTTTTTATCATAGTAGTCTATTATCTCCTTTGCTTTCTTTTGTTTAACTATTAAAAAGGGGTACACTTGTTTTAGGATTCGGTAAACCCCGTGGAATCCTACCCGCCATCGATGCTGGTCTTGCCAGTTATCCTTGGTCGGATACGTCTTCATGTCCCTGTTCCCTTCTGCGGTGGTCTTCATCAAATAATCAATGAGTCTTCCATCCACTTGAGGAACTTCTAACCGGACATTCAAAGTTTTGTAGACCGGTTTATTAACTCGGTCATGTCTCGTTCTTTTCTTCCAGCCAAATTCTAGGTAACCCTCCCCGTCAATAATTCCTGCAACGTAGGCGGCTTCCTCAGAAGTCATAATCCTCATAAACCTGCTTTACGCGCTTCGTTTACAGGATCCTTAATACTATTTTTTAGATCGACTAATTCTTTTTCAGCGAATTGCCTTCTCTCTTTCTCGTCCTTATACATCTTCACAGCACCTGCTAAATTCTTTTTTAAGAATTCAACACGGGCTTGAAGAACTTGTATATCTTGTAGTTTATCAACCATCTTTCTGTCTCCCTCCTTTAAGAGATCTTCATAGTGTTCATCGTACGCCATCGGTTTTGTCCTTGATCGTATGATAGATATGAGTTTTAATATCTTTCTCCGTTCGCATAATGGTAAGTACATCCACTCCCGAATACGCTTTCGCGTAAGCGTTCTGGCTAGCTGCGATCGAAGCTCCGGAAGTGAGTAATGCAAACTCACTGCAGCCGGTGCACACCATTAGAATCAATAATAATGGTATCTTTGTCTTCATCAAACGGACCATAAATTTCTCCTTCTAGTTCACCTTCTGCTTTACACATCGTGCAGTTCATTGTAGCGTCTGTACCAATTTCTTCAACTGATTTATTTGGGACAGTAATGTAGCCATTTCCACGACATCGTGGACAAATAGACTTAACCTTTTCTTTTGTCTTCAGTTTTGTCTTTTGCTTTTCCATTCAGTCTCTCCATTTCTTTGTTCACTAAGATGTTGATCGTTCCACTCCGGCTCTGAACAATGTGCGGAGTTATAACTCTACGAATCTTATCTAAATTTTGGTAGGTAACTTTCGTAAGAGAGACGTTTTTATATTTACTTATGTCAGTCATTTGTTATATCCTCTTTCATATTATTTGTTTTATTAATGTAGGATTATTCCCATAAATTACAAGAATTGTCAACTATGAAAACAATTATTTTATCAGTAATAATTTGCTCTGCTTTGCATGGTAATTGCCAGACCCCTTATACTAAGAATGTGGAATATAAGACATGGTCGGAATGTATGTGGGCGGGGACCAACGATACCTTGACCCTATACCAGATCATGGGGGATGATTATATTAATACCAATAAAATCTTTGTTAAATTTCAGTGCAAAGAAGTTGAAAAACCTAAAAAGGAATTAAATTCTTAGCGACAAATCCAACCTAACAGTAGTTTACCCTCTTTGGTATAATATCCCTGAAGTTTAGGGTCTCCCTTCACCTCTGGATAATAGGTCATGTTCACATCAACCCATGCGTTGGCAATGCCATCGCAGTTACCATGGTGCTTTAGTTTTATTTCTTCTATTATTCCTGTCGTGCTTAGCAACAGAATAAAAACCATTTCCTTCATACAAGATATAGTCGGGGGCGTCCACCTTTACGGCCTCTCATTACTGCTATTGGATCTTTCTGTCTTTTAGCTTTGTAATATGAGTTGCCTGTTAAGTGTTTTTTCTTAACATTATATTTCCCTCTTTTTTTACCCAATCTTCCTCCTCTATAATGACTATGAAAATTAAATCTTTCATTGTTTTTAACATAGAGTCGATTACCTGATCGTACAGATTCCATTTCATTTTCTCTTTTCTTGATCTGTTCAATCATCTTCTGGTAAACATATTCGGGACTTTTACCCGCATATTCACACACTTTTCTGAAGTTAGAGCCTTTTCTTTTAAACCACTCAATGGCATATTTCGACTCTCTCCAATCAGAAGAATACAGTGCGTCATGCGCTGCTTTAGTTAAGACACTAATCCATAAATAATGTTCTGGACTTGTTGTGTCTTCTTTTTCATTCGTGAACTTCTGATCGAATATCGTCATGACTTTTATTTCCCCAGGTGATTATTCTTTCGGCACCATCAGCTACAATATTTATATCTACTCCGAATTTCTTCCATGACTTTGACATCACGTTAAGCTCTAGAACTAGCGTTGAATATTGTTTGCTACTTAGTCCTTTCGTTTTTAATGTTATCTTTCTCATTACCTATAATATAAGAAATTATAGGACCACTGTCAAGGCTTAATAATAATTATTTTCCCTGGCCCCTAGAGGGTTTTCTGCGTGGAATACGCTTGGAATACGATTTGGCGTGTCTTCCGGGTCTTTTTCGTGTGCTTCGTTTTTTATAAAGACTGACTCCAAAGACCGGTCTCTTACGAGCCATCCTTCTCTAGTACCAAATTTGGGGTGGGAGTGGTACTATTACCTAAAGGAATATATTTAATGACACCATTAACTTTTTGTTCGGTGTCTCCCCCGCAAGTAATACAACGATATATATTATGATAAAGAGAAACAAAGACAGTTCTCTCATGACATAGAGGACAATCTCCATTAGTCACTTCCGCTTTTAAACTCATCCCTTTTCCAAACATATCTTTTTCTCTCATACTTCTTTTTATCTTTAAATCTTTTTGGAGTAAAGTGTTTTAAAAGTTGGGCGATTGGATTACGTTTACTTAAGTACGATTTTTTTGATTGATTTTGAGCCATCGTTATTAATCTCGACTTCAGCTTCAGTTTTAATACACTTATAAGTGACAGTGTCACTGTACTGACGCTCGGCTTCGCGCTTTCCACGAAGGCACATACCCATTGAATCTTGAATACGATGTTCCTTGATCTCAAAATTTACAAACATTAAAAGGGCGACTACAGTTTCCATAAAAATTATTCCTCCTCTTGTGGCTGTCCACATTCACATACCGGGCAATCACATTCTCCACTAAATTGACTGGGAGGCCCGCCCCATGTCGAGTGTTTTTCAAAATTACAGTGACAGGGACACCCACAGTTATCACAAGTAATTTCGGGATTCATTAATGAGCTCCATTATTTCCATTAGCAAAAGTTCTTTGTTTATCTTTTAGTTTTTCTATGTCCGAAAGAACTTTGTTCATTTGCTTAGTTAAAAAATCGATGTTCACCTTATTGTGCATTCCATCTTCGATTGCTTTGTTTAAACGATCCACGGTCTTGTAAAGATCCTCGATCATCATAAATTGCTCCTGGTCTGCTGGCAAACTGCCCATCTGGCCCCGGGGCCATTTTATCCTGAATTCTGTGTTCATATCTAAATCTTTAGACATAATTTCTAATTGAGTTGTAACACGATTTTGAGTCTCAATGATACCGAAGTAAGCCCAGGTCCCGATCGCGACCATGGCGATCAAAGAGGCAACCGTTTTCATCGGCATCTGAACGGCGGCTTCTTCTGAAATTCTTAGGGGTTTCTGCTTGGCCATTAGTTATATGAATACCCTGATGGAGTATCTTCCTTTTCTAAAATTTTAAATAATTGTTTATGTTGTTCCATAATGTCTTCATCTGAATCCATCATCTTATCCACCTGATCTTCTAGTTTTAAAACTTGTTCTCTTAATACTTGAACTTTGTCTTCATGTACAGCTTGAATAGTTGAAAGCTCAAATGTACGCGAAAGACTCCAGCCACCCAAGGCGATGAGTAGTCCAACCAGTAATGTCATTAATTTGTCAGCCATTAAAATATAATATCCATAACTAAATATAACGTAATAAAGATGAACATACCAGCCATATGTATGTCATAGGGGTGATTATGCACTAATTACCCCACAATTTAAAGATGTGTGAATAGGAATAGTAATCCAATGATGAGAGTAGATATGAGGTATTTTATCCATCTAGTTTCTCTCTGTGCCTGTTTGCGGGCCAGTCTTCGTGCTCTTAATATTTTTAAAGCATTGTATCTCACTATACTTCCCCTTCATTACTGACACCATTCACACTCGTTGGTATCATCAATCACAAGTTCACCACCTGTATTAGGTTGATATTCATACGTTTGTTGTTCTGCTTTTTCTTGGTCTACGTTTTCTTGACAACATGTACCTGATTTTTCTTTTTCTTTGGTATGCGTACTGCAAGTTTCTTTTTCTTCTGTTGGGGTACATTTATTTTTCATTTTTAGTTTCCTCTATATCATAAAAAAATTTATCCGAATCATCCGTTCTCCATTTTCTTGTGTTCTCCACGTTCCATTCTCTTGTTTGAACTTTCCAATCAGAAGGAACTTCATCCTTAACCGTGAATGATGGAATACTCCATATTAATCTGTTGTTAGGTTGAGCTGCATAATTACCATCCTCTAAGGCGAGAATGTGAGCGCACTTATGTTCGTGCGGAATTTCGGAATGATCCGTGTCGACTATATTACCCTCTGGGTGAGCCCAGTCAACTGTAAAAAGATAATGGCCATGATGCCATTTCTTATCTTTACCATAATATTTCCCTGATTGGCTGGCTAAGAGATCGTAAGTAGTAATAGCAGGATAGTAACTAAAGCAATTCCAAAGCTCCAACTCGTCCAGTGGAGTCCTAGGAACTTTTTTGACATCAAAGCCTCTCTGTATGAAGGCACTAATCGGTAAACGATAGAAGATAGCACCATTTTCCATAATTGCATGAAAGAGTAGAGCGTGCCCTGTAATCGATGCCATCCCAAAGATGATACAGTCTTCACTCTCTCCCACATGTCCGGAAAGGTCATATAGATACTCCCTTCTTACTTGTGCATAAGTCGCAGGAATATTCACGTTTAGATATGCCATTTAACATAAACCTCACTTAGAATGCTGCGATAATCAAAACGACTACCACAACAGCTACTGCTATTGATATTTTCTTATGAGCTTTTGCTTCAGCCCATATTCCTTTAATCATTTCCATAGTTTCCTCCTCTATTTGTCATAGATATCTCCCCAATTTTTACCATGTTCATAGTCTACTTTATTGGGAACTTCAAGTGTAACAGCATTCTCCATAATCTCAACGATTTTTTTGGCTTCATTATCGTCTTTAATTGAGACACATAACTCATCGTGAATTTGAATATGTGCAACTACACCTGCCTTATAAAGTTCTAACATAGATTTTTTAGTCATATCTGCTGCTGAACCCTGTATAAGTTTGTTTAAAGATTTATAAGTATAAGCTCTCCTGATCCCCGGTCCATGTTCCTTGAGTGCTTCTTCATGTGACAAGGCTTTATGCATACCAAAACTATTTGGTTCCCATAAATGAAACCGACATAATCTTCCCAGTAAAGTTCTAATCTGTCCTCGATCCTGAGCTCTGTTAGATGCTTTTTCCATAAGCTGTTTAACGAATGGAACTTTAGCATGATACTGATTAAATAATTCTGCAGCTTTATCTTTCGTTACTCCAAGTTCTGCCTGAAGTTTAGCTTTACCCATTCCATAAAATAATCCTAAGTTAATAGTCTTGGCCTGTGATCTAGGAATCTGTGCCATGTCTGCTACCGTCTGGTGGAAATCTGAATTTGAATCTGCTTGGTAAGCATCAACAACATCATACACGGATGGTAATTTATATAGTGCTGCGTAATGCACCACGAGTCTTGGCTCTTGCTGTGAGTAATCAAAGCAGCCCCACTTACATCCTTCTTCAGGAATAAATAATGATCTGATCTTAGGTCCTAAATCCTTATTACGTGCGGGAATCTGCTGTAGGTTTGGATTCTGATAACTGAATCTACCTGTAACTGTTCCCCCTCCTGCGTTTCTTAATTGATTAATTTCTGCATGGATTCTACCTTTATGTTCATATCTTAAAATGGAATCAATAAATGTAGTATGAGCTTTGTTAATTTCTCTAGCTTTAGCAATCATTCTAACAACCGGATGTGAATGTTCTTGTAAAAAATTTTTAGTAAAAGAAGGAGCAGCTGTTTTTTCTGTACGCGGGTATTCTATTTTTAACATATCAAATACGTTAGCTACCGATCGTGCCGCCCAGATTTGAGTATCAATATTAGTTTCTCTTTTTATTTGATGTAAAAGTTCCCTTTCTTCTGCTATTAATTGTTTTTTCATCGCATGAGCTCGTTCTACATCTACTCTTACTCCTTTGAATCTCATATCAACAAGACATGGAAATAGATCTGTTTCTAAATCAAATATATCTTCTAGATCTTGATGAATAATTTCTTTCTTAAGTTCTTGCCATAAGCCTAGAGTAATCTCAGCATCTCGTTCTGCGTAAGAGCCTGCATGCATAGCAGGTAGTTTATACATTTCTGCTTTAGGATCGATGCCCCATTCCTCTGCAGCTTCAGCTAAAGCTCTTTCATTCTTTCCATAACCTAAGTAATGCCAGGATAAACTATTGAGATCATATCTAAATCTATTTTCATCAGTAATAGCTGATGCAATCATAGTACACACAATGTCCCCATTAATTTTAAAACCTGACGCCTTTAACCAACAGACGTCGTAAATTGCATTGTGAAAAATTTTTGTGGAAGGAGCTTCTAAAACATCTTTAAGCCAAGAGAAAACTTGTTTCTTATCCATGTTTCCTCCCCCTTCATGAGCAATTGGAAAATATCCTTTATAGAATGAAGTGGCTACTGCAACTCCAATGATTTCTCCATTACCAATTACTGAACCAGATCCTTTCTTAAGAAGATCAGGATCTTTTGTTTCTAAGTCTATTGCTATTTCATCTACTTGTCTTAAGTCTGGAAACTCTGTTGGTTTAACCCATTCAGTTTGTGCTTCAAATTTTGGGATTCTCATTTTTTTAAAATCCCCCAGAAATTAGGTTTATCCATTGGGTTTGGATCTTTGTAATCTCGTTCAATAATCATTTCACAATAATGTATTGCCTTCAATATGTCCTGCTTTCCATCTTTATACGGATGTCTACATATATACTTTATTATATTACCTTCTGCAAATAACATTCTATTTTCATGCACAAACTCACTAGGCTGAATTTTCATTTTCTTGTAGTGGGCGCCACCTATCTGTTTAGTGTACACTTTCGATGTCATATCCATTACTCTCCTTTCGTGCTGCCATTATATAAAGGTTCTGTTTTGTTCTTGTTACTCCTACATACCATATCCTGTTTTCTTCATCACTTTTATCAGGGGATCTTTCAATCGCTTCTCTAATGTTTTTGGTATTGTCTAATATTAATAATACGTTATCAGCTTCACCCCCTTTAGCAGAGTGAATGGTAGATAAATTAACTCTAGCTGGTTGGTCTAGTTTTTCTTCTTGAGACAACATATTTCTAATGTAAAGACTATCTTCATGTTCAGTTTCAAATACATCGAACCATCTATCCGTATGGCTATATCCAAATTCTCTTAAATCATACATGCGTTCTTCTTTTTGTGGGAATTCTTTACCTAAATATTCAAATAAATCCTTACATTCAGTTAAAGAAAGTTGGGCTCCATTGGTCCATCTGGTAAAATTTTGTATGGCTGCAAAAAGTCTAGCCTTATAACTTTTGCGTCCTTTGTATTCAAAATAAATACCTAATTCCATCAGCTGTGGTTTAAGTTTAATAAGGCGATCATTATAACGAGCAAGGACTAACCATTTCCCTTCATGGAGGGGTACATCTTCTAATGCCATTATATGATGTACACTTCCTTGTTCATCTCTTGCTTCCCATTCTTTTTTTATTCTCCTCTCATCTGGTATTCTATCTAAAATATTGTTCGCAATGTGTTGAACATCACGTGGTACTCGGTAAGATTGTGGCAAAACAATTTCTTTAGCCTTCTCATCTTGGAATCTTTTAACGTCTGCGCCAGCCCATGCATAAATAGCTTGGTCGTCATCACCCGCTAATATCATATGTTTTGCGTTCTTTTTTATAATCTCAAACATCTTCCATTGAATAGGGGATAAATCTTGTGCTTCATCAATAAAAACTACGTCAAATTTTGGACACAATTCCGCCATAATAAATTTATGAATCATGTCGGTAAAATCTTTCAACTGAAAGGCATCTTTATAATTATTTATTTCATCTTCTAAAATAGGGATTAAATTTTTATCTAGGTCTGGAGAATACATATCGCTGTTGTATTCTTCTTCGCTGGTAATACCTTTTATTCTAGCTGCGTTAATTAAATTAAAATATTCACTGTCTGAATCTACAAATCCTGTTCGTTCTTGACCATCACTATAAACTGTAACTTCTATTCCTAATTTTTTTCCTATGTCTTCGTAGTGTTCATCTTGCATCACTTCACTTTTTTTCATACCCAATCTTTCAAAAGCTAGAGAGTGTAATGTTTGAAAACGTTTTAAATGCTTGTAAGATAGGTCAGGATAGCTGTCCAACATTCTATTTTTTGCTTCATTTGCAGCCTTTTTAGTAAAGGCAAAATACCCTATTTTCTCCAGAGGAGTTCCTAGCTTTAGAAATGTTTTTACATATTTTAACAGTTTAGTTGTTTTCCCTGTTCCCGGAGGCCCGAGTATTTTTCTCATCATATGATATCCTTTTGGTGCTTGAGTCGGGTATGATAAATCGGAACATTATCAAACTCTTTGATAGAAATTTTAACTATGTTTTTGGTTGGTGTGTTGTATTTACCCTTTGTCTTGCTCGGGAATCTTTTTTGTTCCATAAATTCTATGTCACAATCTTGATAAGTTTTCATCATCATGTTCCCTGTTTTATCTTCCGTGTATTTCCAATTCTTAGATTTTAATTTGTCATAGAATTTATCAAATTTAAAATAAGCATATCCTTCTTCAATTAAAACAGTACCAGATTTAAAGCTGGCATCATTCGTGGCTTTAGCTCCATTTATTTTAGCATGAAGAACATCATGTAATTTTTCTTTAGGAGTTGTACCAATCGGAGGGGAGACTATCTTTTGTGTCTTCCACAATGCATCAAGAACAGTTTGATCTTCATCTCCTTTAATAATAGGAGGAGCAAACCCTGCTGCTTTAGAGATTGCATTTCTTCTTTTACGTTGATCATTAACATGTTCTACACTTCTACAATGAACTGTAGCCGTGCTAATACCATCTGATTTAATTACATCAAATTCAAATTCTGGTTCTGGTTCCAAGTCTATCTTTTTTAAATTAGTTAATTCTGGATACGTTCCTTTTGATCCTGCTAAAACTCCAAATCTTTTTTTAACACATATTCCTTTTTTACAATGATCACTAATCGGACTCTGTGTACATGTGTATCCTTTTAAAGATCTTGCCCATGATCTTACTTTCGCGTTTAATAATTTATCATCCCATGCATTTGCATGTTGTTCTGCAAAATATTTGACTGGAGCATTCTTAACTTTTTGTTTCCATGTGTCCTCGTATTTCATTTTAACAAAGACATGATAGTTATACATAAATCTATCTTTCCCATCAAAGAGAGGGTCTTTCATAATGGTAGAAAGATGTGCGAGACATGGAGGACCGTCTTTAAAATCTTCGTCAGCTCCTTCATATATCTGTCGATCAATAGCTTCTGTTATATTGTCTAAACTATCTTTACCCACTAAGTTAGCTTCTGCTACTTCAATAAATTGTTCGAAGGTAAAAAAAGTTCCATCAACGTTAAATGCTCTACGTTCTGTTCTTTTATAATAAGGTAAATTAATAAATTGTCCTGGTCTTAATTCTCCAGTTTCTGTGTCTTTAGTTAATTGGGTTTGCTTGGGAAAAATTTCTGTGTCTGGTTTTAGTTTAAAAAGAGGAAGAAGATTACTTAAGAAAGATACTAGAAGAGTCGCGGATATAAAATCCTTCATAAAAATAAAAAGATGAAGCCCTCCACTCTTAGACTCAATAGGGATTAAAGGTAATTTAAATTCTTGAATTTTGTCTATAAAAAATTTTCTATCGAAGTTATCATAATTATTTGGATCTATATCAATAACTCCAAATTTAACTTCTGAATTTTCGTTGGTAGGCTGGATTCCTACAGATTTAGAGCCATTTAAATGGTCAATAAATATTTGATCAGTAAATTCTTCAAAAGACCATCTATAGTCTGGTTTCTTTTTACCACTAACTGGATCAATTTTTACGTTGGTCCAATCAGCGACACCATAGGCGCGCCTATATCCATTGAATAAATTTATATATTTCTTCTCCATAATTATCTTTCAGAGGGGCGAGTTAAGTCTCCCGCTCTCGCCCCTTCTTTAATCGACGAATCGATTAAACTAGAAATGCGAGTCAGACCCTTTTGGTTTGTCAGCGCCATGTTTAGCTTTGATACTTCCTTTAGAAATATTTTCACTAAACGTTTTAGCCTGCTGATACATCTGAGTATCTGATACAGGACCAATTTTACTTACTTCCCAACCAAACCAAGTGCCTTTGTCATTTGACATTTGGGTAGTTTTTAGTTTGTAAATGTGGCTGAAAGATGCTGGAGTAAATAACCCCGTCTTACCTTTCAATTTAATCCCACTCATCATTGAGTTCCACTTTCTACTAATTTTTAATTGAGTAGATTTCATAGAAATCAACGCTGTTGAAGGACTATCTCCTAAGATAATTACAAAATGAGATGCTGTCTTCTCAATATAGTTACCATTCGGTAATCTATCCTTGTAGTTTGCATCTGGTTTTGTTTTTGACATGATGTCAGACGAGGAATCATAGATAGCAATTGGTGCTCCTAATCCTTCTCCTCTATCTTTCCATTCTATGTACTCGAGTTTATAAAAGCATGGAATGACATCAATGCCCTTCACACCATCATATAACTCACCAGTGACAGAATTGAAAATCATTCCTGCCTTGGCACCTTTGACATATTTACCATCTCTCTCGTTTACTTCAGGTGATAACTGTCCAAGGATTTTTAAAAACGGCAATGCCAAATCTTGTTGGCTTATATTGCCTAAACCCTTACTTGCATCCTGCTCAAATACATTGGCAGGAAGAGAAGCGTTTGTTTTTTGTTGTACCTCGTTCATGTTTATTGTTTCCTTGTTATTTTTGTTCGGTTGCCTGCGAACAGGTTAAATAAATCAGAGGGCATATCCTGTCCAGATTCGACACGCTCTCTGACTAATGCTTTAAGTGTCATTGGTTCAACCTTGAATTTCTGGACCGGTTGATACCCTTGACCTTGCGCAAGGCTAGCATATTGCGTAGCCTTATCGTCTTCGTTACGACCAAAAGCAACAGTGACTTCATTTTTAATCAAATCACCTAGGCCGTTTTCTCGAAGCCATTTAAATGCTTCTTCCTGTCTTGCTTTAGGAATTGAAGCACCATACACGGGTTTCACTTCTACTGAAGATCCATCCGCTAATTTTAATGTGGAGATATTCATTTCCTGCATCATTGTAGGAATGACTTCTCCTGAAACTAAATCTCTTTTTCTTTTTAGCTCCTTCAGCTCTTCCTCTTTACTTACTACATCGTCTTCTAACTTCTGTAGTTTTATTACTTGATCAGATAAATTTTTAGCTTCGTTTACCGCACCTAAATCTTCTCTCTGATCTTTTTCAAAATCAATACTACTCATCAATCTCTCCTTTCTCATGTAAGTTTATTGTAATGGGATAATATTGTCTTTCTTGTTTGTCCCATTTTAATAAGTTGTATTTTCCGTTTGTAAGTTCAGACACAATAGAACATGCTACACCAATAATCGCTGGATCTCCAGTCAATAATAAATAATCTTCTTGTTGATAATTTTTTAGAAGATTTCTTAATTTAAAAATTAAAGGTCCAGGTGAGAATATGATCTGTGAAAATTCTGGAAGAAGAAATTTAAATCTTCCATATTTTGAAGCGCTCATTATATTTATTTTAGGAGTGCCTGCTTTTGTTCCAGGTATTTCTTGAATAACATATACTGTAGGCCTCTTTTCGGCCCCGCTCATTACTGTAAACATATTTCTATTCTTTCTGTCATTGACAAACTATATAAGATATTCTATATATGAAGTCAAGAAAGAATATGAAATATAAATTTAAGACACCGCCTTATGAGCATCAGCTTAAGGCTTTAGAAATGTCCTGGGCAAAACCGTATTTTGCTTATTTCATGGAAATGGGTACTGGTAAATCTAAAGTCTTACTAGACAATATCGCTATGCTTTATGATGCTGGTAAAATTAATGGTGCCTTAATTGTGGCACCCAAAGGAGTAGTAGGAACTTGGTATAAACAGGAAATTCCTACCCACTTACCTGACCATATAGAGAATGTGCCCGTTTTATGGCAAGCCAATATAACTAAAAGTCAATCTAAAAAACTAGGAAATTTATTTAAAACAGGAGAAGAACTTCATATTTTAATAATGAATGTAGAAGCTTTTTCAACTGTAAAAGGTGTTGATTTTGCTAGGAAATTTTTATCTTGTCATAATACTTTAATGGCTATTGATGAAAGTACTACTATTAAAAATCCCGATGCTAAAAGAACTAAGAATATATGTAAATTATCAGAAGGGGTTAAATATAAACGTATATTAACAGGGTCTCCCATTACTAAATCCCCCCTAGACTTATATAAACAATGTGAATTTTTATACCCAGAGTTATTGGGTCATTCTTCTTATTATACATTTAGAACAAGATATGCAGTAATGAAAACTGCTAATTTTGGTGGACGATCTGTTCAAATTGTTGTGGGTTATAGAAATTTAGAAGAATTGTCAGAAAAATTAAAACCTTTTTCTTACAGAGTTTTGAAAGATGATTGTTTAGATTTACCGGCTAAAACTTATATGAAGAGAATTATTAAACTTACACCTGAACAAGAAAAAATTTATGGTCAAATGAAACGATTAGCTCTTGCTGAGATGGAAGGAAAAACAATGAGTACAGCGACAGTTTTAACTCAGCTAATGAGACTTCAACAAATTAATTGTGGCCACTTCACAGCTGATGATGGAACTATTAAACCAATAAAAAATAATAGAATTAATGAACTACTTGACACATTGGAAGAGATACACGGAAAAGTTGTAATCTGGGCACATTACCAGTACGATGTAGAAACAATCGTAGAACATCTTAAAAAAGAGTATGGGGATAACTCTGTCGTAACTTATTATGGATTAACTCCCATGAGTGATCGTCAAAATAATATTCAAAAATTTCAAGATAAAAAAAGTCCTGTCAGATTTTTAGTAGGAACTACTCAGACCGGCGGTTATGGTATAACTTTAACGGCAGCATCTACTATGATATATTACTCAAATGGTTATGACTTGGAAAAACGTCAACAATCAGAAGCAAGGATTGATAGAATTGGTCAACATTTCCCAATGACTTATATTGATCTAATGGTAGAGAACACCATTGATGAAAGAATTGTTAAGGCTTTAAGAAAAAAAGTAAACATTGCTTCTAAAATAATGGGGGAAGAATTAAAATCATGGATTTAAAAGTAGTTGATGATTTTTTGCCTCCTAGAATTTTTAATAGGTTATTGCAAGCCGTAGAGAGCCATGCAGTCGCATGGGTATGGAATAATGATACTCATTATGATCCTTCTACTAAAGAGGGAGATAATCTATGGATGTTTAGTCAGTTTTTATTTGCAAATGCGGACGTACCAGGAGGGCCTGGATCCCATCCTTTGTATCCTGCTTTTCATGTCCTAGAAGATTATCAATTTGAGTTACGTCCTTTTACACAAGTGGTCAAATTAAAATTAAATCTTTATCCTAATCAAGGTAAAAACGTATCGCATGCAGAACATGCGGATATTTATGATAAAGGAGAACCTGATAAACGCATCATTACTTCTGTGTTTAATTTTCATACATGTAATGGAGCAACTGTGATAGGAGAAAAAAAGATTGAATCCAAAGCAAATAGACTTATATTATTTGATAATACCCTACATTATGGAATTACCCAAAGTGATATTCCTAGACGTATAGTTTTAAATATGAATGTATTAAAATGAAAGAATATAATTTACCTAAAAATAGTTTTATAGGAGGTTGGTATATTCCACCACACATTTGTGATCATTTAATTCATGTTTTTCAGACAAATTCAGACAAACATCAGAAAGGAGTAGTAGGTCCTCATCCTGCTCATGTTAATGAAGATATTAAAACTTCAACTGAATTAGTTATTGATCCTTACTACCAACATAAGACAATTATTGATTATAGAAAAAATTTAGATTTGGTCATTAAAGCCTATGAAAAAAGATACCCTGAATTAGGGGACTTTTCGCAATATGGAATGGTGGAAACGTTTCAGATTCAACATTATAAACCAGGAGAAGGATTTAAAGGTTGGCATTTTGAAAGAAGCCATAAAAAGGATAATCGTTGTTTAGTGTTTATGACTTATTTAAATACGGTCCCTGATGCCGGTACCCAGTTCAAATATCAGGATATCACGACCCCAGCTGAAAAAGGATTAACCTTGATTTGGCCACCAGATTTCACTCATACCCATAAAGGGCAGATTAGCGAAAAAGAGGAAAAATTTATAATTACAGGTTGGTTAGGATTTGCTTAATCCTATAAAATCTGGGAGTGTAGTAAAAGTTCACTCACAAATTTTTTCTGTTTTTAGACCATTGGTTCGTATTTCGTGCGGCCGTCAACTTTCATAGCTTTCAAATATTGCCTTCTTTTCTGATTTTCAGAATAGCTGCAGTGCACCCACCCAGAGTTAGGATCATCTTCTCCTTTCCAGTACTCGAGAATTAATTGATCATAGTTTAGGTTATAGTGAATCCAGTCTGCAAGCTCTTTGTTAGATACACCAAAGATTTCGAAGTCCGCTGCCTCACCTTTTGCATGTTGCGAAGTCGTTTTGCTGCCGATGGCAACACAGAGCTCCGGAGAGCGATATCCGCTAGAAACCGAAACTACCTGCCCAAAGTGGTCCCGAACAGGCTGTAGGACGTGCGTACAGAGCGATTTCAGGTTCTCCTGGTGCTCAGCACTAGGGGTATTATCAATGCCTTTTCTCTCTGCTGTCTGGCTTTTTGTGAGCTCGTTTAGGCTAAAATTATTGCTTAGTTTCATCCTTCTTCTCCTTTTCTTTATCTATCATCTTATCTAAATCTTCAGTTGTATATTCTAACTTCTGTAATGCTCTTTTTAACGCAGAGTCTTTGGCTTTGCAAGCATCAGTCAGTTCATTAACCTGCTCCTTAAGGATTCGGACTTGCTCCTTATACTCATTAATAATTTCTTGGTATTCGGATTTTGGCATATATTATTGGTTAAGAATTACCCTCTACCAAATAGTATATCTAGTTTTTGTTGTGTAGTCATCTGATTAAGTGGAATATTTCCACCAACTCCGATGCCTTGAGCGGCCACAGTTTGTTGATCTATATTGGGTAGATTATATGTACCAGGGATGGTTTGTGGTGTACCAACATCTGGCATTAAAGGATTATCTATAATTGGAAACGCTGGCTCGTCTAAAGATAAACCTGAAAGTTCTGCTCTGATATCATTAATCGTAGAAGCTGCATCGATATAAGGATTATTAACCCCTAGTGCAGATGCGTTTTCTTGAAAAGCTTGTATAACATTTGATGAAGGAACATAAGGTCTAAATATTCCTTGTTCAATAGCAGATTTTTCTGCTGCAGATATGTCTACATTTCTATTGTAGGCTTGGTTGGAAATTCCTAAAGTGATAGCTGCATCGAGATCAGCTTTCATTTTTTTCTTCACATTAAATAGTGCTCGGTTCGTATTGATGTATGCATCTACAATTTCTCTCGGTTCAATCGGTCCACCTTTTAAAGTTTCTCTAGTGAATAAAGATCCTGCTAGTCTAACTCCTTTTTTATAGTCAGCAACTTTAAATTTAATTCCTCGTTCAGGATTTAATGCAACAGCTCTGAAGCCGAAGAGTCCTGCAAATTCATCACCGAATTCATACTCTTGTCCGTACTCATCGTACTTTCCTTTAACGACAAAGTTCACAGGCTTGAAAGCTCTGTCGAGTCTTTCAAACTGTTGAATAGAACCTGGCATTTGAGTTTCAACTAAGTGCTTAAAGATCGCGGTAGATATATTACCCGCACTATCTTCTGGGTTATAAATTTGATAACCTTCTCTTGATCGTCCCCCTCTAGCAATAATATCTAGAACAGCTTCGGCCCAAATAGATTCAGCGATAAAAGGTTCACCAAATTCTTTCATGGAAGTAAACATTCCTTTCATAAAATCATCCATGATTCCATCTTCAGGTTGACCATCAGCGACAGCATTAATAACGGTTTGTAAAGGTCTAATTAAAGTATCGTAAGCATTGGCATGACTGAAGTCGATATATTTAAAGTTACCATCTTCATCTTTGATAGGAAGGATAGTAGAATTTGTAGACCAGCCTGCTACATATCTTCTAATGGCTTCTCGTTCTTCATCCGTTACATCGTAAATCGTTTGGAACATTTTTTGTGTTGCGTAAGGTACAGCTGCAACAGTTGTCGTAAACCCAAACAATCTTGTGTAACCTATGCCTTGAAAAGGTCTAATGACTTGACCATTCGCTAACGTATAAGTTGAATTAATTTCTCTTAATGCTCTTTGAACGATGTTCGCTCCTGTTCTTGCAATCTCTGCTGGGAATGATACGAAATTTCCTATTGGAAGTTTACGCAAAGCTTTAATAAAATCAGGTACGTAATCATAGTTAGGAATATTATTCTTAACAATGTCCGCTGCTTCTTTTTCTAACCAGTCTTCGGTCACTTCAATCCACTGCCCCTTAGAATCTTTAATCCAGGCATCTTTAGTTCCTCTTGCCACTCCTTGTTTTTCTAAAGCTCTTGCTAGTCTAGATTTTTCTATGGCCCAAGAATAAATTTTCCAGAAGTCATCCTCAGCCGTATATAAATCTTGACCAATGGATTTAACTTTCGAAAGTTGTTTCATTAAACCTTTCATTCCTTTTTGGTAGCTCATGGTTGCACCAAAGTTTATATCTTCTAAGAGTCTGGAAAGATCTCCCAGTCTTACGTTACTGTTCACCACTCCTAATCTAATAAGCTTATCGTATAAATCATTCTGTTGTCGTGTTCCCTTAAGCCCGGTCTGTAAAGCTTGGTAAGCTAGCTTCATTGGATTCTCAACCACTTCTTTACCCGCGATCGTTACATTAACTTTAGAAAAGTTAGCGGGAAGAATCCCATTGGCTGCTGCAAAAGCTCCGGCACTTATAAAGTTTCTCATGTGAGTGATCGGAGATAAAATAGTTTTAGCAATCTGTGATGTCGCTTTAGGATATAAAAGAAGTCCTGAGTAAATACTTCCTAAGGTTTCATTTCCCATTAAGGCGAAACCTTTAGAATTAATTCCCATATTTTCAATAGCCTCTGCTATTCCGGGACGTGCATAATATTGTACTGCTCTTTCCCCAAAAGGATTACTGGCTCCCGAGGCTATTCCTACCCTTCCTTTTTGATGTTCATCAACAACTTTAATGGCTCGAAAGTCCGTTCCAAAAAAGCTTTTGGCTTCAGCCTCACTTCGTGCAAAGATAGGCATGATATCTGTTCTACCTGTAGCTTGTACCTCAGCGGTTGCTTTGGCTAATAGTTCTTCATTCTTATCAAAAAGATTTCTAAAGAATATATTTCGTTGAGCGATCATGGAAAGTTTAGACATCCCTGCTAAAATAGTTTGCATCGGGTTACGTTGTTTGCCTAATAGTTTTTCAAACGCCGGTCCAAATTCTCTATTAAGTTGGGCAATGTTAACATTGTACCGACCTCTTCTCCCTACTCCTTCTACCACCTCATCGTAAACAGTTTTAGTGGCAAAGAATTTAGGATCCTGCGTCATGAATGCAGGAACCTCAAAATAAGGATCGGAAGGTTTATCCATTCTGAATCCTTTAGGAAGCTCAGCCGTATCTAATATTCTTTCGACTGATTGTTCTGCTTCTAGATCACTTAAGGTTTTACCCGTAGCTTTATTCTCCGGTAAATTATCATAAGTTTTTTGAAAAATACTTTTAACTTCATCAATAGCTTCACTCGTAGGTCTGTATCTTAACCAAGGAAGAATGCTTTTATTTTGCATGACGTCATAGGTTGCTCCTAAATAAGATTTAAACTTATCTCCAAAGAGTGCTTTGAATTCATCCATTTCTTTTCCAGGGTCTAAGTTTCTTCCAATAGCTGTGAATAGATCACCAAATCTTAGTCTGATTTGTGACATCCCTACTTCAAGAGCTCTGATACTATCATCGTCAGCACCGAGACCCTTAAGTTTTGTCGTCAGTTCTCTCCATCCTTTTTTGGTAACATCTTTTCCAAATTCTCTTTCGGTAAAGTTTTCCAATGGCATCTTATCCCATTTGGTAGCCATGCCGGTTCTAGTTTCTGTCAATTTTTTAGCATCCGCAGGACTTAATTGTTTTATAAATTCTTCTTCGTTTAAAGCACGCGCCTTGCTAGCCAGGTTAAATTTTTCCATGGCGAGTCTTCCTTCAGCATTTAAAACCGTTCTTACTTCATCGACTAATCTAGGATTACCCGATAATAATAAATCATTAATTTCTTTTAATAAAATATCTCTATTTTCAGCAGCTGTTTTTCCACCTGCATCTTTAGTCTTATTCCACATGGTTCTAATGGCAGGATAGAGACCATCAATAAATTTATCCATGTCTCTAGATATATTCTTAGCAAGGACGGTATCGGCTCCTCTCATTCCTTTTGACTCTCTTACCAGTGCAAATCCCTCAGGAGTCCATGCACTTCTTGCTCTTAATTTTTCAGCAAATTTATCAATGAATCGATCTAATTTACTATTGGCTGTGTTTAGTTTTTCTCCACGCCCGGCTAATCTTTTAACGGTAGAACCTATTCCACCAATCACTCCAGTAAATAAAGCTCCTTCTGTTCCGAACTTAACTCGGTTTAATAAATCTCTAACCGCATCTTCACCTTCGCCTCGGTCAATTTTAGTAGGTCCTCCAATTAAATCTCCAAAGCTACCAATCTTTTCTACGTCACCAACAAAAACTCCTTCAGCTAAACCACCACCTAATGCACCTGCAATGAATTGATTAGTCTTACCTCTTGCATTTAAACGTGTAGCTTCTGCAACTCCTTTTTGTAAAGATTTATTATTAAGATCTAAATACTTTCCCCTTTTTTTAGCCAGCATCGACTGCTTAGCGAGTTGACTACCTAGTTTAAAACCATAACCTCCTGGTACCCCGATGTTAATTAAGAGTTCTGTAATTTTTCCTGCAGCTGTAGCTTCAGCTTTCTCATCTAATTCTGTAAGATCATCGAACCATTGTTCAACGGCTGCCGCTTTGCCTGAGTTCACACCCAGATCCATAAGCGTTGCGCCTAATGAAAATAATCCTTTGGGAATTTGTAATAGACCTGACCCTACGCCTGCTAGCATAGATTCAAATGTTCCTACTTTATTACTAGGACCACTTCCATACTGGGAATAATCAGTAGCCATTTACCCTCCTATATATCCAGGGGTGTAACGTTACCTTGTTCATCAATTACAACAATTCTGTCTTTAAGAACATATTGTCCTGGTGGGAAAGGTTTTTTCTCCGGATTAGTATGAGATTCTTTTACTTCGTCTACTATAAATTCAAAAGTATCTATATTTTTAGGTACTTTAAGAGGAAGAACTTTAAAATCTCCTGGCAATAGTTGCCGAGCTGTAGATGCAAGGGTTTCTCCTGACAGTGGAGTATTTTTTCCAGCTGCCTCAGAAATAGCTTCTGCTATAGTTTTTCCTTTTGCTTGCTTCTGATAGACTGCTAACTGTGCTCTTTTAACTGCATCATCAAGTGGATTCATTTCTTTTTCGATCTCAGCTTTAGTCATCATTAATCTAACAGCTTCATTTAACTGTTCAGGTTTCTCTAATCGTTTGCTTGTAGCTTGAATGATAGGGTTAATTAATTCTCTAGTAATGTTTTTCTTATCAAGTGTTCCTCTATCACTTACAATTTGGCTCGCATCAATCAGTGCTTTAGAAACAGCATCTTTTTTAGCTGCATCATAGCCCATTGTTTCTAGAAGATTAGTGACTCTCTCGTCTCTTTTTTGTTGAGCTAATTTTTTAGCT
>MDSZ01023601.1_pt1 | contig 20598 bp, 15 predicted proteins | sample 811201 | NCBI WGS metagenome assembly MDSZ01 (sample SAMN05326647, study PRJNA326480) | marine metagenome | isolation source: seawater | place: Indian Ocean: North | collected 2010 | reverse complement strand
TTATTTAGTTAAAATAAATAGACCTAAATTCCTTAATGCTCTTAATCAAGAGACTATAAACGAACTAACAAATTGTTTTGAATTTATTAATGAAAATTCAAAAAATAAATATGGAGTTATTGTTACAGGTGAAGGTGAAAAGGCATTTGTTGCAGGTGCTGACATAAAAGAATTCAATCAAATAGATGAAAAGTCTTCAATTGAATTTTGTAAGAATGGTCATTACCTTTTTAATTTAATTGAGAATATGAGTATTCCAGTTTTAGCTCTTGTTAATGGGTATGCATTAGGAGGAGGTTGTGAGCTATCTTTAGCTTGCCATTTCAGAATAGCAACTGAAAACGCACAGTTTTCTCAACCTGAAATAAACTTAGGTTTAATCCCTGGATATGGAGGGACTCAAAGATTAACACAAATTATTGGTAAATCAAAAGCACTTGAGATGATGTTAACAGCAAATATGGTTACTTCAAAAGAAGCTTTAGATTTTGGACTGGTAAATTATGTAGTAAAAGACTTTGGAACGGGATTAGATAAGTGTAATGATATAATATTAACAATAAAAAGGAAAGCGCCAGTTGCTATTAAAAATGTAATTAAATCTGTAAATAATTTCTATTCAGCCGATGCAGATGGTTTCGAAGAAGAAATTAAACTATTCTCGGAGTGTTCATCTACAAAGGATTTTAAAGAAGGTGTAAAAGCATTTCTTGAGAAAAGATGTCCTGATTTTAGAGGAGATTAAGAAGATATATTAGATTCTGAAAAAGAATTTTGTATTATTTTTGCAGAAATGTCATTAAACAATTTATCGGTTTTAATCCTTGCTTTTTTACTTTTATCATGTAAAAAAGACTTTGTTCCTCAAGAGTCTTCAAAGGTAGAAATTAATGAATTTGTAATTAAAGAGTTAGATTATAAATTTTTATCTACAAAATCAAAAATTCAGTACAAAAATGAAAATCAATTAATTAATGCCACTCTAAATATGCGAATTGAAAATGGAGAAAAAATTTGGTTTTCGGTTAGGGTAGCTCTTGGAGTTGAAGCAGCAAGAGGTTTAATAACTAGAGATGAATTTATAATTATAGATAGAGTAAATAAACAAGTTATTCAATCGTCTCTTGATATAGTAGAAAAAGAGTTTAAAATGAAACTTAGTTTTGATCAGCTTGAGTCTGCTTTAACTGGTAATCTATTATATAATGTTTCAAGTAAAGATGAAATAAGAAGAGAAGGAAATTATTTTAAAATTATTCAGCAAAAAGAATCAATTCAATCTCAAAATCTAGTAAATATAAAAACATCAAAAATTGAAAAATTAATATTATTTGATGAAATAACAAATTATTTATTAACAGTTGATTATGAAAATTTTAAACCCCTAGGAAAAATACTTTTTCCTGGTAGGCATTTATTTACTTCTGTTAGTTATTTGGACGACAGTAGTGTTCCTGTTATAACTAATATTAATTTTAATTTTAAAGAAGTAGAGAGAACAAACCGCCCACTTAAATTTCCTTTTAATATACCTTCTAAATATGTTCTTAAGAAAATTTAATACGTTTCTTTTAATTTTATTTTTTTATTCATTTTATCAGTATTCACAACAGTCAAGAAGTTTATTAGAGAAAGAAAGAGATGATAATCTAGTAAAAATTCAAGAGGCTGAGACTATTTTAAAACAGACTGAAGAATCTAAAAACATTACTGTTGGAAAATTAAATGTAATTAATAAGCAAATTAGAAATAGGGAAAACTTAATTTACAACTTACGATCAGATATTAAGGTTCAATCTAATGAAATTATTGTTATTAAAAATTTAATTTCTTCTCTTAAAAGAGATTTAAATATTTTAAATAATGAATATTCTGAAATGATTTATTCATCATATAAATCTAGATCATCACTTAATAAATTAACATATATCTTTTCATCTAAAGATTATAATCAGATGTTTAGAAGATTTAATTATATTTTTCAGTATTCAAAATTTAGAAAAAATCAAATTATTGAAATTAATAAAGTTTATGAAGAGTTAGAAAATCAAGAAAATAATTTATTTGATGTAAATAATAATCAAAAGAAATTATTGGATGAAGAGTTAAGTGAGAACAATAAACTTCAAAAATTAAAAGGAAGACAGAGAAAAATAATATCTGATTTAAACAAGAAACAAAGAAATTTAAGAAAAGAAATTTCGGAGAGGAGAATTGCATTAGAAAATTTAGATAAGCTTATTAGAGATATAATAAGAAGAGAAAAAGAATCATTAAATAAAAATAGTGATGAAGAAATCAATCTATTAGAAATTACTGAAGGATTTGAGGCCAATATTGGAAAGTTTGATTGGCCGGTGAAATCAGGTTTTATTTCAAATAAATTCGGTGAACATCCTCATCCAATTATTAAAAATATTAAAGTAAAAAATGATGGCATAGATATACAAACTAACAAATTTTCAAAAGTTCATGCTATTTATACCGGCAAGGTATCTACTGTTGCATTTATTCCTGGAATGAATAATGTGATTATTATTAATCATGGAGAATATTATACACTTTATGCAAAACTTAAAAATTTACAGGTAGAGAAAGGAGATTTTATATCAAAAAATCAAATTATTGCTGATTTAGTTACAAATAATGATGGAATTACTCAATTACAATTTCAAATATGGAAAAATAATATTAAGTTGAATCCAGAAAATTGGATTATCAAAAAATGATTTTGCTATATTTACAAATAAATTTTATAATATGGATTTAATTTTTGCAATTGGTATGCCTGGTGGATGGGAATGGATAATAATTGGGCTAATAGTTGTTATTTTTTTTGGTGCTAATAAAATACCAGAAATATTTAGAGGTTTTGGAAAAGGTATAAGAGAATTTAAGGATGCATCAAAAGAAATAAAGAAAGAAATAGAAAAGGAATCCAATTCCGACTCAGATAAAAAATAATTTTTTATTTAATTATCCAAATAGCCAAGAGAACCATCCGGATGATTTACTACTAGAAATACCTTTCTTTTGAATTATTTCTGCTACTTTTTCTGGACTATAGCCTATACTATTTGCCACATGTCCTAGTAAAAAAAACTCATGATCATGAACTTTATTATCAGATTTAATTAGACTAACTAATTCTCCTATAAAGATTTCTTTTTCATCATCATCCAAACTCTTCCTTATGATATCTCCATATTCAGACTGAATTTTATTAAAAAAATTTCTGGTATCAATATTTTCTATACTACCATATTTGTATTTTTTTAAAATTTCACTTGAATTTATAATATCCATTTCTTCGTTACCAATACTTCCATCAACTCTTGCTATCTTAGCAAAACATGAACTAATGGCTTTGTTTAAAGTTTCGTTACTCATATTGTTTTGAATTTTTTTTAAAAATAATATTAATATTTATAAATACTAAATAATGCAGAATAGAATAAAGATTATTTTTTACACATTATCCTTTTTTTTTATTTTATTTTCATGTGATGATAAGTCAAAAAAATTAGTAAGTAATTCTTCCTTCCTTCCAAATGCTTCTGGAGATATTAATGAAATGTTAATCGTGATGGATTCTACCAAGTTTAAGGGTAAAATAGGAAGAGAGTTAGTTGATATATATTCTTCTTATATTTCTGGGTTGCCTCAACCTGAACCAAGATATGATCTTAGGTATATAAAGCCTAGGAAATTTAATAGTATTTTAAAGCATGCAAAAAACATTGTTATTGCTTTTACACTTGAGGGTAATAGTATTGATTCTGGTATTCTTAGAAAAAATTTCAATTCGGAATCTATAAATAAGATTGAAAATGATTCATCATTATTTTATTTTATAAAAAGAGATCAATATGCTAAAGGACAGGTTATTCTATATCTATTTGGTAGAAATGACAATGAGCTTTTTAATAAAATATCAAAAAACAGAAATTCAATTTTAAAGTTTTTTGATGATGAATTAAAAAAAAGAGTTGATAGTGAAATATTTAGAAAAGTTGAAAACAATTTAATGGATAAAATTTTTAAAGATCATAATCTAAAAATCAAAATACCTTTTGGATATGATATAGCTAAAAATATTAAAGAGAAAAATTCTAATTTTTTTTGGTTAAGAAAGCTAGACTTGGAGTATGATAAAAATATATTTTTGTATTATGAAGATTATTTTGATAGTGAATTAAAAAATTTTTACGATGTATTTAATTCATCTGAAATTAATATTAAACCTATAAGAAATTACATATCAAAAAAGTATTTGAGAGATTCTGAAAAATCTAAAATATTTATGGATATTCAAAATGTTTTTCCAATTCAATCACAGAAAATTAATTATAAAGGAAATTTAGCTATAGAATCAAAAGGTTTATGGAAATTAAGTGATATTTCAGCTGGTGGTCCATTCCACAGTAAAATAATCTATGACTCTGAACAAAATCGAATTTATTATATAGAAGGATATGTTTATGCCCCAGGTTTAAAAAAAAGAGGGCTAATGCAAGAAATTTCTTCGATATTAATGACATTTGAGCTATGATATCTTTTATAAGAGGTAAAAAAATTAAAATAGATCCTGCGAAGATTATTGTTGAGGTAAATGGAATTGGTTACGATATTATCATATCACTTAGAACCTATTCAAAATTAAAAGATCAATCAGAGGTATTTATTTATACTCATTTAAATGTTAAAGAAGACTCACATACTTTGTATGGGTTTAATAGTGAAAGAGAAAGAAAGACTTTTTTAAGTCTTTTGTCAATCAATGGAGTAGGTCCTAGTACAGCAATAATGATATTATCATCTTTGTCTGCCAATGAATTAAACATGGCAATAGTTAGTTCTGATACAAATAAAATAAAATCAGTTAAAGGAATAGGTTTAAAAACTGCTGAAAGAATAATTTTAGAATTAAAAGATAAAGTATTATTTGATGATATACATAATGATAAATTTTATGATAATATGGACAATACTCTTAAAGATGAAGCGTTATCAGCTTTATCTTCTTTAGGTATTTCTAAGAATATTGTTGAAAAACACATTAATAATATTTTACAGAGGAATGATGATATTTCTCTTGAGGATTTAATCAAAGAAGTACTTAAAAGATCATAATCTTTAAAAAAGAATTACTTTGAATTCATTTTATAAGTTTTTTTTAATTTTAGTTATTTTACAACTAAAATTTTCTTCATTATTTTCTCAATCAATAAATTCTGAAAATGATTCTTTAAAGCAATATAGTCCAAGTTTTTTTTCAACTTATTCCATTAAAGATAGATATTCTGATCCTTATTCAAGCTTATTTTCTAACAATCCTTTTGATCTTAATTCATCTTTATTAAAAATAGGTGCTTCTTATGATACAGCAAGACTATTTTATCTAAATGAAAAAATTGGTGATCTGAATTTTAGACCTTCTATTTCAATTCCTTTTGATAGCTATGATAGATTTAGTACTGAGAAAGAAATCAAAGAATATTTTAAGAAAAAATCATTAAGTTTAGATGGAGAGAATGTATTAGAAAGTGGTAGGTTAATTCCAAAAATTTATATTTCAGAATCTTTAGATAGAATCTTTGGAGGTAACTTTATTGATCTTCAGGTAAATGGTTTTGTTAATCTAGATTTTGGGGGAAAATTTCAAAAAATTGAAAACCCATCTATACCAATAAGACAACAGAGAAATGGTGGATTTAATTATGATCAACAAATTAATTTAAATATCAATGGTAAAGTTGGAGAAAAATTAAAAATATCTGCAAATTTTGATAATAATAATACTTTTGATTTTCAAAATAATTTAAAATTAGATTATACTGGATTTGATGAAGAGATAGTTAGAAAGATAGAGGTTGGAAATGTTAGTATGCCTGTAAAAAATAGTCTTTTAAGAGGTGCACAAAGTCTATTTGGTTTAAAGACACAACTTCAATTTGGAAATCTCAGTATTACAGGTATTTTATCAAGACAACAAGGTAAAAGCGAATCAATAAAAATTGATAATGGATTTCAAGGAAGAGAATTTGAAATATTAGGTTCTAATTATGATAGAAATAGACACTTTTTTTTAGGTCATTATTTTAGGAATAATTATGAGAGATGGTTAAAATCATTACCACTAGTAAGTTCTGGAATTAATATTAATAGAGTTGAAGTATATATTTTAAATAGAACAAATAATTCTGAATCTTTAAGGAATTTTGCTGCATTTACTGATTTAGGAGAAGGAAATATTATTTTAAATAAAAATAACCCTTTTATTGGTTCAGGGAATGTTGGTCCTAACGACAATAAATCAAATTTATTATTTGAGAGTATAAGTAATAATAATAATTTAAGAGATGTCGATTTTGTTGATGATATTTTACTTAATCAATTTAATTTATCAAAAACTATTGATTTTGAAAAAGTAACTTCAGGAAGAAAATTAGATGTTGATGAATATGAAATAAATAAGTCTCTAGGTTATATATCATTACTAAGAAGACTACAGAATGATGAAGTTTTAGCAGTATCATATGAATATACATTTAATGGAAATAGATATAAAGTTGGTGAGTTGACTGAAGATTATCAAAATCGAGAAGATAATGAGATAATTTTTCTAAAATTATTAAGGCCATCTAATATTAATACTCAAATTCCTACTTGGAATTTGATGATGAAAAATATTTATAATCTAAATGCAACTCAAATAGAAAAAGAAAATTTTGAATTAAGGATTAATTATAGAGATGATGCCGTTGGATTTAATAATCCAAGTTTAAATGAAGGAACTCTAACTAGAGATAAACCATTAATTAGACTATTAGGTTTGGACAGACTTAATTCATTTAATGATCCACAATTTGATGGTAATTTTGATTTTATTGAAGGTTTAACCATTAATCCTAAAAAAGGAAATATCATATTTCCTGTTCTTGAGCCTTTTGGATCTAAATTAAATTCATATTTTGCTTTAAGCAATGAAGATAAATTATCAGAAAAGTATGTATATCATGAGTTATATACTCAAACTCAAGATGAAGCTGAAAAAATTCTCTCTAAAAATAAATTTTTTTTAGTAGGAACAGTATCCTCTGGTTCAGGTAATGAAATAAATCTTCCAGGTTTAGATATTTCTGATAATTCTGTGGTTGTAATGGCTGGTAATTTAAGACTTGTTGAAGGGACTGATTATACTGTTAATTATAACTTAGGCAGTGTAAGAATATTAAATCCTGCTATTCTTTCTTCAGGACAAGAAATTACTATTTCATTTGAGAAAGCAGATTTATTTAATTTTCAAACAAAGTGGTTATCTGGAGCTAGAGCTGAATATAAATTTGATGAAAATATAAATCTTGGTTTTACAGTTTTTCATTTAAATGAAAGACCAGGAGGAATAACAAGATTTAGTGTTGGGAATGAACCTTTAAAAAACACTAAGTATGGTTTTGATTTTAATATAAATAAAGAAAGTGAATTCCTAACAAAAATTATTAATACTATACCTCTTCTAGCCACTACAGAAAAATCAAATATTAATTTTAGTACTGAATTTGCTCAAATTATTCCAGGAACTTCTAATATTATTAATGGAGAAGGAGTTACTTATATTGATGATTTTGAAAGTGCAGTAATCCCAATTTCTTTAGGGGGTGCTCCAATTTCATGGAAGCTAGGTTCAACTCCAGCTACAAGAAATAATTTATTTGATATGAGTAGTAATACTTCTAATAACTTAGGATTTTCATTTAAAAGAGCAAAAATTGCTTGGTACAATATTGATAATATTTTTTACTTAAATGGAGGTTCTGTAAAGCCTCAAAATATTTCTTTGGAAGATCTTGAAAATAATTATATAAAGGCAATATCTCCCCAGGATATATTTAGAAAACAAGACAGACAACTTATTAATACTAATCTTCCAATTTTTGAAATAGCATATTTTCCAAATGAACGAGGTCAATACAATTATTCAACAGATTTATTACCATCTGGTCTTTTGAGAAATCCTAAATCAAACTATGGAGCTATAACTAAAAGTATATCTAATGATACTGATTTTGATAGAACAAATGTTCAATATATTGAGTTTTGGATGATGGATCCATTTATTAATGGAGAAAATGGAAAAATACTTGATGGTATTTTTAATAAGAATAATTCTACTGGAGGTAAGCTAATTTTTAATTTGGGTAATGTTTCTGAAGATATAATGAAAGATAATCTTCATGCATTTGAAAATGGATTATCACAAGATTATTCCAATGAAGGAATTAAATATAATGAGTGGGGAAGGGTTACTACAAAACAGTATTTAACAAATTTTTTTGAAAACAATATAAATTCCAGATTAAATCAAGACATTGGACTTGATGGCTTGAAAAATGAAGATGAGATTGATTATTTTAAAGATAATTTCCTTGATAAAATTAATTTGACAAGTGAAGGAAAAAATATAATTGAGTCAGATGTTTCTGCTGATAATTTTAAACATTATTTAGGAAGTGAATATGATAATTTAGATATAAAAATTCTGGAAAGGTATAAGAATATAAATGGGATGGAAGGTAATTCCCCAATAAGTTCCAATAATAACTTTTCATCTCAAGGCTCTCCTTACCCAGAGAATGAAGATTTAAATGAGGATAATACTTTGTCTGATACAGAAAGTTATTTTGAATATGAGCTTGAACTTAAACCTGGAGATTTAGATATAGGAAAAAATAATATTGTAGATAAAATAATTGATAAATCGGGTAATGCTACCTGGTATCAATTCAGAATTCCAATTAGAAAACCAACCAATACTTATGGCTCTATTTCAGATTTTAAAACTATAAGGTTTATAAGAACTTATTTGACAGGATGGGAGGAGCCCGTTGTATTAAGACTTGCTAAATTTCAATTAGTTGGTAGCCAATGGAGAAAATATGAAGAATCAATTTTCCAATCAGGATTAAATGAAGTTTCAGAAAATGTAGATTCTGATATTGAAATTTCTGTAGTAAGTATTGAAGAAAATAGTATTGGATCAGATAATAAATCTCCTTATGTTGTTCCTCCTGGAATACCAAGAGATATTGATAATACAACTATTGTACAAAGAAGAACTAATGAACAGTCTTTACAGATTTGTGTAAATGATTTATCAGATGGTGATGGAAGAGCAATTTATAAAGAGTCTAATTTTGATTTGATTAATTATGGAAGAATCAAAATGTTTATTCATGCTGAGCCAAAAAATGGAGATATATTAAATGATAATGAAATAAATGCTTTTTTAAGGTTTGGTTCTGACTATGAGAACAATTACTATGAGATTGAACTTCCATTAAAGATTACAAGACCTTCTTTAATAGATCAAAACAGCCCTAATCTTTCTAGGATAATTTGGCCTGAAGACAATGAAATTAATTTATCTATTGAAGAGCTTCTATCTTTAAAATCCCAGAGGAATAGAGAAGCTATGGATATTAATATTCCATTTTCAAAAATATCATCAAATGGAAAATATTTATTAAGAATAAAAGGGAGACCATCTATTGGATCTATTTTAAATTTTATGGTTGGAGTCAAAAATCCTTTATCTGATGATAGAACATCTAAGTCTGCTTGCTTATGGTTTAATGAACTTAGGCTAACTGATTTTGATAGAACAAAAGGATGGGCTGCAAATACAAGCTTAAACTTAAAATTATCAGATATAGGAACAGTTTCAACATCTCTTAGATATACATCTGTAGGATTTGGTTCAATTCAACAAAGAATTTCTGAAAGATCTAGAGATGAAAAATTACAGTATGATGCTTCAGCTAATATTAATCTAGATAAGCTTTTACCATCAAAAACAGGTATAAAATTACCTCTATATATTTCTTCTTCAAAATCTATAATCACTCCAAAATATGATCCTTTAGATAAAGATATTCCTTTATCAGCTTCAATAAACTCATTTGATACAAAAGCTCAAAGAGAAGACTACAAGAGATTAACTGAAGAAAGAATGGAATCTAAATCGATTAGTCTAAATAATATTAGGAAAGAGAGGATGAATCCAAATTCCAGAATAGATTTTTGGGATATTGAGAATTTTTCTAGTGGCTTTTCTTACAGTGAAAGATCAAGTTCTAATGTAACAACTCAATCTATGGAGTCAAAAGAACATAGAGGTAATATTACATATAACTTTTCTCCTAAATCTATTAAAATACAACCATTTGATAACATTAAAATATTTGATAATAAAATTTTCAAATTAATAAAAGATTTTAATTTGAATTTACTTCCATCTAATATAAATATTAGAGGTGATTTAAATAGAAGATTTAATAAAACTCAATATAGAAATTCTGATTTAAATATAGATGGTGTTGAGCCAATCTATGAGAAATATTTTTCACTAAATAAGTCGTATGGTTTAAGATGGGACCTATCTAACAGTATAAATATAAACTTTAATGTTACTAATAACTCAATTATTGATGAGCCTGAAGGAGAGTTAAATAATCAAGAAAAGTTAGATAGTATGTTTTATAATTTAAAAAGATTAGGCAGGACAAATAATTTTAATCAAAACACACAGTTAAGTTATAAAGTACCTATCAATAAAATTTCGATTTTAGATTGGATAAGCTCAAATGCCAATTACTCATCAAGATACTTATGGTCAGCCGGATCATTTCAGCAAGCTGATACTCTTGGTAACATTATAGAAAATACTAGGGAATACTCATTAAATACTAAATTGGATATTTCTAAATTTTATGATAAGATCCCAATACTTAAAAATTTTAATAAAAAATATAAGGAAAAGGATACATTAAAATCAATTTTTCAGTCAAGAACATTTGACGGATTAATGAAATTAATTATGTCTTTAAAATCAATAAATTTTACCTATAATGTTACAGAAAGAACAGGAATGGCTGGTGTAATTGGATCTCCTGGAATTTTTGGAAATAACAATATTTATGATTCTCCTGGATGGAAATTTGTTTTTGGTTCTCAAGATTCAGAAATTAGAAGAGTTGCTGCTGAAAATGGTTGGTTGGTAAAAAATGATTATTTGAATAATCCATTTATTCAGTCAAGAAGTAATAACTTTCAATTTAGAAGTACTATTCAACCTCTGAATTCATTTAGAATTCAGCTTGATGCTAAAAGAATTGTTTCAGAGAATTTTCAAGAAACGTTTAGGTTTGATTCACAAAAGGATTCTTTCGTTTCTTTAACACCTTCTAGAGGAGGTAACTTTTCTTTATCATTTCTTTCAATCAAAACTTCATTTATAAAAGATGATGATCTTAATAATTCACCAACTTTTGACAAGTTTTCAAAAAACAGATTAATAATAAGAGATAGATTAAATAATTTAAATACTCAGGGGGAATATGGAATAAATTCTCAGGATGTATTAATTCCTGCTTTTATTTCTGCATATTCAGATTCAGATCCTTCAACCTTTTCTCTAAAGCCTTTTCCAAAGATTCCAATTCCGAATTGGAGAATAGATTTTTCGGGTTTAAGTAAGATTAAATCTTTAAGTGAAATATTTTCTAATATAACAATATCTCATGGGTATCAAAGCATATATTCAATAGGTGAGTTTTCTAATTCTCTTCTTTATATTGATAATTTAGACTTTAATAATTCAATTATGAATTATCCTTTAGCATCACAGCAGACTGAAAATGGTTTTGTGCCATTTTATATTATTAATCAAGTAAGGATAACAGAAAGATTTTCTCCACTTATTGGAATTAATGTAAGAACAAAAAGTAATCTAAATGCAAGAATAGATTACAAAAAAGATAGAAATATTATGCTGAATTTATCTAACGCTCAGGTTTCAGAAATGATAAATTCTGACTTCTCTATTGATTTTGGTTACTCAAAGGAGAAATTAAAGCTGCCATTTAAATATATGGGCAACACAATTATATTAGATAATGAGATTGAATTTAGGTTAAATTTTATAATAAGAAACACTAAAGCTATACAAAGAAAAATAGATAAAGAAAGTACAGTAACTAATGGAAATTATAATTTTCAACTAAGACCAAATATTAATTATACAGTAAATAATAGAGTAAATCTTATTATCTATTATGATAGAGTTGTTAACAAACCAATTGTATCAAATTCATTTCCAAGATATTCATCATCATTTGGAGCTAGGTTAAGACTAAGTTTAAATCAATAATTTTTTTCAGATTAAAATCATTTATTATCTTCGTCCAATGAACTTAAAAAATCTAAAATTTACTAAGGATCATGAGTGGGTTAGATTAGAAAATGATATAGCTTATGTAGGAATTACTGATTTTGCTCAAGGTGAGCTAGGTGATATAGTTTATGTAGAAATTGAAACTCTAAATGAAAAGATTGAAATGGGTGATGTTTTTGGAACTGTAGAAGCAGTAAAAACTGTTTCAGATCTTTTTATGCCTATTACTGGAGATATCCTTGAAATAAATGATAAACTTGAGTCAGAGCCTGAATTAGTTAATACTGACCCTTATGGAGATGGTTGGATGGTTAAGATTAAATATGACGATACTTCTCAAATAGAAGAATTATTGGATTTAGATGGATATGAGTCTATCACAAAATAAAAAATTTTATTTTTATTTCTTTCTTTCATTTATCTGGTTTTTTCTAATAATTTATTTAATGATATTTTATAGATATAAAGCTGGAGATTTATCTTTTTCTCATACTGATAAAATTGTACATTTTATTTTATTTTTTGTTCAATCTTTTTTAGTTACTAAATCTTATTTTATTAAATATAAAATTTTAAATTTTTCTGTAGTTAAAATCATTGTTCCTTTTATATTTTTTTGTATTGTAATAGAAGTTATTCAAATTTATATTCCTCATAGAGAGTTTGAAATATATGACCTTTTTACAAATCTTTTTGGTTCAATATTAGGATCGATTATTGGATATTATTTAGTATATAAAGTATAATTTGTTTAAATTGGCTCATATGGAAATAAAAAAGAACCCTAATGCAGACTTAGAAAAAAGAAGTGGTTTATTTCTTAATATAGGTCTTTGTGTTAGTCTTTTACTTGTAATTACTGCATTTGAGTGGAAGTTTTATGATAGAGGTGCAGGCATGGATTTGGGAACCATTGAAGATGACTTTGAAGATTTGATGGAAATACCTCCAACCGAACAACCACCACCACCACCACCAGTAATCCAACAGCCTGAAATAATAGAAGTCCCTGATGAAGAAGAAATTGAAGAGGAAATAGAGATTGAGATAGATGTAGAAATAACGGAAGAAACAGTTATAGAAGAAATTATCTTTGAAGAAGCTCCTGAAGAAGAAGAAATTGATGAAATTTTTACTATTGTTGAGGATCAACCAACACCTCCAGGAGGTATGGGAGCATTTTACAAATATGTAGCTACTTCATTAAGATATCCTGCTCAAGCAAGAAGAATGGGTATTGAAGGAAAAGTATTTGTTCAATTTGTTGTAGATAAAGATGGTTCTTTAACTAATGTACAAGCTATTAAAGGTATTGGTGCTGGTTGTGATGAAGAAGCAGTTAGAGTAATTTCTAAGGCAAAGAAATGGTCACCGGGTAAACAAAGAGGAAGACCTGTAAAAGTTAGGATGATTCTTCCTATAACATTTAAGCTAGGTTAGTTTTTATTTTATAAAACATTAAAATTCTCCTCTTTAATTTTTTCTAAATAGTCTTTCATATTAATAACTGATGATTGAATCTTAAAATCTGAACATTTAGAACCAATTGTATTTATTTCTCTACCAATTTCTTGACATATGAAATTCAATTTTTTCCCTATTGGATTTTTTTTATTTATAGCCCTTATAAAAAGCTGTAAATGTTTAGTTAATCTTACTATTTCTTCGTTTATATCTTGTTTTTCTAAGTAGTAAAAAATTTCTTGTTCAATTCTATTTTTATCAAACTTTATCTCTTTAATAGAATTAATTTTTTTTTTAATTTTTTTACTCAAAGTATTTTTTTTTAATTTTTCATTTTTAATAATCTTATTAAGCTCTTTTTTAATCAAAGTAATATTATCTTTTAAATCATTATATATTGACACTCCTTCTTCTTCTCTAAACTTTATACATTTATTAATGGATTTTTTTAAAACAGGAATAATATTTTTATTTGAGATATTTAATTTCTTATCTCTTTCTATGTAAGATAAGTTTTTAAAAATATTATTATGGATCATGTAATCTTTAAATTCATTAATCTTAGTTATACTTTTAATTTCTTTATAAAATGATAAATATTTTTCTTTGTCTATTATTTTAGATTTATTTTTTGAGGAATTAATAATAATATTTATCTCTATTTTTCCTCTTATCATTTTTCTTTTTACATAATTACGTATTTGAGTTTCAACTTTTCCTATTTCATAGTTTGATTTTAAATTAAAATCAAAAAATTTAGAGTTAAGTGATTTTGTTTCTATTTCAATATAATGGTCTTTCTTATTTATAGAACTAAAACCGTAACCTGTCATGGATGTAATCATAATTGAATCTAAAAACTATAACCAAAAGATATATGATATTTTGTATTTTTAATTTGATAATCTTCAATTGGTTTTGCTAAATCAATTTTAACATAATAATCAGTAATAAAAGATCTTATACTTAATCCATAACTAGCTAGCCAAGGATTTTTTGAATTTTCTATTTCTGCTTGAAATACTGATCCTGGTTCTTTGATTATCCATGTATTAACATCACTTTTACTACTGAATGGTGAGTTCACATTCCATGAGGATCCTAAATCAAAGAATCCAGCTATTTGAAGACTATTTAAAAAACTACTAGAGACAGTAGTCCCAATTAAAGATTTTACAATAGGAACTCTTAATTCTGTATTTAATACTAATACTTTATAACCATCAAATTTGTTAAAATTATAGCCTCTTAGATCAATATATTCACCAAATATATAATTATAGTTATTGTAGCCATTAGAAATCAGGAGAGGGTCATTAATTCCTTTATTATCAGCAGTATTTATTAGTGAGTTTTTTACTCCACCCAGTAGATACTTATTTGGATTTTCTCCAAAAGAATTTCCATAAAATAGTCGGGAAGAAAATATTATGTAATCAGTTATGGGTTGATGATGAGATATATCTAAAGTTAAATTTTGAAAATTTTTATTCTTAGATATATAATTTTTATAGCTAAATTGAATTCTAGTTCCTTCCTCTAAATTTGATAAAATTTTATTTGTATTATCATATTTGAAATTAATAAAATATCCATGAAAGTTATTTTTTTCATAAAAAGAAAAGGTTGGAGGTGTATTATTGAAAATTCTATAATCTAAATCATTATATTTATAAACTGCATAGAAAGGAACAAATTCAAATCTTGAAAATTTAGAGATAGGGTATGATATATTAAAATTAAATTGATTAAATAAATATTTATGATAAATAAATCTCTCAGAATCTTCTGTATAAAGAATCTCTCTTTTTAGAGACAATCTAAAATCAAATCTATGTTTTAAGTAACTATATTCTGTATATAGATCAGAACTTTTTAAACTAGAAAATGGTAAGAAAGCATTTGCATATATTTTATGATCTTCAAACATTTCAATAAAATCAGTTTCAACTTGAGTTCCAAGTCCTTCTTGTGGATCAACTTTAATAAAACTGTTAAAATTATTTTTAACAAAGGAATAACTATATCTTGATCCTGATTTTACTGTTCTATTTTTTTTTCTTTCTATATTTTTAAGTATAGATGATGTGATTTTTTTATCATCTTCAAAATCAAAATCTTCTGTTTTTTCAAAATCAACATCTTTATTTTTATTATTCAATAAAGTGTCACTTGATTTAATTTGTATTAATTTTTTTGATATTATTTGATTTTTTCTTGGAGTTTTTATACCTAATTTTTCTTTACTAATTTCAAAGTTATCTTCTTCAATAATAATATTCTTTCCTTCTATTAAAGATGTATAAGAAAGTATTGAATTATCATTATTATAATCAAAATTTATAATATTAGTACTTTTAGAAGATACCTGAATTAGGTCTTGATTAATATTTAAATTATATAAATTAAATATTCCTTTCCTATCACTTAAAAAAACTAAATCTCTATTTGATGTTGTTTGTACTTTTATATTTATACTTTCATCATTAGTCAACTTGTATAAATTATTAGTTGTTGTATCTAGATTATAAGTATATAAGTTATAATATTTAGAGTTTTCATTTATTGTTCCGGATTTATTTAAGTCTGTTTTCATTCTATTAGAACTAAAAACAATTGATGTTGAATTTTTAAAAAAAGCAGGGAAAATATCATGATACATATCATCTGTAATTTTTTTAATATTATCAGAATTAGCACCTAAAAGATATATGTCATTTTGATTGCTTATGGTTCCACTTAGTACTATTAAATTTTGATTGGAATTAAATGAGTAGCCATAAATTTTATCAAATTTTTCAAGTGATTTATAAGACTTCTTGTTATGAATTATATTTTGAGATATTAAAAAATATTTTCCTTTAATTATTTTTATGTATGATATGTTTTCTGAATCTTTCCATTTAAGAAAATAAGACTCTTTAAATTTATTGTCTTTAGATTTATCAATTACTTTAACTTTTTTTGAATTTTTATTAAACAGAATTAATTTTTTATAATTTTTTTTAATAGAGCTAAATAAAATATATTCATTTTCAGGATCTACTTTAAGATCTATTATGTTATCATATTTTCCTGTTGACTCTAAAGTTGATTTTATAGTTGTTCTATTAAATTCCTCATTAATATTTGTATTATAAAAATCAGACCAATTATTTATTAGACTATTAAAATTTATTCCTAATGAGCTAGCTATAGCTTTTTCAGGATTTCTTAATAATTTAGTTAAGTTTATAATATTAGAAATTGTATTTTTTCCATAAGTTATTGAAATGTAATTCCATATACTTTGACCTATAAATCCAGCTTTATTTTCGGTTATTTTGTTAATGGATTTTTTATTATTAGTTAAGAAATAATCTCTTATAATATTATCCATTTCGATATCCCAACCGTATGCTAGAAATCTAGCAGCTCCTTCTGAAAACCATTTTGGAATACTAATAAATGATACTTTGCCAAATCTTTTAGCAAAACTCATATTGCCATGCATTAAGTCTCCAATGAGGACTTTACAAAACTCATAATCAAGATTTTCTTTAAACCTAGATATATTATCATCAAATGCAACTTTTAAAATTGTACGATTATTTAGATTAAGATTACTGGACAGAAATTTATCAGTTTCATTTATACCAATGTTACTTTGTTCTAAATCTCTTTCTGAATCATATATAAAAATTTTTGTTTTTTGAAATGGCTGATGACCGACATTATTTGTAAGAGAGGTGAAATTACTTTCTAAATGTTTAGAAGCAATCTCAGCAATATAAAGACTATTTGAATTATAATAAATCTCAAAGTTATTAGTATAAGAAACATCCCAATTAAATGATTCAAATTGAATTCTATTTTTTCCAATTTCATTATAAAAACTATTTTGAGAAAATAGTTTATTAGATATGACTAAAAGAATGATTATTAAAAATTTTTGCATATTTATCACCTACGTGTTGATTCTTTTAATGTTTATTTCTTTATCTAAATGTTTTTTGTATTCAATATAATTAAATAATTCTATTGAGCAATAAGGAGATTGACTAACTCCTTTTGACCCTAGGCCATTTATAATGTAAAGGTTTTTAATATTTGAGTGTCTTCCTACAAAGGGTCTTCTATCTTTTGTTACCGGCCTTACTCCAAATTTGTATTCTTTAATCTTATATTTTTTTTTAATTAATTTTTTTAACTGATTTTCAATTTTATTAGTTCCCATATTTTCAAATCCATTGTGATAAGTTGATCCGGCATGAATAATATTTTTCGATGTATTTATTACAGATATTTTCTTATTGATTATATGTTTTGAGTTAAAGTTGGATTCAGCAATAATACTATTTCCCGATACCGGTCTAAGAGGAAGGTGAGAAAATAAATCAAGCTGGTTTTGATTTATTCCGAGGCACATTATAACATGTTTAGCATTATAATCACTAATAATTATTTTACTTTTCTTTGTCTTTATATTTTTAGAATTTAATTTTTCTTGAATATAACGATCTTGTGATTTAAAATATTTTCTTGTTTCAGTTAAATATTTTGAAACATCTAAATACCCACTTTTTGAAGTTAAAATTCCCTTATTATCTAATTTCTTTATGTATTTTTTGAACTTATTATTTTCTGCTCTTATAGTCCAATCATTAAAATCACGATTATTTTTAAAGGGTCTAAATATGTTTTTTTTATACATAAATTTTTTTTCTAAGATTTTTTCAACTTTAGAATAAAAAGCTTCAGTAGTATTAGATAATTTATCAGCATTCCAAGTTAAACTATTTCTTCTACCAGTAATTGGATTATATATTCCAAGAGCTGCATTTGATGCTGAGTTTTTTTCTTGTGAATCTAATATTAAAAATGATTTTTTATTAGAGTATAAGGTCCAAGCAAATGATGATCCAGTAATACCTTGACCAATAATCAAATAGTCATATTTTTTTGTCATTTATTACATATATAATCATTTAAATCTCAAATTTGTATATAAATTATAAAATGATGAAAATCAAATCTTTTACATTTAATGATTATCAAGAAAATACTTTTTTAATTATTAAAGAAAACAAGTGTATTGTTATTGATCCAGGTAATTATTATGATGAAGAAAATCTGATAATAAAAAATTATATAGATCAAAATTCATTAATTCCCCAATTTATTCTTATAACTCATGTACATATCGATCATGTTTTGGGCATTGAATACTTATCAAAAGAATATTCAATGGATACATTTATACCTGAATCTGAATTAGATTTTTATGATAATATGATTAATTATTCATCAATGTTTGGATTTGAAAAATACTCACATCAAAATCAAGTTAAACTAATTAATGAATCCTCAAACTTAAATTTTATAGGAAGTACAATTGAAATATTATCTCTTCCAGGTCACTCACCAGGACATTTAGGTTTTCATTTTAGAAAAGAAAAAATATGTTTTAGTGGTGATGTATTATTTAAAAACTCCATAGGAAGGACAGATTTACCAGGAGGTAGTTTTGATGTTTTAATTGAAAGTATTAAAAATAAATTATTTTTATTGGATGGAGATACTGTTATTTATCCAGGTCATGGTCCACAAACAACTATTGACGAAGAAAAAAATAATAATCCCTTTATAAATTGAAAAATAATATACCAAACTTATTTACATTATTAAATCTTGCAATTGGTTTTTATTGTATAATTAATGTATTAAATGGTGCGATTGCTTCATCAATATTATTCCTATTTTATTTTTGTTTAGCATTAGACTTTTTGGATGGATTTTTTGCTAGAAGATTAAATGTTATTTCTGAATTTGGAAAACAGTTAGATTCTTTAGCTGATTTAATTTCTTTTGGGGTATTACCGTCAACAGTTCTTTTTTTTCATATGAGTGAATTATTTGACACAAATATGAAATATTTTACATTTCTTATTTTAATATTTTCAGTAATTAGACTAGCTAAATATAATATATCTGAAGACAATAATAATTTCTTTGAAGGTTTGCCAACTCCAGCCAATGCTTTATTTTTTATATCTATATCAAGTTATGATGGAGCTTATTCTTCGTTAATAAGTCAATATGTTTTTATTGGATTAATAATTCTTTTTTCATTTTTGATGGTATCAAAAATTAAATTTTTGAATTTCAAATTTAAAAGTTTTGATTTTAAAAAAAATAAAGAAAAATATATTACTCTTTTAATCTCATTGGTTTTATTACTTGTTTATGGGCACTCAATATTATTTCTAATCATATTTTTTTATGTTATTTATTCTTTTTCAAAAGCATTAATTACACGGTTATTTTTGAAATAATATTTAACTTTTTTAGTTATAGTATTATTTGATTTTATCTAAATGAAATTAAGTTTTATATATTTTACTCTTTTATTTTTTGTCTCAAATAATTTGTTTTCTCAAACCTCAATTTTGAATGATGGTAATTGGTTTAAAATTGGTGTAACAGAGTCAGGTATTTTTAAAATTGACAAAAATTTTTTTGAAAAAAATAATATATCTTCAAATAATATTGACCCCAAAAGAATTCAAGTTTATGGGTCAGGTTATAATGGTGCCTTACCTCAATTAAATTCCAAGTCAAATAAGATAAATCCTCAAGAAATTCAAATTAAATTTTCTGGAAATTCTGATAATATATTTGACGATAATGAGTTTATATATTTTTATTTACAATCTCCTGATAAAATTTATTTTGATGGTGAATCAAATAGAGTTAAGACAGAAAAAAATATATATACTGACACAGCCTATTACTTTATAAAAATAAATGGGGATATATCTAGGGAAATAAATTTAGAGGAATCTTCAAGTAGTTTTGAGGATGAAGTTAATGATGTATATTATAATTATAGATATGAAAATGACTTATATAATATTATT
>MDSZ01271861.1_pt1 | contig 20604 bp, 18 predicted proteins | sample 811201 | NCBI WGS metagenome assembly MDSZ01 (sample SAMN05326647, study PRJNA326480) | marine metagenome | isolation source: seawater | place: Indian Ocean: North | collected 2010 | reverse complement strand
TGAACCAAATTCTTTGATTGGATTTGCCGGCCCTAGAGTTATAAAAGAAACCATTGGATCAAATCTTCCAAAAGGCTTTCAAAAATCTGAATTTTTATTAGAAAATGGGTTTCTAGATTTCATTGTAGATAGAAGAAATTTGAAAAATAAAATTTATAAGTTATTATCATTATTAAAAGATTAACTTTTAAACCTTAATTATATATATTCGTAAAAAAAAATTATGCTAGCATCTGTATATTTAACCGTTGGAACTTCAATAATTGCATTTACTCTTGTAATTCTTTTTTTAGTTATGGCACTTTTATTTGCTCAATCTAAACTAATACAATCTGGAGATGTAAATATTTATGTGAATGGAGATGAATCAAATCCCCTAATAGTACCTGCTGGATCAACATTACTAACAACTTTATCCTCTCAAAAAATGTTTTTACCGTCTGCTTGTGGTGGTGGTGGAACATGTGCAATGTGTAAATGTAAAATACATGAAGGAGGTGGTGATGTTTTGCCTACAGAAGTTGGCCATCTATCTAGAACAGAGCAACATGAAAATGTGCGACTCTCATGCCAGGTAAAGGTTAAGGAAGATATGAAAATTGAAATTCCTGATGAAATATTTGGTATAAAAAAGTGGGAATGTGAAGTAGTTTCAAATTATAATGTTTCAACATTTATCAAGGAATTTGTTGTAAAACTACCTGCAGGAGAAAATTTAGATTTTAAATCTGGAGGTTACATTCAGATTGATGTTCCAGAGACAGAAATTAATTTTAAAAATATGGATATCACCCCACATCCAGAATTAGGTCATAAGAAAGACGTGTTCAAATCTGATTGGGATCAATTTAATCTATGGCCACTTAAGATGGTTAACGATGAACCTATTTTTAGAGCTTATTCAATGGCAAATCATCCAGCCGAAGGAAATATTATTATGTTAAATATCAGAATTGCTACGCCTCCTTGGGACAGAGCAAATAATAAATGGATGGAAGTAAACCCAGGTATTTGTTCTTCGTATATTTTTTCAAGAAAACCTGGAGATAAAATTTCTATATCTGGTCCATATGGTGAATTTCATATAAATAAAACAGAAAGAGAAATGGTTTATATTGGAGGTGGTGCTGGTATGGCTCCATTAAGATCTCATATTTTTCACTTATTTCATACTAAAAAAACTAAAAGAAAAGTTTCATATTGGTATGGAGGAAGATCAAAGAAAGAATTATTTTATTTAGATCACTTTAAAAAAATAGAAAAAGGATTTAAAAATTTTAAATTTTATGTAGGCCTATCTGAGCCTCTTCCAGAGGATAACTGGACCTTGAAAAAAAATCTAGATGATAAAAAAGATGGGTATACTGGTTTTATTCATCAAGTACTTTATGATAATTATTTAAAGCACCATGAAGAACCAGAAGAAGTTGAATATTATTTGTGTGGTCCTCCTTTAATGAATCAGGCAGTTTTAAAGATGTTAGATGATTTGGGTGTTCCGGATGAAAATATAAGATTTGATGATTTTGGTGGTTAATCTCCTGAAAATTCTAGTATTTCATTCCAAGTTCTGAATAAATTTTTATAACATATTTTTTCAATATCTTCTTCACTATAATTTTTTTTTAGCAACCCTAAAATGACATTAGGATAGTCAGACACATTTTTTAAATTATAAGGTAATGTATTTCCAAGCCCATCAAAGTCTGATCCAAATCCAACATGATCAATTCCAACTAATTTAACAACATGGTCTATGGCATTAATTACATCTTCAATTGTAGCAAATGGTTTTTCCTCTTCAATAATTCTATTTTTAAATTTATTTATTTCTTTAATATCATTTATTTTATTTTTTATTTTCCAATTTTCTACTTTCCTATCTATCTGATCAAATTTTTTATTTGATAATTCATTCACGAAGCTTGATCCAAAATTTATTAAAATTAAACCATTGGATTCTGCTAATTTTATGATCATATCATCACTCATATTTCTTTCAAATCCTGGAGTAAATTTTCTAGGCGATGAGTGAGATGCTATTACAGGAGTTCTACTTATTTCAATTACCTGATAAAATGCTTCGTCTGTTACATGAGATATATCAATCATCATTCCTACAGAATTCATTTTTGAAATAACTTTTCTCCCAAATGGACTTAAGCCATTCCATGTTTTTGTTGAATCGTATGAAGAATCACATATTGCATTATCTTTTCCATGAGTGAGCGTAATATATCTTATGCCTCTTTCAAAAAAATAATCAATATTTTCTAATTTTTTTTCTATTGCAGCACCATTTTCTATCCCCATGGGTAAAGAAATTAAACCTTTTGAAAAGTTATCTTTAATATCAGAGGGATTATTTGCTAAAGCAAATTTAGTTGGAAAGGAGTTTGTTATTTTTACAACTAGATTTATTAATGAATCAGCTAGTTTTTTTGCTCCACCAGATTTTTGAAATTCTGCAGGGATATAAATAGACATAAATGGAGCATCTAAACCCCCTCTTTTTGATTTTATATAGTCAAAGTCTCCATCTGTTTCCTTTGTAAGGTCTAAAATTTTATCTTTTTTTAAGTATCCTGCCTCTTTTAATCGATATGGTAAATCAATATGGCCATCAACTATAATAAATTTTTTAGACAATTTGTTAGATTTAATGAGTAGTTGTTTTTCTTTCATTTTAAAATTTGAATTACAGCTATTATTTAAAATCAAAAATATTAACCATAAACTATTAATAACTTTAATCATAGGCTTACTGAATAACCACCATCAATTGGTAAATTTATTCCGTTAATATATGATGCTTCTTTACTACATAAAAAACAAACAGCACTTGCAATCTCATTGGGTAAAGCAAATCTTTCGGCAGGTATATTTTTTTTGTATTCATTCTCAATGCTTTTTACAGATACTTTATTAATTTCTGATCTATTTTTCATTAAACTTTTTAATCGATTTGTTAATGTAAAACCAGGAAGTATATTATTAACTGTTATACCAAATTTACCAAGTTCAAAAGATAAAGTTTTTGCCCAACTTGCCATACCCCACCTTACAGTATTTGAAATACCTAAGTTTTGTATTGGTGCTTTTACAGATATTGATATAATATTAATTATTCTACCAAAATCAGACTTTTTCATCAATGGAGATAATGCTTTAACAAGAATGTGACTGCAATGAAGATGCATTGAAATATATTTATCAAATTCTTCTTTTTTAGCTTCAATAATTTTTCCTGGAGGTGGTCCTCCAGTATTATTAATTAAAATTTCAGCTTTATTTCCATCATGGATATAATCATTTATTTTTTTTTCCAGTAAATCAGGATGATTAAAATCGGCAACAATATAATTATGTTTCTGTTTTTGTGACACATCCAATAAATTTAAAACAGTTTTTAATTTTTTTTCATTTCTTGCTAGCAGAGTAATATTAGCATTTTGTTTTGATAATTTAATTGCAATTTCTTTACCTATACCATCAGTACTACCACAGACTATAGCTCTCTTATTTTCTAATGATAGATTCATTTTATTTTTTTAATATTTTTTTACTCGCTTTAATTATTCCTTCTGTATCAAAATCACATTCTGTGTATAATTCATCTTGAGATCCATGCTCAATGATTTTATCTGGAATTCCTAATCTTACAATATTATTTTTATAATTATTATTAGCCATAAATTCCAAAATAGCACTTCCAAATCCCCCGAGTATACATCCGTCTTCAACCGTAACTATATTTTTATATTTTTTGAGAATTTTGTGTAGTAGATTATTATCAAGTGGTTTTACAAATCTCATATCAAAGTGTCCAGGAAATATTTTATCATTTTTAAGAACTTCAATAGCTTTAGTAACATAATTTCCTATATGACCAATTGACAAAATTGCAAGATCCTCTCCTTCAATTAATTTTCTTCCTGTACCTGTTTCTATTTTCTCAAAAGGTGTTTGCCAATCTAAAAGTACACCTGGACCTCTTGGATATCTAATAGTAAATGGATTAGTATTTTGTAATTGTGCAGTATACATTAAATTTCTTAATTCAGTTTCATTCATAGGAGCAGAAACAATCATATTTGGCAAACATCTCATATATGCAATGTCATATGCTCCATGGTGAGTTGGGCCATCTGATCCAGCAAACCCAGCTCTATCTAAACAAAATATGACTGGTAATTTTTGAATGCAAACGTCATGGATAACTTGATCGTAAGCTCTTTGCATAAAAGTACTATAAATATTACAAAAAGGGATAAGGCCTTGAGTTGCTAAACCAGCACTAAAAGTAACAGCATGCTGTTCAGCAATCCCTACATCAAAAGCCCTTTCGGGCATAGATTTCATCATTATATTAAGTGATGATCCTGATGGCATTGCTGGTGTTATTCCCATTATTTTTTTATTTTTTTTTGCTAATTCTACAATAGTATTGCCAAACACATCTTGATATTTTATAGGCTTTTTGATATTACTTTTTTTAACAGATTCACCAGAACTCTTATCAAATTTTCCTGTTGCATGCCATTTTGTTTGATTCTTTTCAGCTAAATCAAAACCCTTACCTTTCAGAGTCAAACAATGAAGAATTTTAGGGCCATCAATTTTTTTAAGATCATTTAAAGTATCAATTAGCTTATCTAAATCATGCCCATCTATTGGACCAAAATATCTAAGATTTAGTGATTCAAATAAATTAGAATGATTTAAAACAAATGATTTTAAACTTTTTTCTAATGTTCTTCCAATTTTTTGTGCCTTTGGACCAAACTTACTCATCATACCTAAAACACTCCATATATCATTTCTAATTTTATTAAATGTTTCAGATGTTGAAATTTTAGTTAAATAATTTTTTAATGCTCCAACATTTGGATCTATTGACATACAATTATCATTTAGAATTATTATCATATTTGATTTTGACACACCAGAATTATTCATGCCTTCAAATGCAAGTCCTCCGGTTAGTGCTCCATCACCAATTATAGCTATATGATTTTTTTCTTTTTCTTTTCTATAATTTGCTGCAGTGGCCATTCCTAATGCTGCTGAAATAGAAGTTGATGCATGTCCAACTCCAAATGTATCGTATTCACTTTCAGATCTTTTAGGAAAACCCGATAACCCTTTATAAACTCTATTTGTATGAAACTTGTCTTTTCTTCCAGTCAAAATTTTATGTCCGTAGGCTTGATGTCCAACATCCCATACTATTTGATCATAAGGTGCATTAAAGACATGATGTATAGCAACAGTTAATTCAACTACTCCCAAACTAGCGCCAAAGTGACCTCCATAATTTGAAACAGTATCTATTATAAATTCTCTTAATTCACTACAAAGTAAATGAAGTTCATCATTGCTAAGTTTTTTCAGATCACTTGGCAAATTAACTTTTGATAATATCTTACCAGCTTTACTATGCATCAGTTTAATTTAATTTAAATAATAGTTTGTAAATCTATAATTTTTATAAGAAAGAAGTATTTATATTTAAGTTAAACTTAAACGAATTAAACGAAGTTGAGTTATAAAATTAAGATACCTCTTTTTGAAGGCCCATTTGACTTACTACTTTTTTTTATAGAAAGAGATGAGATAGATATTAAAGATATACCAATAGCTACTATTACAAAAGATTTTCTGGATTACATCGAAAATTTAGAGAGTATGAACATAGAGGTAGCTAGTGAGTTCATTGTAGTGGCTGCTACCTTGATGAGAATAAAATCAAAAATGCTATTACCAAGATTAATGATGGACGAAGATGGAAATGAAGTTGACCCTAGAGATGAATTAGTAAAACATTTATTAGAGTATAAAAAATTTAAATCAGTAGTAGAAGATTTTAAGAGCTTTGAGAAATATAGAAGTGAAAAACATATTAGAGGAAATTTATATGATGAAATAAAGACAATAGCTTCAAAAAGTAATATAGAAATAGAGTTGCAAGATGTAAATCTTTACAAATTATTGACAGTATTTAATAATGTAATCAATAAGCTAAATAGTGAAAAAAACATTAAATCTCATGAAATTATGCAGTATCCATATACAATAGAGAAACAAAAGAAATACATTTTGAATTTAATTAAGTCAAAAAATAAAATAGCTTTTTCAGATTTAATTGAAAAAAACCCCTTAAAAATTTTAGTGATTTATAATTTCTTAGCAATATTAGATTTGATACAAAACTCTAAAGTATTGATATCTATTGGGCATGGTTTAAATAATTTTTGGTTAAGCTTTAACTCTTAAAAAAGAAGTCACTTTCAATTTTGGCATTATCATCAGAATCGGATCCATGAATAGCATTAGCTTCTATAGATGTAGCATATAATTTCCTAATAGTTCCTTCTTCTGCTTTTTCTGGATCTGTTGAACCAATTAATTTTCTAAAGTCCTCAACAGCATTATCTTTCTTCAAAGACATAACAATTATTGGCCCTGAACACATGTATTCACAAAGGTTAGTAAAAAACGGCTTTTCTTTATGTATAGAATAAAACTTTTCAGCAAGCTCTTTGGTTAAGCTTATTAACTTCATATTTGTTATTTGAAAACCACTATCTTCTATTTGTTTTATTATTGCTCCGCTGTATTTTTTTTTAAAAGCATCAGGCTTGATTATTGTAAATGTTTTATTTGTTTCCATGATAAATTACCTTTTAAAATATTTTTAAAAAATTTGTTTAAATATATTATATTATGATTTTAATCTTGACTCAAAAAAAAATTTTTTTTTAAAAAAAAATTATACGACTTTTGCAAGCTAAAAATATATTGACATTAAAGAGTTAAAAAACATATTATCTAAAAAAAGAAATATAGTAATTACTACACATTTCAACCCTGATGCTGATGCATTAGGATCATCTTTGGGACTATATAATTTTTTGATAAAACAAAAACACAAAGTACATGTAATTGTTCCTAATGATTATCCTGATTTTTTAATATGGATGAAAGGAAATAATGATGTAATAGTATATAACAAGCAGAAAGATAAGGCAGAAAAGCTCATTTTGAATTCTGATTTAATTTTTTGTTTAGATTTTAATAGCCTTGAAAGAATATTTGATCTAGGTGATATTATTAGCTCGAGTTCATCAAAAAAAATATTAATTGACCATCATCCAAATCCAACAAATTTTTATGATTATAGCCTTCACTCCTCAAAAGCTGCTGCAACATGTGAATTGATTTATGATTTTATTGATGCGATGGGTCTTATGAAAGATTTGGATAAGTCTATTTCTGAATGCCTTTATGCTGGAATTATGACAGATACCGGTTCATTTAAATTTTCTTCTACTTCTTCAAAAGTTCATAGGATTGTAGCTGACTTAATAGATAGAGGAGTTGATATCAATAAAATCCATAGATTAATTTATGATAATAATACAATAAATAAGCTTAAACTTTTAGGTTTTTCTATTTCAAAACGATTGAATTTTTTAGAAGAATTTAATACCGCCTACTTTGTATTAAACAGAAATGATTTAAAAAGATTTAAATATAAAAAAGGAGATACTGAGGGTCTTGTTAATTATGCTCTTTCCATTAAAAATGTAAATTTTGCATCAATTATTATAGAAGAGAAGGAACTGATCAAGTTTTCATTTAGATCAATAGGAAGGTTTTCAGTTAATGATTTTGCAAAAAACCATTTTAATGGCGGTGGTCATAAAAATGCTGCTGGAGGAAGGTTAGATGAAAATCTTGATGTAGCTTTAAGTAAATTTTTAAAACTTGTTAAAGAAAATAAAAAAAAATTAATTTATTAACATAAAATTTAATTACTTATGAATCCTATAAAAAACCTACCTTACTTTTTGGTTTTAGTTGTTACAGTTTTAATTTTTTATTCAATTATTACTAATACTAGGTCTGTACAGACAACATCAAGTGGAATTGAAATTAATTACCTTAAAAAAGGTGAAGGAAAAAGCTTGGAAGATGGAGAGATAATTATTTTTAATTTAGTATATAAAGACCATGAGGGCACAGAATTACTTAGAAAAGTTGGAGATGACCCAGTAGTTTTAATGAAAGATTCTACCTGGGAATATAATGGGATAATTTATGAAGTAATTAATTTATTAAAGAAAGGAGATAGTGTAACATTTGATATTTCTACTGAAGATTTTTATGCAAATTCTCCTTCTGCTGGTTCTATTCCAGATTCAATTAAATTGAAGCCTTTAACATTTTATTGTGGAATAACAGAAATAATGAATAAAGATGAATTTCAAGAATATCAAAAAAACCAATTTGAAAAAATGCAAAGCGAAATGAATAAACAAAATGAAAACCAATTATCTGTTGATTTAGAAATCTTAGATAATTATTTAAAATCAAATAATATTGATGCTGTTAAAACCGAATCAGGTTTAAGATATGTCATAACTGAAAAAGGAGACGGAAATAAACCTTCAGTTGGCTCTAAAGTTATAGTACATTATAATGGAACATTATTGGAAGGACAGAAGTTTGATTCTTCTTATGATAGAGGCGAACCATTTTCTTTTGAATTAGGTGTAGGAATGGTAATACCAGGATGGGATGAAGGAATTGGGTATCTAAGTAAAGGTGCAAAAGGAACTTTATATATTCCTAGTCCTCTTGCTTATGGTCCAAATGGTGCTGGCGGAGTAATACCAGGTAATGCAATTTTAATATTTGAAGTTGAATTAATTGATTTTGAATAAATAAAATGAATAGGTTAATTATTCATATCTTAAAAAGTTTTTCTTTAGTTGTCATTATTTTTTTTCTACTTACATGTGAAGAAGGAAATGACGTTATTTCAAGAACTTCATCTGAACAGTTAGCTTATGATATTAGCAGAATCAAGGGGTACATAAAAGAAAACAATTTATCTGGATTCTTGGAAACCTCCACTGGATTACATTATAAAATAACGGAATCAGGAACAGGAAAGTACCCTACTTTGGGTGATACATTATACGTTCACTATGTTGGTCAATTTTTGAACGGTCAACAATTTGATAAAAGTAACTCCGATCTTCCATTTGAATTTATATTAGGACAAGGTGTTGTAATTCAAGGATGGGAGGAAGGAACTAGATTATTAGATAAAGAAGGATCTGGCATCTTTTTACTTCCCTCTTCATTGGGTTATGGTAAATCTCCTCCAAGCTCTAGTACGATTCCTCCAAATTCCGTGTTAGTTTTTGCAATGGACTTAGTAGATATAAAATGATGCTTAAAAATATACACCTTTTTATTTTAATCTTATTTATTTCATTTTTTTCATGTGATTTAGATATAGAATATGTTGAAGTTGAAGATCCAGAAAAAATAAAATTAGATTCTATAAATCAGATTTCTAAAGATGCAGTTTTAATTGATAATTATATTGATAGTGTTGATTTAAAAAATGTTGTTACAATAGATAATGGAATTAAATATTCTATTACTAAGAAAGGAAATGATATTTTTCCTGAAAATAATAATATTCTTTCATTTAATATTAATGGTTATTATATGAATGATACCATTTTCACGATTTTTGATACAAATAGTAAATTAGTTGCAGAATCCTATGATATTTATATTAATACAAATGAATATGCTCCGATTGCTTTTACTTATACAACCGATGGAAGATATTTTGGGTTAAACTCATTTCATGGTTATTTGACATTAATTGATCATTTAAAAAAATCAATTGGAAAAATTATGCCTTTTGTTGATGAAAATGGAAAATTCACTATAATACTACCTTCAGGGACTGCATATGGAAAAGATGGAAATATTAATTTTCCTGTAATACCAGGGAATTCTGTTTTGATATTCGAGATTCATCTTCTCAAAATCAGAAAGTAATGAAACTATGTTTTGTTTCAAATAATAAGAATAAACTTTTAGAGGTTTCTTCAATCTTAAAAAATATTGAAATCGTTTCTTTAGATGATATTGGCTTTAATAAAGAAATTCCTGAAACAGGATCTTCATTAAAAGAAAACTCTCAATTAAAGGCAAAATGTATTTATGATAAATTTAATATAGATTGTTTTGCAGATGATACAGGATTGGAAATAGAATCTTTAAATGGAGAACCGGGAGTTTATTCAGCTAGATATGCAGGAAATAGAAGTAATTCAACTGACAATATTAATTTAGTTTTAAAAAAAATGAGGAACTCTACGAATAGAAATGCTCAATTTAGAACGATCATAACTTTATATTTAAAATCAAAAGTTTATTTTTTTGATGGGTCTATTAGAGGAACAATTTCATCCCAACCAATTGGAAAGTTCGGTTTTGGCTACGATTCAATTTTTATACCTGAGGGCTATGATTTAACTTTTGCTCAAATGACTGGTGAAGATAAAAATAAAATTTCTCATAGAAAAAAAGCAATTCAAAAGTTAAATACGTTTTTAATTAATAATTAATTTTATGAAAAGATATGTTTTAGGTATTTCTGGTTGTAGTGGCTCAGGCAAATCTGAGATTTTGAAAAAATTATCTAACAAAATAAACAGCAATTTAGTTTCAATAATTTCTCAGGATAACTATTATAAAAAAAGAGATTCTCAATTAATTGATTTAAATGGCTTCCACAATTTTGATTTGCCAGAATCAATTGATGAAAAAAAATTTTATGATGATATTTCCAAACTAATTTCAGGGAAAAATATTGAATATTTTGAGTATAATTATAATAATCCAAAATTGAAATCTAACAAAAAAAAAATCATTTCCAATCCAATAATTATAGTTGAAGGATTATTTGTTTTTCACTATCAAAAAATAAATAATTTGTTTAACTCAAGAGTTTTTATAGATGCAGAGTTAAATCTTATGATAAAAAGAAGGCTAAATAGGGATTTAAATGAAAGAGGTTATGATAAAAATGATGTCGAGTATAGATACAAAAACCATGTTATGCCTGCTTTCAAAAAATTTACTAAGCCTTATAAAAATGCATCTAACTTGATAATTAATAATAATAAAAGTATTGAATTATCAGTGACTAAGCTTAGCGACTTCTTATTAAATGATTTTAATAAATATAAAAGACGACTTAGTTAATTTGATATATATTCCATACTTTTGTCGTCAAAAAAAAATAGATTTAATTAATGAAAAATAAAGGCTTTATAATTTTTCTTACCTTATTGATTTCATTTTTATCAATTTACTATTTACAATTTACTTTTGTATCACAAAATATACAGGATGAAGCATCTGAGTTTTCTAGAGATGAAAGTGGTAATGTAAATTTTAACAAAAAGCAAAAGTATTTAGATTCTATTTGGAATGTGCCGGTTTATAGTTTTGTAAAGGATTTTACTTTTAAAGAAATCAAAGAAACAGAACTTAATTTAGGTTTGGATTTACAAGGAGGAATGCACGTTACTTTAGAAGTTTCTCCAATAGATATAGTTAAAGGGTTATCTGGAAATAATCAAGATGTAAATTTTAATCAGGCATTAAATAATGCAAAAGAAAATATTAAAGGAACTCAATTAAATTTTGTAGATGAGTTCTACAATGAATTCAAGAAAATATCACCACAAAAAAAATTATCATTAATATTTTCTACAGTTTCAAATAGAGGAAGAATTGATTTTGACTCATCAGACGATGAAATTCTGGATATAATAAATTTTGAAGTTGAAAATGCAATTGATAGATCTTTTAATATTCTAAGAACTAGAATAGATAGATTTGGAACCTCTCAACCAAATATTCAAAGACAACAAGGTACTGGAAGAATCCAAATAGAATTACCTGGAGTTGATAATCCAGAAAGAGTTAGAAAATTGTTACAAGGAGTTGCAAAATTAGAGTTTTGGGAAGTTTCTGAGCTTAATGAACCTGAAGTTACAAGAACTTTGTCATTAATTAATCAATATCTTATATCTAAGGATAATCAAGCAATTGTAAATAATGAAAATAATAATGAGATTAAAGAAGACCAGGATTTGGCTGACTTATTAGTAGATTCTGATGAACCATCATTATCTTCTTCAGATACCTCATCAACAGGTGATAATGTCTTGGATTCATTGCAAAACTCAATTTCTTCTCCACTTTTTTCATTAATGAAATCAGAATTTGGTGGATTATTTTATAATGTAAAAGATACTATTTCTATTAATAATATTTTAACTAATGATCAAGTAAAATTGCTTATCCCACCTACTCTTAAGTTTCTTTGGGCAGTGAAACCATTTGAAACAGAAAATGTAGATTTAGAAAATGAAGATGAAGTTCTTCAACTTTTTGCTATTAAAATTTCTAGAGGAGGTAGAGCTCCATTAACTGGAGAAGTTATTACTGATGCAAGGCAAGATCTTGATCAAGGATCAAGACCATCGATATCAATGCAGATGAATGCAAATGGAGCTAAATTGTGGAGAAAATTAACATCTAATAATATAAATAGAAGAATTGCAATAGTTCTTGATGACTATGTTTATTCTGCCCCTGTTGTTCAGAATGAGATTCCAAACGGTAATTCTCAAATTACCGGAAACTTTACAATTGATGAAGCTCAAGATTTAGCCAATATTTTAAAGGCAGGTACTTTACCAGCCCCAACAACAATTGTTGAAGATGTTGTTATTGGCCCAACATTAGGTAAAGTTGCACAACAACAAGGTATAAAATCTATTTTATCAGGTCTAATTATAGTAATTCTCTTTATGATATTTTATTATGCAAGAGGTGGTTTTGTCGCAAATGTCGCTTTATTTTTTAATATATTTTTTATTCTTGGAATTCTTGCTCAATTATCAGCTTCACTAACTTTACCTGGAATAGCTGGGATTGTACTTACAATTGGTATGTCAATCGATGCTAATGTTCTAATTTTTGAACGAATAAAAGAAGAATTAAGAAATGGTGCTATATTAAAACAGGCAATTTCAAGTGGTTACAACAAAGCTTATACTTCTATTATAGATGCTAACGCAACAACTCTTTTAGTAGGTATTATTTTATATAATTTAGGACAAGGTCCTGTAAAAGGATTTGCAGTTACACTAATTATTGGAATTATTTGTTCTTTCTTTTCTGCAGTATTTATAACAAGAGTAATTGTTGAATATCTAAGTAAAAAAGGAGAAAATAGTAACCTAAATTTTTCTTTTTCATTTAGTAGAAACTTTATGTCAAAAATTAATTTTGACTTTTTATCTAAGAGAAAAATAGCATATGTTTTTTCAAGCTCTTTTATTTCTTTTGGGATAATTTGTTATATAGTTAAAGGACTTGTATTGGGTGTTGATTTTAAAGGAGGAAGATCATATGTGATTTCTTTTGATAAGCCATATAATACATCTGAAATGGAAACCTCTCTCTCTCAAGTTTTTGACAATAAAGGTGTAGAAGTAAAAACTTTTGGTAACAGTACAACCTTTAAAGTAACAACATCCTATTTGATTGATGATGAATCAGATGATGCTGATTTAAATGTTAAAAATCAACTTATAAAAGGATTAGAACAATTTACTAATAAATCTTTTGTAGAGGATGATTCTAGAGTAGATGATAAAAATTTTACTATTTCAAGTTCCTCAAAAGTAGGGGCAACTATTGCAGATGATATTAAAAATTCATCCTATTTATCTGGAATTTTAGCATTATTAGTTATTTTCTTATACATTTTAATTCGTTTTAGAAAATGGCAATTTTCTACAGGAGCTGTTGTTGCACTTCTACATGACACACTTTTTGTTTTATCAGCATTTTCTATAGCTAACTTTTTTGGTGTTTCATATGAGGTTGACCAAGTATTCATAGCTGCTATATTAACTATAATAGGTTATTCAATAAATGATACTGTAGTAGTATTTGATAGAATTAGAGAAACTATGGGGTTAAAAGTAGGTGGAAATCTAATTCCATTAGTAAATGAATCAATTAATAAAACTCTAAGTAGAACTATAATTACATCTATGACAACCTTTATTGTTGTATTAGTTCTATTTTTATTTGGAGGGCCTTCTCTAGGAGGTTTTTCTTTTGCATTGTTAATTGGTATACTGATTGGGACGTATTCATCTGTTTTCGTAGCTACTCCAATCATGGTTGAGTTTTATAAAAAATAAAAAAACTCATTTAAAAAATATTTATAAATAGTTATTTAATGATATTATAACTATATGCATCTGTTTACGTAAAACAAATTTATGATTAACCTAAAATATGTCATATCAACTATAATTTTTAGTTTTATTTTTTCATCTATCTTATCTCAAAATACAGATGAAAAAAGAATTTTAGCTAAAAAAATAAATGAAGAAATTGTATTAGATGGTGAGATGAATGAAGATTTTTGGAAGGAAGCGGAAGCAAAATCAAACTTTTTCCAAACAAGTCCTAGAGATTCAATTTCAGCTGAGTTAGATTCCGAATTTAGAATAGCTTACGACGACAAGTATTTGTATATGTTAGCAAAGTTAGAAGATATTCCTGGGAAAAAGTTTATGGTTGGAGATTTAAAAAGAGATTTTTTTGGTGGTTCAATTGATTATATAGCATTTATGTTTGATACATTTCTTGATGAGTCAAATGCTTTTAATTTTGCCCTATCTCCTTTTGGAATTCAAAGGGAAGCCTTAGTTTCAGATGGTGGCGAAGGAAGCTATTCCCCAGGAAGAGGAATTTCTTGGTTTAATGTTAATTGGAATACAAAATGGTATTCTGGTGTTAAAATTCATGACGGATATTGGTTATGTGAATTTAAAATACCATTTAACTCAATAAGATATCAAACGGGAAGTAAGACCTGGAACTTACAGGTGTACAGAGGCAATAGCAAAATAAATGAGAGGTCTGCATGGACTGCAGTACCTTTAGGAAAATCACAGGGAAATCTTTCACTAACAGGAATTCTAGAATTTGAATATCCTTTAGGAAAATCATCAAAAAACTTTGTTGTCGTGCCATATGTTTCTGGATCTGGTTTACAAAATAAAACAACATCTCCGGTCTCAAAAGATTTTGATATGGATGCTGGATTAGATGTAAAATTAAGTTTAAGTTCATCCTTAAATTTAGATTTAACTTTCAATCCAGATTTTTCTCAAGTAGAGGTAGATGAACAACGAACTAATTTGACAAGATTTGAATTGTTTTATCCTGAAAAAAGACAATTTTTTATTGATAATGCAGATTTATTTACTGATTTAGGGTCAAGATCAACAAAACCTATGTTTACTAGAAGAATAGGTATTGCAAAAGATACAACAACAAATCAGTACGTTCAAAATCCAATTATATATGGAGCTAAACTAGCTGGTAAATTAAATGAAGGTTTAAGAATTGGCATATTAAATATGCAGACTGCAAGATTAAAGTCAAGTGGAATACCTTCTTTTAACTATGGAATGGCAGTTCTAGAAAAAAATATTTTAACCAACTCTAAAATTTTAGCATTTTTGGTTAATAAGGAAGCAATTTTTAACCCAACTGAAGATAATTATAGTATTAATCTAAATCATTTCAATAGAGTTTTTGGGTTTGAGTCTAAAATAAAAAGTAAAGACACTCGATGGAACTCAGAATTATATTATCACCAATCCTTAGAAAATCAAAAACATAAAGATAGATCATCATATGGAGCTAATTTCACTTACAAATCTCCTGAATTCCAGGCAACAACTTATTTTTGGGCTGTAGGTGAAAATTATAATCCTGAAGTAGGTTTTGTACCTAGAAAAGATTTTATGTTTTTAAGCCCTTCAGCAAAGTATATTTTTTATCCTAATAAAACCTCTGTTAATAGTCATGGGCCAGAGATTGATTATGAAATGTATTTTGACCCAGTTAATGGTACTACTGATTATGATATTGATATAGATTATAATGTTAGATTTAGAAGCGATGCTAATATTACGATAAAAAACAATCGTATTTATACTAAGTTATTATATGACTTTGATCCTTCTCGTTCCGATGGTGAACCTTTACCTGCTTTAAGTGAATATAATTATTCGAATTATACATTTTATTTTAGATCTAATGGCAGAAAAAAGACTTCTCTTAGCTTAAACGGTAAATTAGGTGGATTTTTCAATGGTAAAATAAGAACTCTAGGTGGTACTGTAACATATAAATTACCTCCTAATTTTAATGTTTCATTAAGTTCTCAATTTAATGATCTTGAATTTCCTTCTCCATATTCAGACGCACAATTTCTTACCCTAAGCTCTAAAATTAATGTAAGTTTTACTAAAGATTTATTTTTAAGTACTTATCTGCAATACAATAATCAGATAGATAATATAAATATTAATGCTAGATTTCAATGGAGATTCCAACCTTTATCTGATATTTATTTAGTATACACAGATAATTATTATGCTGAAAATCCTTTATTTATGAATCTTAAAAACAGATCTTTTGCTTTTAAAATTAATTATTGGTTAAACATTTAATACCTTTAGTTTATTTTATAAAGTACTATGAAAAATAAAACATCTTCTAGAAGAAAATTTATTACTAATTCTAGTCTTGCCTTATCTGCTTCTTTTGTTTCCTTAGCATCCTGTTCTGATAAAAAGTCTGAAAATAAAATAAATTCTCCCAATATAAACTTTAATAAAAATTATAAGTGGAAGATGGTAACAACATGGCCACCTAATTTCCCTGTTCTTGGAGAGGGATGTAATATTTTATCAAAGTGGATAAATAAGATGTCAGGGGGTAGGTTAGAAATAAAGGTTTACGGTGGAGGAGAGTTAATTCCTAGTCTAGAATGTTTTGATGCGGTTAGTAGTGGTGCGATTGAAATGGGTAGTGGTGCTTCATATTATTGGGCAGGTAAAGTTCCTGCATGTCAATTTTTTTCATCTGTTCCATTTGGAATGAATCCTCTACAAATGAATGCATGGCTAATTTCTGGTGGTGGAAATGACTTATACAAAGAATTATATGATCCTTTTGATCTAATTCCTTTTCCTGGAGGAAATACTAGTATGCAAATGGGAGGGTGGTTTAATAAAGAAATTAATTCAATTCAAGATTTAAAAGGTTTGAAAATGAGGATCCCTGGCTTTGGAGGAAAAGTATTATCAAAGGTAGGAGGTTCTGCTGTAACTGTTGCTGGAGGAGAAATATATACGAATTTAGAAAGAGGGGTAATTGATGCTACCGAGTGGATTGGACCATATCATGATTATTTGATGGGGTTTTATCAAGTTGCAAAATACTATTATTACCCTGGTTGGCACGAGCCAGGAGGAGTCCTAGAAATGATTGTTAACAAAAAAAAATTTTATAACCTCCCATCTGATTTACAAGAAATTATCATTCATGGAATTGAAGCAATGAACACCTGGATGCTATGTGAATGCGATTCAAAAAATAGTATTTATTTGAATAAATTAATAAAAGAAAAAGGGGTTATACTTAAACAATTTCCTGAAGAAGTCATTGAAGAATTAAAAAGAAAAACGAATGAAGTGATTAATGAATTGGTATCAAATGATGAAAAAAGTAAAAAAGTTTTTCAACATTATAAAAAATTTAGAGAATCAATTAAAGAGTGGTCTGCTGTAAGTGATAAAATGTATTATACTTTATAATTATTTCATTAATAATTTTGGAAAAATTGATACTATTTCTGGGTAAATAACAAGAATAGTTAGAAATATTAATTGAATTAATACAAAAGGAATTATTCCTACATAAATATCTTTTGTTTTTACCTCTTTTGGTGCAACACTTTTCAAGTAAAATAATGAAAAACCAAAAGGTGGAGTTAAAAATGATGTTTGGAGGTTAATCGCAATTAATATTCCTACCCATATTAAGTCAACATCTAATGCAATAAATATTGGAACGACAACAGGAACTATAATAAATATTATTTCAATGAAATCGATAAAAAATCCAGCAATAAATATTATTAAGAGAACTAATATTACAAATTCATTAGGTGATAGGTTTGCTTGAGTTATTAGATCTATCAGAACCTTATCTCCTTCCAATCCTCTAAAAACTAATGAAAACGAAGTTGCTCCAATAAGAATCAAGAATACTGTGGAAGTTAGATGAGTAGTTTCTTGCATAATTTCTTTAAGTACCTTTAATTTTAATCCTCCATTTGATTTACTTAGAATTAAGGCTCCTAATGCTCCAACTCCTGCTGCTTCAGTTGGTGATGCTATACCAGCAAAAATTGATCCTAATACTGCTCCAATAAGAAAAAATGGAAAAACAAAAGCTTTAGTAATCTGAAAAAAACTTGTTTCTTCATGAAATTTTATTATCTCTTTTTCTGGCATGCTAGGTGCAAGTTTTGGATATAGTAAAGAAATTATTATGATATACAGAAGGTATAAAAAAACTAAAATTAGTCCAGGAAATAATGCAGAAGTAAATAGATTTCCAACTGATACATTTAAAACGCTTCCAAGTAAAACTAGAACGACGGATGGTGGAATAATTTGGCCTAGGGTTCCTGATGATGCAATCACTCCAGTCGCTAAAGATGGACTATACCCTCTTTTTAACATGGTAGGTAAACTAATTAGGCCCATAGTTACTACTGTTGCTCCAACTATACCTGTTGAAGCAGCTAACATCGCTCCAACTACAATAACTGAAATTGCTAACCCCCCTTTAATCCTTCCAAACATCAAAGCCATTGTTTCAAGTAATTTTTCAGCTATTCCTGACTTTTCAAGAGTGATGCCCATAAAAATAAATAGAGGAACAGCTAAAAGAACAAAATTGTTCATTATCCCATAAATTCTTAGTGAAAGCAAGTAAAAAAAATCTATATCAAAAAAAATAATACCAGCTATAACAGAAATACCTCCTAGAGTTAATGCTACTGGGTATCCAATTAGAATTAATACAAACACTAAAGCAAATAATAATAAAGGGATGTATTCTATCATTGCTATCTTTTATTTAATTGCGAAATGTATTTTACTATTTCTAAACAACCTTGAAGGAAAAACAAAATAAAACCAATTGGAATAATTGACTTTATAAGAAATCTGAATGGAAGTCCGCCTTGATCAGGACTTGATTCCAAAATAGAGTATGAATTTTCTACAAATGGAATCGAAGAAATTATTATTACATAACTAAATGGCAATAAAAATACTATTGCTCCAACTAGATTAATCCAATTTTTTGTTTTATAGCTAAATTCATTATAAAAGACATCAACCCGTACATGTCTATCTTTTTGTAGAGTATAGGACGATCCTAAAATAAATATACATGCAAAAAGGTGCCACTCCAATTCATAAAATCCTGCTGTTGAGTAGTTAAAAATATATCTAAGAAAAACATCTATTGAAATAACTAAAACTAAAAATAGACTAAACCAAGAAGTGATTTGGCCAGTTTTTTTTATCAGATTTTCAATATTTTTTTTTAACATATTTAAATGATTAATACAAAATACAAAATATTGGATTTAATATCTTTGTAATCTTTAAAAATATATTGAATGAAAAAAGATATAAGAACAATTTCGAGTAAAGAGCTTGAAGAGTTTCTTCTTAAAAACAATCAAAAGAGCTTTGTAGCCAAGCAAGTAATGGAATGGTTATGGAAAAAGTCAAAGACTTCTTTTGAAGAAATGAAAAATATTTCAAAGTCAAATAGAGAATTGTTGAATTCTAATTATATAATTAACTCAATTGATTCTGAAGAAATTCAAGTTAGCAGTGACAAAACAATAAAAACTAAATTTAAGCTTTTTGATGGCTATACTGTAGAAGGAGTCCTTATCCCCCAAAATAAAAGGATGACGGCTTGCATTTCATCTCAAGTTGGATGTTCTCTTTCCTGTAAATTTTGTGCTACCGGAACTATGGATAGAAAAAGGAATTTGTCTGCAGGAGAAATTTATGATCAAGTCGTACATATCAGTAGGCAAGCTAAGGAGAATTATAACTTTTCACTATCAAATATCGTTTATATGGGTATGGGAGAACCTTTATTGAATTACTCAAATGTTATTCAATCTATTGATTACTTAACTTCATCTAAAGGTTTAAATATCTCTAAAAGAAGGATTACTCTTTCAACTTCAGGAATTTCAAAAATGATTAAAAAATTAGCTGATGATAATATTGGAGTAAATTTAGCGTTATCATTACATGCTGCATCTGATGAAAAAAGAAATCAGATTATGCCAATTGGAGAGTCAAATTCATTAAATTCTCTTAAAAAAGCTTTAGAATATTATTACTCAAAGATGAAAAAACAGCTAACCTATGAATATATTTTATTTAACGATTTTAATGATTCTATTGAAGATGCTAAAAACCTTTACTCTTTTACTAAGCATACTCCGTCCAAAGTTAATATTATTGAATATAATCCAATTGAGAATGGTCAATTTACAAAATCTTCAGATTTGAGAATGAATCATTTTATCTCATTTCTTGAAAATAAAGGTGTAGTTATAAAAGTTAGAAGAAGTAGAGGTAAAGATATAGATGCAGCATGTGGTCAATTAGTAAATAAAAAAAGCTTAAAAATTAAATTATGAGCATTTTTGAAGATGAAACCAAAAATTTATTTTTTATACATGAAAGACTCAAAATCTTTATATTTGCATAATCTACTTAGCTT
>MDSZ01129078.1_pt1 | contig 20611 bp, 24 predicted proteins | sample 811201 | NCBI WGS metagenome assembly MDSZ01 (sample SAMN05326647, study PRJNA326480) | marine metagenome | isolation source: seawater | place: Indian Ocean: North | collected 2010 | reverse complement strand
GAGAAGACAAATTAGGAACACCACTGTCTACTAACCTGGCTCGGATTTTTGGTAAGGACGATGCGGCGTTAATGCAGCTGCTAGCTTATATGGAGTTTGTTGAGCATGGCACAGCAGGCGATCTTACCTTGGAAGAAGCCTTCAATTCAGTTGTTTCATCCATTAATAACGCGATGATTAAGTCTGGATATGGTGACGAGGACATGGGGCTGGATTAATAACGTGAAAATTTTCACAAAAAAATTAATACAGATCTTTTGTATATTAATTATAAGTTTTTTGATTGTTGGGTGTGGTGCGGAACAACAACACGCAAGCAGAAATACAGAAGTAGTTACAACCTACTTTGGGAAAGAAGCACAAAGATCCGGGGGAAAGTGGTCTTCTCAGCACTGGCTTACAAAACGCCTTGAAGAGCCAGGTGAATTTGTGGTAATATTTGCAGCTCCATGGTGCAAAACATGCAATTTGCTTGAACGAGGCGTAAAGCAAGCTCAATTAAAAGCAGAAATATATTGGTTGAATGTCGATCAACCATGGGTCTCTAAAGTTGCTAGCATTATGGGCATCAAACAAATACCAATTGCAATACTTATGGACAACAAAAAAGAACAAGCTATACGTTCGGGTACTGGACCAATATTGGTGTTTCTTTTAAGCAGATATTAACTATTTATTGTACAATACTTTAGGAGTCAATTTGCATGAGCAACGATATGAAATTGATAATGGAAAGGTTTAATCACTTCGCAAAGCAACAAGAAACCCTTAATGAGCGCGCAACTTGGGTCCCAAAAGCAAAGCAAATCATAAATAACATCCGACGCGCAAAGTATACTACTGCCGCGGCAGAAACTGGCATAAAAGGCAAAGCTGCCGCTGTCGCTAAAATTGTTGCTATGGCTTTAAAAGATGAAGTTGAAGTGGCCGCCAAGGGCGCCGCCCTTCGAGCAACAGGTGCCGCACAAGTTGCAATAACCAAAGAATCTGTAAGAGCAGCTAGCTCAAGGCTCGGACAAGCTCTTTCAAAAGGAGCAACTGGTTCTTTTATGAGTAGTATAAATCAACAACTAACTCAACAAACCGCAAAGCAAATTATTAAACAAACCGGGTTGCAATTGGCTAAGTTTGCCGGCAAGTACGCTTTGCCTTGGGCGTTTATAGGCTATGAAGTTTCAAAAATATATCAAACCTGGTATAAAAACACAACTGGTTGTATAAAACATGAAATTCCTGGTGATACTAGCAGCAAGTGCCTTAAGCGTGGTGGAAACATACAAATATGGGATTGGGATAACATGAAGCCTGCTTGGACACAAGTCGCTGTCGCGAGGGACAATCCGGCTGGCCCTGGTACCGAAAAGAAAGCTAAAATAATAGGTGACCCAAAGTATAAAGGATCTTTTTCTGCTCGCGACTGGAAAAACTGGCCTCTTGAAGCTCAACTAGCTTTTTGCAAAGAAAACGGAAGAAAACCTATGCATATGGATTTAAGATCTGGTGATGCTACTAATCGAAAAGTCTTTGCCGATGGTCCGAGTTGCGAAGAATTAAAGCAATTAGCTAAAAACCAAGAGCTTGATCCCAATATAATGTCACTTCCACAAGACGCTTAATAGCTTATTACACCTTTACTGTAGAAAAAAAATACCGAAAAAAAATTTCGGGTTTCGCGCGTGGTGTGTTACTATTTATTTTATGTTAGCAATTGCGCAAATATAGGAGACAACAAAATGAGCAATGATATGAAAATGATTATGGAAATTTTTGGCAGATTCAAAAAAAATCAAAAAGTTGAAACTCCGGAAGTTTTTGACGGTAACCACCCCGATTTCCAGAATTTCGTGAATGTGGTAGAGGATGCTAGAGATAATATTGTCGAAAAAGCCCTTAAAAGCGACATACGAAGAGAAGAAGGCCTGGACCCATTAAGAGCGCAACTTATCGACATGATGATGAACATGGCAACTTACGAAGACGCGGCGGACCTGCGTCGCGACTTAAAAATGGTTATTAACATGGTTCGTAGGCTCATTAAGCACTTGGAAGGTCAAGAAATTAGGAAGCCGAATGACCTTATGTTTACCGGAATGGGGAGCAGAGACAAAAATAGAGATTTTACTAATCAAATATTCGAACCACGTCGGAAAGCCCCGGTCGAAGACGAATCCTAGGTCGGCGATAAGTACCCTCGCCTAAATCAAGAATGTTTCCCCTAACAATCAACAATACCCCAATCAAAGTTAAAATGGCCCGTACAGGCCGAGAACAACGACGTGGGCTAATGTTTGTTGATCACCTACCCCAAGATCAAGGTATGCTGTTTCATTACCCTAAATCGCAACCTTTGTCGTTCTGGATGAAAAATGTTAAGATACCACTTTCAATTGCTTTTATTGATTCATTGGGAAAAATTGTCGCGATTAAACATGGTGCGCCTGGTGATCTAACCACAATTAAATCACCGTGCCCATGCAAGTGGGCTCTAGAAATGAACAAAGACTGGTTTCGCAATAATAACGTTAAAGTTGGTGATACTATAGATTATTGTGCTAATTATGGTAGAAACATTAAAATTAAAATTGTTTAGCAGGGTAATAAGATGAACAAAGAAAAACAATTTAAAATCATATGTGAAAATTGGGATCGATGGTTGAACGAGCAGAATACAGAAGCTCCTGCCGGGTTTATGAAGGTTAAAGACCTTCCTGCTGATGATCCGCGGCGTAAAGGCAGAGATCCCGAAAGTTTCTTGAGAGTCTCTTCGGACATTGAAGACAAAAAGCCATTCGTTAGTTCAAAAGCTGATGAAGACCCAAACTCTCCTGGTAATCGAGCTATAGCTGATATACAAAAAGCAAGAGGAATGCTGATTCGAGCCGCTAAAGAAACCAGATTGCAAGAAATATCTCGCATGTGGTCGGAGTCATGGAATGACACAAAAGAAGAAAGAGAAATGCTTGAGCTTGCTTTTTGGGCAATTAACATGCTCGATCCAACTGGTATATCGAATTGGCCGGGTGTTGTTGTTATGGCCAAGGCGTTTGTTGATGATCCAACATGGTGGAATGGGTTTCGCTTTATGTTAGCTATGCTGGCGGTGATACCTATTGCAGGAAAAGTTGCACAACTAGCGGGAGCTGGAGCTGCGGAGGCCAATACCATATTAAAAGTTTCAAACAGCAAGGTATCAAAAGTTTGGAATGGCTTAAAGACTAGTGCAAATGCAGGAGCTAGAACTAGTAAGACCATTAAGGGTGGACAAAAAGTTAATGATGCTTTAACAAAAATGGACGTTGCTTTCGGAACAATTGCAGCAAAAACAAAGCTTCTTGCTACTGCTAAAAAAGTAAAAACTGTAAGGGAGGCTACAACATGAAAAGACCCTTTTCTAAAAATTATCTAAAAACTATTATAAAAGAGGAAGTAAACGATATTTTGTTTGAACAAGATATTAAAGATAAAATATTAAGCAAGCTACCAGATATTCTTAACAATGATGTCGCAAAGAAGATTTTTGATGTTGCTGTAGGTGGTGTGAGAGAAAAGAAAATAAGCATATCAGATCTCATTGATGTCAGCAAAGGTTTGAATACTGCTGTTCGAACAGGAAATAAAGAATTTGCAGAAAAGGCTGTTGCTAACAATAACGCGCTCAAAAAACTTGGCCTTGATGTGGTTATTGGTGATATCGGTGATAGTTATGATGATCCTACAAGATTTGCCGGTAAGCCAATTGAAAGGTTTGCTGGTAAAAAGAAAAAGTTCTCACCGGTTTATGGTGCCAAGGTTGTTTTAAGTCTGTAAGTTATAACAGAAAAAAACTGCAATTCTTTTATTAAAGTTTTGTACTATTTAAAGTAGTATTATTACTATGGAGTATTTTATATAATGTCTTTGAATTTAAAAAAGTTGCAAGAAATAATTATTGAAGAAACAATAAAAGTTTTAAATGAGCAGGAAGCCGAGATGGGGCTAAGACCATTGGCCGTTCGAAGGGTCGAAAAGAAGAAAAAGAAAACGGAAACGAAGCCCGCAACAGCTCGTGATGTAAGCCTTGCATCTGTGGCGATGCAGGGGTACAATCCTAACGAAAAGCAAAGAAGAGCAAATAAAATTGTCAAAAGGTTTTCTATCATAAACGGCAGAATTAAAAAGGGTTCACCATTAAGCAATAACGACATTAATTTCTTAAATACTATGGCCGCGGCCAAGGGTCTCGGCATTGAAGCATTATCTACTTATATGAAGTCACAAAAATCTCTCTTCGGCGGACAGGGTCCTGTCCAGCTCGCTAAAAGATTTAAAAAAGTTGCAGACCAACAAGCTGCAGACCAAGCAAGCCTAGATGCATTCCAAGCAGACCGACAAGTTGCATACCAAGACCAACAAGTTGCAGACGCCGAGTCAGACTATGATAAGCAGCTTGCCAAACTTGACAAATATAACGCGGATAAAGATTTAGAAACAAGTCAGCAAATAGCACAAGCTGATGCTGATTATCAATCTGTTTTATCTAAATTAGATGCTGCTGAAAAGAAAGCGAAAACTGCAGGACAAAAAAAGGCAGCGCGAAGAAAGAAAGTCTCATTCCTTGTTAGAAAAGCTAGGATTCAACGAAGGCTAAACAAAAAAATTGGCATGTCCATGGAGGACGTTCAGAAAGCTGTTGGTGCCAAACCATCTAAAAAGTATGATAGACAAACTTATGATGCAATTTTGGGATTGCAAAAAAAGTTGTTCCCAAAAACGCCAGACGAGCATGATGGATCGTTTGGTCCCAAGACTTTATCAGCAATGAATGCTAAGGGAAAAACTTCAGGCAAAGCCGAAAAACCAAAGGCTTCTGCAGCTGATTTAGCGGATTTTAAAATTGGAAATAAACCCATTAAGAGCCTTGCAGATATTCGGACCGCACAAAAAGATCAACTTGAAGTGGCAAGAGTAAGAAAAATCGGTGGGGGTAGAGTAACACCAGGAAATAATTTCTCTGGAAAGTACGATGTTGAAGATCTTGATAACTGGATAAGTAATGTTAGAAAGAAATATGGAAGTGTCAAGAATTATTACCAAGCATGGAAAAAAACCCAAAAATAAGAAGACTACACCATGAAACACTTAGAAAATTATATTTTACAAGAAGCACTTAAAGAAATTTCTATAAGCCAAAAAGTCTTAGAAGAACAATCAATAGGGAAAACAATATCAAAATTTTCTGATAAAACGATAAAAAAAGCTAAAGATATTGGATCCGCTGCTAAGAAAGCTGGGTCGAAAGCTTTAGACACTGTAAAGACTGCTGCGGTTCGTACAGGCCAAGGAGCTGCAGTCGCAACAGCTGGCTATGTGGCTGCTAGGGCGACCGCAAAGGGTGTAACACAAGCGGCTTTTTTGGCTAGGTTTCCTATCGGCAGTGAATTTATACTTGGGAGGGCTGGTGTCCTGGGTGCTGCTGCTGGTTCAGCTACTCTTGTTGCCGCGGCACCAATCGTAGCAACCATGATGACGAAAGCCGGTAACGAGTGGGGCAACCCTGATTTACTGAAAGGTGTTTCAATAGGAAATGTAAGATATTTTGAGTTAGTTGGAAGAGAGCCAAATTATTCTCAACTAATCACTATGGTAAGAGAGTGGTCTGCCAAGAAAGGCAATAAACCGTCGGTATGGGATGAATTTGATTATAAAAATATAAGAGCGTATGTTAACAATATCCTGCTTGACAAAGCACTGTGGAGAAGCGTACACGCAAGACACGATGAAATACAAAAAGCGGCTTCTGGGCGTGATGATGGCACATTTCAAACAATTAGGAACTTTTATTCAAACCTTGCCCAAGGTGAGTTTAAAGATGCAATATATGGCCGACCAGCACTAAGTGACGAAGAAAAAGAATCACTTGATAGATTAGCCAGTGAACAAACAGGCAAAATGAAAATTAGCGTATCTAAAAAGGGATTAGTAAGAGCTGGAAAGATTATAACCGAAGAAGCTGAAGAAATAGCCAGTAGAAAAGATAATGATATTGACGCTCTTGATCCTTGGGATGGGTACTCACCATCGACTAGTGACCCAGAAAATTTTGAAAAATTCTTACTTCCAGGTTTGACTATAATTTATTTCAAATGGCTTGGGCTACAACTGCGACAAATCGCAGCAGAAACAAGTGCAAACATTCAAAAGCTTAAATCACAAGCGGCTGCAGCAGGTGCTGTTAAGCCAGATAAAGTAGCAATCGCAGCTGTTGCCAAGAAAGAAGCTGAGGGTGATAATAAAGAGGAAGCCATAAAGAAAGTTGCTGCTGATTTAGGCAAAGAAGAAAAAGGCAAAAAGACAAAAGCTAAAACTACGTCTACATCTACAGCCAGCGCATCTTCGGGCCCCGCGAGTTCAAGACAAGAATCTTTACTTTCAGATATTGAAGGTATGGACCTAAAGAAACTACAAACACTATTATTATCTTTAGATATGTTTGATAAACCTAAAGATAAGTTAAGAACTTTTAAGTCCGGAGAAGCAGATGGAAAATATGGACCTGAAACAAGAGACGCTATCAAAAAGCTACAAACTAAGCTAAATACTATAAAGGATGTCTCATTGACCGTCGACGGCCTTTATGGTTCCTTAACACATGCTGCCTATCAAGACAATAAAGATAAAATAAGCAAAATAAAACAAAAGAGCATAACTCCAAAAAAGAAATTGACATCAGAACAAGAAAAATTGTTTGACCTTGTTGCTCTTGAAAATGCAAAAAAAGCACTTAATAAGGAAAAACTAACAAGCCAAGAAGTAAAAGATTATGTTGAATCCGGAGATTCGCGCGTTACCAACACTTTTATGTGGTCTGGAAAAAACTCTATAAAAGATCTAGAAAAGCTAAAATCTCAAATAACAAAGAAATATGGAGCATTTCAACCTGGCATACAGGATAGAATTAAAAAGGCTGGTTCATAATGTGTATAATATGTATCGAACTAGAAAAAGGTTCGTTAATGCCTTGGGAAGCGGCCAGAAACCTAAAAGAAATGTCAGAGTCCTTAGACTCAGAGCATGTAGAAGAAGTTATTGACCTTATCGCTATAATTCAGCATCAAAATAATTTTTGCAAATATTGTGAGTGTGATCCTTGCGATTGCGACTGGGGTAATTCTAATAATTCCTTGACTTAAAAACGAAAACGCGTTTTTATGCTGAAAAAACTATTTATTTTGTAATAAACTTCGCTTTGATAAGAGGAAATTATAAAATGAACCGAAAAGAAATAAAAAAATTAATACAAGAGGCATTTGTTGATAACGTTTATGGTAAGTACCCTTACTCTCATCGGTCTGGCGACGAAGAAGAGCCAAGTGAAGATTACACAGAAGAGTGGAAAAGCTTCTGTTTACAAATGATTCAAGACCAAAGTAGGCAAAGAGCCATAGAAATAGCAAAAATATTAGTTAAAGACCTTGAATTATTTGAAGATGTTCTTGATGCAGCAGGACAAAATCAAAGTTTAGGATCAGAAATACTTAGAAAATTTGAAGAAAATATGTAAAATGTAAATATGAACATTTTATCTGGCAAAAATTGGTCTTCTGGTTCGGGAAAAAATCAAAAATTTCAAAAAATATTGGAACAAGTAAGCAACCATTCACGAAAAAACCAGAAAATCTTTATTGGTTCTGACTCTTTCGTATCTAGGCAGAAAGTTTGTTTCGTAACAGCTGTCTGTTTAGTGTCATCCGGAGCCGGGAGTCACTATTTTTTTTACAAAGAAAGTGTTCCGGCAAAAAAATACAACGTTTTATCCACTAGGATCACTGAAGAAGTCAGAAGGTCTATCGAATTAGCTGAGGTTTTTATGAATGAGGGGCAAATGTTACCTAAAATGATAGAACTACACCTTGATGTTTCACCATTTGCTGCAAAAGAGTGTACTTCAAAGTTTTCAGAGATGTTAAAAGGTTATGTGCAGGGCTACGGATTCGGTTGCAAGCTTAAACCTAACGCCTGGGCCAGTCAATCTGTAGCTGATCGGCATTCAAAATGACAGAAAGCAAAAGAATTATGTCACCTACGATCTACAGCGTGTCTTTTAACGACCTTGTTGACATCTGGATTGAAACAATGCACCCAACTGAAAATATTTTAGTTCTTTGGGACGCAAAAAATCATTTAGAAATCTTAAAAAAATCTGGTTTTTCACTAGATGCAGGCGCGTTTTATGATAATAAAATTTTAACTGTAGTCTTAGAAGATGTTCGAGATTGTTTTTATGTCATGGATGTGCTAGATGCCTACGATGAGCAACCTTATATGCAAATTTATTCAGAAGGAAAACTACTAACAGACAATTTAGAAAACTTAAGACATGAAATCACTAATTAATGTATGATAAAAATCAAAATTGTTGAGTCTGTAGATAAAAAACAAAAAGATTCTAAAGTTGTTGCTAAAATAGTTATTATTGACAGCGAGAATCGAGTTCTTATGTTAACGAGATCTGAATATCATAGCAAATATGCTGGTGAACTTGATTTACCAGGCGGTCATGTTAAAGAAAACGAACCTTTGAACAAGGGACTGAAGCGCGAAGTACAAGAAGAGACAGGATTGACCATAAATGGTGCTGTATTTTTTAAAAAAATGAAAAATAAACACTTTTACTACGCAAGATATGACTCTCAACCTATAAAATTAAGCAACGAACACACTGATTACGCATTTTACACAAAAAAAGAGCTAGATCCTAGTCAAAAATTTCAAAAAATTGCCATAGAAGTGCTGGAGGCCATAGAAAATGAATAAAATTTCAATAAAAAAAAATTTAGCTAAAAATATTAACCTTTTAAAACCAAAAAACTTTATGCATCGGGATTTTTGGGATGAAAAAGTTCTTTTACCAGAAATTTCAGCGGCCCTTTTAGATATTGCTCATGATGTTTTGGACACGATGGACTTAGATATAGAATTTAAAGATATTGTTATAACCGGTTCAATTGCAAGCTTTAATTGGCACAAAAAATCGGACATTGATTTACATATAATTTTTAATTTTGAACAAATTAATGAAAATTTTGATTTAGTCAAAAGAATGTTAGATCAATCTAGAATAAATTGGAATAAAACTCATGACATTATGATAAAAGGCCATGAAGTTGAAATATATTTTCAAGATGAAAACGAAATTCACCAATCTAGTGGTGTCTGGTCACTTGTTGATAAAAATTGGGTTGTAGAACCAGAGATTGAGAACCCTGATTACGACCTTAAGACTACTGAAAAGAAAGCAGAGACCCTAGCTAAAGCCATTGACTATGCGGAAGAACTTGTTGAAAGTGGCGAATTCCAACAGGCATATGAATATTCTTCAAAAATCAAAAATAAAGTTTCTAATATGCGATCTTCTGGGTTATCTCGAGAAGGAGTCTATTCTCCTGAAAACTTAGCATTTAAAATGCTTAGAAACTCAAAATATTTACAAAAACTTTCCCAAATAAAAGTCGACTCTTACGATAAGATGATGTCTTTAAATGAATCTAACGTAAAAGACTACTTTAATGAGTTAGTTGACCCTGATAGGTATGAGTTTGGCGACGGAGGTGGAATTGAAAGCTTGCTAGATGACGAAACCCCAGCACCCTGGGAAAAGGATAAAGAAAATGAATTATGAGTTTATAGATTTAGGTTTAATCTTTATTAACTTGCTTTTTTGCGGACTGTTATTAGTCAGGCAGAATAAAATATCAAAAAACCAATTAGATTTGCAAAAACTAGTGCACACGAGTATTCAGAATCCAAAACTTGGTAGAAACCTTTTAAATAATCTTAAAAAATAATATAAAATACTGTTATATCAACAAAATTACAGTAAAGGACACACAATGATAGCTGATGTTATTGTAGATCTACAATATGGAGATTGTGGAAAAGGCAAGATTGCTCACGCACTTTGTCGTGACAAGGATTACACTCATGTTATAAGGTATAATGGTGGATGTAACGCTGGACATACGATTTATCACGAAGGCGTTAAGTTTGTAACGCATCATATCCCTTGTGGCGTTTTTTTTGGTATCAAATCCATAATTGGCCCAGGTTGTGTCGTGCATGTCGACACTTTTTTGCAAGAAATTAAAGAATTAGAAAACGCTGGAATACCAGCAGACGATTTAGTGCACATTGCTACTAATGCACATATAATTACTGACTTTCATCGAATTGAAGACGGCAAGGATGAAGAAATAGGCACAACCAAGAGAGGGAATGGGCCAGCATACAGAGATAAATATGGTAGAAGAGGTGTTCGTGCAGTAGAAGACCCCAGATTAAGTAAATATCTTGTAAACATGTATCAAGAACTTTACGAAAACGATGAATTTGAAGAAATTGAAGTTCTTTTTGAAGGAGCGCAAGGATTTGGCCTTGATGTTGACTGGGGTGACTATCCTTTTGTGACTTCTTCCCATTGTACCGTAGGTTCGGCCATTTTAAATGGAGTGCCACCAAGATCTATAAGAGACATTTGGGGTGTAGCTAAAATATATGAAACTTATGTTGGAGCAAAAAGTTTTGAAGGACCAGAAGATATATTTGAAGAAATAAGAGAGCTAGGACAAGAATATGGAGCTACTACTGGTCGGCCAAGACAAGTTAATTGGATGGACTTTGATATGTTAAAAATGGCATCACGAATAAACGGGATCAACAAACTAGTAATAAATAAAATGGATATTTTAGACGAAATAGATGTTTGGAGAGCTTACAGTGGGCCACATATGTTGGAATTTAGCTCAAGAGATGATATGGAATTTTGGATTCAAACAAAATTGCAAATGGATGTTAATGAAGACATGAAAATATACTTCTCAGGCGATAAAGAGCATATCTAAGTCGCCTTTTATTTCAATGTAAACCTATTTATAGATGTTATGTCTAATGAAAACAATTCAAAAAAAGTATATGATAACTGGAGAAACTTCTTAGAATCGGAAACGATTGATGAGGTAGTCACTGTTAAATTTTCTGGTGAGGTTGCCGATAAGGATGATCCACTACAAACATGGGATCCAGACTCTGTAAAAACAACCCCCGTTAACACCCGAATTGTAAAAAAGCAAAAAGTAGAAAAAAAATCTGATATTCCCTGGGTTGCTGCAGGCGCAGTAGTAGCAGGAGGAATTTTTGCAGGGTGGACTGCTTTAAAACTTCTTCGTTTGCTTAAAGCACTTGGTGGAAGAGTGCTTGCTTTTTTCTTAGGCAAGCCAAGCACAAAAGCAACAGCTATCGCTATGGCTGCAAGTCCTAGTATTTTGAGAGTTTTAGTTGCTTTTGGTATCAAAGCTGCTTTGGCCGGCGCGGCAATTTTTGCAATATACAAATTAGTAACAGATCATGGTGACATACTACAAATAAAGCCTGCCGTGGCAGTAGATAACCCAGCGGGTCCAGGAACTGAAGAGTACGCTGCTGATGTAGCTCGCGGTCTAGTTTCTTTAAACGTCCAATCATGGCAAACAGTTGATGATAAAATTCGTTGTGCTTGGTGTAAACAAAATCCTGGTCGAGAACATATTGGAACATACAGCGACAAAGTTAGCGATAAAGTCAAAAAAGCATTAGAAGATGTCAAGAAGAATGGTCCTTTTTGTAAAGATATTCTAAAAAAAGACGCCTGTAAAAATTTAGATGTTAGTAAATTATCAAAAGAACTTGATAAAAAATACGGTACCGTGGGTGCTGTGTCAGCTGGTCAAGACGATAAAGACGCATTGCTAAGCATGCTTTATGCAGAAACTGGTTGGAAAAGAAGCCTCCAGGAGATGGAAGCTATAGTTAGAATTGCTATAAACCGACATATTGCCTGGGGCATGAGTATCCCTATAGTCGTTCAACCCGGTAAAACAAATGGTTGGCGATCTTGGGCACCGGGCGGCTCTTCGTATCCTAAAAACTTTAATCTTGCACTAAAATATGCCAAAAGAAATCCAAATAGTAGTAATCTAGGGCGAGCAAAAGAAGCAATAGAAAAAGTCTTAAATGGGACTTCTGCATTAGGTACACTAAATGGCGCGTTGAACTGGTTACATCCATATGGAATGAAGCGTTGCAATGCACCACATGGTACAAAAATGGGTAAATCTTATTGTTTTGATTACGGAGAACTTGGGCTACCATTTGGAAAAAGAAGAACTCCGGCTTGGGCAATTCAGAAAGGTTCTGGAAAAGGACAATTACCAGGGGGACAATCTAGAACAGCACCAGTGGCAGTTGGTAAGATGGTCTACTCTAATGGTTCTACTGCTGCAGCAAACAAGGTACTTTCAACCACTGTAAAGAAAAACCAAAACAAAATAGGCAAGAGTAATAAAAGTGTAGTTGTTATTGGAGATAGTATAATGGCTACCTCATATGGTGCTGGTGGTAGATTGAAAAAGATCCTTGAAAAGGAAGGTTCAAGTGTTACAAATCTTGCTGTTGGCGGAAGAACTTTGCAAAAAGTTGGTAAAAAAGATGATTTTATAGCGAATCAATGGCAAGAAGCTAAACAGCAGGGACAAATAGACGTTTTAGTTATGAATGGTGGCACCAATGACATACTTGGAATGGCTTGGACTAGTAAAACTAGAAAAGGCCAAAAATCATTACAAATTTTTAAAAATATCGCCACTGAAGCTAATTCAATGGGAATAAGAATTCTTATTTTTCCAATACTGATACCTAATAAAGGAAGGTTGTCTGAACCGGGACCCAGACGTAATGGAAAAAGAACAAGAGTCAAACTAGCAGATAATCATCCTAGAAGACTAACCAAGCAGCAGATAAAACAAGAGACAGAACTTTGGAATAGACAATTAAAACAAATCGCCGACTCTTTACCGAATGCCACTTATGTAAGTGGATTTGAAGGAATGATTATCGAGCCAGGATATAAAAGTGATAACGTCCACCCGCGCGCGCCGGAAAGTCAGAAAATCGCTTCTCGTCTTGCACAAATTATAAGAGGACTATGATATGAGTACTAATGTAAATAACGATTATTCTATAAAAAGTTATGAAGTCAATAAACAAGAGCGAGCAAAAACCGCAGGTGGAAATTTAGATGTTGCGCCATTTAGAATTGCTGTTTCTGGTGCGCCAGTATTAAGACTTCAATCTACTTCTAAACGTTATGAAACTTTTATCGGCGAAGATAGGCTATAAAACTATTTATTTGTAGTTATTTTTATTTTTAGGAACTATAAAATGAAAGATTTAGCTTTTTTTGCACTTGAAGATTATGGTAAAGAAGATCTAAAAAGTCTTATTACAAATTTTATGAAATTTGCACAGAAAAGATTTAATTTTCAAAGGCCTCCAAAATTATTTTTAAAACAAGATATAGAAAACGCTAAAAATATTTTAGGAAAAACTGCACACTATGATCCTAGCAAGGAAGCTGTAACAGTCTTTGTCTCTGGGCGTCACCCTAAAGATGTTCTGAGATCTTTGTCTCATGAGTTAGTTCACCACAAACAAAACCTTCAAGGAGACTTGTCTCCTGATAAGTGTGGTGACTTAAGTGTTGGTTATGCTCAAGATAATGAACATATGAGAGAAATGGAGAGACAAGCATACGAGCAAGGAAATCTATGTTTTAGAGATTTTGAAGATGGATACAAAAAACAATTTCAAGAAGTCAAATTTTTAAAGGAGAGTAAAAAAATGACACAAAAAATCACAAAAGATCAACTTAAAAACTTGATCAGAAAAATTATAAGCGAACAATTGACATCGCAAGAAAGAGCAAGTTATATAGCTGCTAGAAATCGAGAGTTGGGTATTACACAACCAGACGAAGAAGAGCTTGAGCGCGATGATCTCGCCTTTGCGCTCGGTCGGCAGCCTGCACCAGGAGAACCTCAATACACGCCGTATCGTGACATAAAAAGGATGAGCGATGTAGATAAAGAGATCGAAGCCAAGCGTTCTGCAGATTTTGCTAAAATGGCAAAAGACTTTGAAAAAAGGCGCCAAGGTCGAGCAATGATGGGTGATGTTGGCAAAGCAATGTCTGACCAAGATGCACAATATCGTTCTGGCAAAAAATGGTCAACCGGGAAAGATTATAAAGGCCGCGAAGTTGCCGATTTCAGCAGGGCTGCGTCTAGAAGAGTCGCTTTTCAAGCAGCAATGAGAAATAGAATGCCCTACTTTCTTTACAAAGGAAAAACATTCACTACAAAGTTCGCGAAAAAAGCACCTCAAAAGAAACAGGGTGGTCAAAGAGTGAAGTTTAATCCTTCTCAAGGTCCTGGTGGAAGACAATTAGGTCCTGGTGATAAGGTTGCAATGACCCGAAGACAGTTTAATGAGATGTACGGTGACGTCAAAGGAGTTGACGAGGACGAAAATGAAAAAAGAAAAGTCTTAGATGAAAAAGAAGTTGAAAATAAAAAAAGCAACACAAAATCAGAAAAGTGCGCAAAGTGCAAAAACTGTGGCTGTAAGGGCGAGGGCTGTGTTAAGTGTGACAACTGCAAGGACTGTAATCCTGTAGACAAATCTAAAGACAGTGAAAAGAAGGACAGCAAAAAGAAAAACGGCAATAAGAGTACATCAAAGTACGATGACAATCCAAAGCTAAAGGGTGGACAAGCTAACTTGCCAGACGCGTTGCAGAAGGGCATAATTCAGGCTGCAGAGTCCAAGATTTATACTCCGGAATATGAACAAGCTCTTTACGAGTCAAGATTTAATGATAGAAATGAAAAAATCTTTGATAAACTAAAGAATCTCTGGACCAAGTAAGGAAAATAAATCGTGTCCGACAAACTTCTTTTAGAGGGTGCTGTCGCAGGTCATATGAACCATATCTATGATAATGGGGAAATGACCTTTGGTGAACTCAAGCAACTACTACAGGCTGCCGTTGATGGAAAACTACGCGGTACCGAGAAGACTGATGGTCAAAACGTCTATCTCTCCTTTGACGTTTCAACACAGAAAGCTCGTGCAATTCGTAATAAAACACACATCAAAGCTGGTGGCCTGACAGTTGAAGAGTTTGATGACTTTTTCTCTGCTCACCCAAATCAAGCTTTAAGGTATAGTTTCGTTGAGGCTCTGCAAGCGTTCGAGGACGTTATGGTAGAACTTGACAAAGATACTCAACTTAAAATATTTGGCCGGAAAGAAGATAACATCTACTTTAACGCAGAAGTAATGAACCCAGGCAACCCGAATGCAGAGGAGGGAGATCCTTCTGGGCTGGGTACAACTAATGTTATCCCTTACGATAAGAAAACACTTCTTATTCACGAAGTCGGACACGGAATGTTTGATCCAAAAACTGCTTTACCGCTCGATGATAAAGGCTCAAAAGAGCGTCTAAGCTTAGCATATACAGAACTAGAAAACGCTATTATGGACAAATCAACAGAAGATCCTTCTGTTTTTTCTCTAGAGACCCACCCTAGGAGAAAACTAAATCCGGCGGGCATGAGCAAAGCCAGTGAAGTACTCTCTTCTACAATAGATAAAATCAATAATGTTGTTTCAGATTTTGGACTAAATGACTCGAATACAATACAAGATTTGGTAATGGTTCAACTAAAGCCAATAATTGATAATTTTGGTATGACCGAAGATAGAAATCAAGATTTCATATTAAGGCTAATGAAGCTCTGCAGAAGTTCAAAGGATCCTAGAAAGCTGGTTCCCTGCGGAACAAAGGATCCAAAAACTGGACAAAAACTTCATGAACCACCTATAAACATAAGAAATCTAACCGCCGGGATCCCTCCAGAGCTAGCCAATGATATCAGGCACTTTGATAAAAACTTTAGTTACCAAGATTATACCGCAGCATTAAGTAATTCATTATATGAATTTACAAATGTTATCTTGCAAGATTTTGAATCTTCTTTTATATCAAATAATGAAAAAGCCATAAAAGATTTGCAAAACCAAGTATCTCAATCTATTGAAAGAATAAAAAATTCTTCAAATGAAATGGCTAAAAAAGATCTAGAGAAACAACTAGCAAAACTACAAAACGTACAAAATATCAATACACCATCAGAAGGGTTTGTCTTCAATTTTAATGGGGTCACATACAAGTTCACAGGAGCGTTCGCTCCTAGCAACCAAATCTTAGGCACAGAGCGTTATGGCAGGTTTGGGCCTATAGAACCCCAAGATGGTCTAGAAAGTCCGTTAGACAGCAAAACTGGGCCTTTAACGATAGCTTTGTTTCCTGGATCATTTAAGCCTCCACACAAAGGTCATTTTTTAGCTGCTGAAGCTCTGGCTGAGAACGCAGATATAATCTATATATTTGTCTCTGCGCCGCAGCTATCTGGAAGAGCTATGAAGTCTGGTAAGTCAATAAGTGCCGAACAAGCAGTCCAGTGCTGGAATGCTATGATTGATAAGTCCCCTCTTAAGAACAAAGCTAGAGTTATGGTTGGCCCTCAAGGTGTTGCATCTTCGATGATGACGGCGATAAATTTTATCCAACACCCAGCTGATCCTAATAATATTTATGCGGCTCCTGATGGTGCCACAGTTATACTGGGTGTCGGTGAAAAAGGTGATGATGCTAGTCGATATGGTGGCAAGGTAATGGCTAAAAGCAAAGAAAAAAGACCAGACCTTACTATAAAAACCATGGCCGTTGGTCCGTTCGCTCACTCTGAACAATATGTTTCCTTGCTTAATGAAAATCCTGCTATTTTACAATCCTTAAATAAGGGCAAAGGTCGTTCAATAATTGATGCTAAACTTTTTCATGCTTCTGATATGCGGGACCTTCTAGATCTAGCAACAGAAGACCCAATAGGGATAGAACTCTTGAAGGACTTTGTAGTCAGACCGGAAGACGTATTCGCAGTGATGGGAATCTTAGGTTTAAATCCTGTTGATAAGAAAACCTCTGAGGAAGATCAGGTTGAAGAGCCGGAGATAGATGGTAGCGATTTAGAAGAAATAATACGAGAAGCTGTAAAAAGCTTTCGTAAACAAACTGCTCCAAAAGCCAAGCCTTCTAAAGGTAAGTTCCAAAGAAGAATGAGAAAAAGGCTTTCAAAGGCACACAAAACCTATTTAGATATGGGTCGTCGCGACTTGACAAAACATGGTGGCGCATTTCGTAAAGACAGACCAAAAGATATATCTAATGCATTTTTAGCAGAAGATATTGAAGACGTCGACGAGACAATTACAGTGAGCGGCGGAGCAATCGAAGGCGCGCCAGCAGTAAAACGAGTTTTTAAACGAGAGGAAAAAGAATTGAAAGAACAAGAACAGACTCTAAGAAAAACTATTAAAATTGGCATACGTGAATTTTTTGAAAACAAAAAGAAAGAAAGACAAGATCTTATTGAATATGTTATTCAAGAGCACGAACTTAGACTTTCTTTGCGTGAAATGATTTTAGAGCAATCTTCAGAAGGTCCTAATGTTGATGGTAGCGATAGTACTGGTATTAACACTTTGAAAGATTTATTAAAAAATACTAATGTTCTTTCTACGTTGAGAGAGGTCTACAAAACTCTTACAACTGACGAATCTCAGAAACAATCGTTCCGTGCACACATAGTCAAATGGGTACAAGATACTCTTGCACCAGTTAAGCTTAATGATGTTAAGCCAAAAGAAAATGTAGCTGAACAAGTAGGCGTTGATATTGAAGGTGTTAACGATGAAGTTCTACCTGGTGATGAAGGGAAATTTATTGATGCACAGGATGGATCAGAAAAAGAAAAGCCACCAGAGCCAGATCCAGAAGAGGAAAAGATGAAGCCTATTTCGGGGGCTGATACAACCGGCCGGAATAAAGCTGAACGAGTTTATCCAACAATTGAAAAATCAATAATTGATTACTATGGTGAGCTTGATAACCCAGAAGATCAAGAAATGTTTTATGATTATTTGATTGCTAATCTTAAACTTTATTTTGACAAATGGGACAATGAAATGTCTCCAACCCCACCAGAAGAGCCTACAAATGATGAATATGAACAGGCCAAATCCCCAGAAGAAGATCCCGGTTTGAGCGCTAGCTAAAAAAAACCTTGATTTGCAAAACTTAATATGCTATTTTAGTTGAGGTGGTTGGGTTTGGCAGTTAAAGGATAATATGTTATTTAATAACTCATTAAGAAAAAATAAATATAAATCAGAAATAATAGAAAATTATGATTATAAAAAAGAATTACTTAAACAAGAAAAAATAAATAAAGATTTTTTAAATAAAATAAAACTATTAACAATAGAGGAAATACTATATCTCAAACTTGATAGTATCTCTTCTTCTTTGAATGGTAAATTAATAGGAATTCCTATAAACAGATTCCTTCCTGATATATGCCAAGAAGCTTTAGTTCTTTTTGCTTGTTCTCGCGCAAAAAACAAAAGAGATATATCAAATATGTTAGGAATAAATTTAGCAAACTTAAATAAAATGTTAAAAAAATATAAATTAGAATTTAATGGAAGTAAAAATGATAAATCCACATAAAACATGTTTTATATTTGATGTTGATGGTACATTAAGTAAACCTAGACAAAAAGTGAAACAAAATCATAAAGATTTTTTTATTAACTGGGCAAAAAACAAGCAATGCTTTATTGCGACTGGATCTGACTTTGTAAAAGTAAGAGAACAAATTGACATAGATATGCTTAATTGTTTTAAAAAAATTTATTGCTGTATGGGAAACGAAGCAAGAAATCCAAATGGATTTATTACTAGGCAAAACCATTTTATCATACCCGATGATCTAAATTTGGATTTGGAAAATTTCATTAGAAACAGCCTGTTTGAATATAGAACAGGGAGGCATTTAGAAATCAGAACGGGTATGGTTAACTTTTCAATCGTTGGCAGGAATGCAACGCAAGAACAAAGAAAAGAATATTATGAGTGGGATAAAAATGTTGGCGAACGTTTGAAGATGGCCAGTTTTATTAATGATATGTACCCTTACTTGGAGGCTTCAGTTGGTGGCTCAATATCGATTGATATTATTAAAAAAGGTTGCGACAAAGGTCAAGTAGTACACCATCTGCAAGGCTCCGGAGCAGAAAAAATAGTATTTGTTGGAGACAAGTGCTTTCCAGGCGGCAATGACTATGGTATAATAAGAGAACTAAAAAACACTAGTATGAAATTTGATTGGTACAATGTTTCTTCCCCAAATGAAACATACAAACTAATTAAAGAGAATAACATTTTTTCGGAGGAAGAATAATGCCAAAGTTTTATAGACAAAATAAGAAGAAAATTGATCCTAGATATTTTCTTCATGAGACCACAAATAGAGACAATGATCTTTATGAAGGCTTTGATATAGATAAAGATGATGATAATCAAATTAGTGGTGATGAGCTACGCGCCCTAGCAGATGAGCTAGAATCGCGACAATCATCTGACATGTCCGGACAAAAAACTGAAAAAGGTCAAGGTCCTCATAGTCGAGGCATAGATAAAATGGTCGACATGCTTACAGGGCAGGGATCTTATTATGGAGATCCAAAAGACCCTACTTATGGCAACGACCCGGAGAATCTTAGATCTCTTCTAGAAAAGATTATAAACGACCCAGATCATGGATGGAACACTATTCACCCTTCTGACTTCACAGGAGAAAAAAATCAGCTACCAATACTTATGAAGGTCCTTATTGATAAGGGTGTTAAACAGGCACGAGAAGAAGGTAGTGATAAAAAAATCAGCTTGCAACCTGATGAACAAGAGATGTATGAATGGCTAAGAAGGAAGTTGGGGTACCGAGCCGATATGGGTAAGGGAATGTACGTTGATACAAAATCAGACATGTATGGAGAGTAAATCATGAATAACATAAATAATTGCAAATGCTGCCCGTGCTGTTCTTGTAAATGTTGTAATTAAGGGGCGACTAGGTCTCGGACAGGGTGAGGAGGATAATATGAAATTGATAATGGAAAACTGGAGAGGGTTTATAAACGAACAAAGTATCCAGTCCGACGAAATAATTCAAACCGCAGATGGTAAAATAATTATTTTTGCACAATGGTCAAAAAAACACATAGAAGATGGACACAAAGAACCAGGAAAAGGGTCTGTTTTTGCAGATTTTGATTTAGGCTTAGTAAGCCAGGCTATACAAACAGTTTCACCTGAACCATCTAAGTCGGTTTATCAAGTGAAGGTACCTAATGTTGGTTACGACTTGGTAATCCCAAATGATGAAGCAAGCGCTCTACCTAATGCCCGGCAAACAGAGGTAGAAAAGGAGGATAGAAATGGCCCAATAAAAGTCAATGCTTTTTTGACTTCCGCACCCATGAAGTCTTTTTTGACAAATGAAATGTCCATAGTGATAAGGCCAACAGATCAAATAGAATTTGTACCTGAATCTTTAGCCGGGGATGAAAGAATCAAGTCCGCATTACAGGCAGCAAAATTATACAGTGTTATTTCTTCTTGGCCGGGTAGGGCTGACGTTCCGCCTGCTAGTCAGTGGGGGGACGACTGGGCAGTTGTTATACCAGATCAAAATTAACTATGGGGGTGACTAGGTTTCGACAGGGTAAGGATAATAATACGTGCAAGGCTGTGTGAGTGAGGTCACAGTAAAAACACTCAAAACTATAAACG
>MDSZ01126358.1_pt1 | contig 20617 bp, 21 predicted proteins | sample 811201 | NCBI WGS metagenome assembly MDSZ01 (sample SAMN05326647, study PRJNA326480) | marine metagenome | isolation source: seawater | place: Indian Ocean: North | collected 2010 | reverse complement strand
CCACTATTATAATTTTTTTTTGTAAATACTCTTTTTTTACCGCGTTTCTTAAAATTTTTATTAGTTTTACGAGGCATAATTATATATATAGTAAGAAATTGTTTTTATCAAATATTTTTAACGTCAAGAATATCGTGTATTTTTTCCTTCATTCGATGTAGTTTTTTAATTTGTAGTCCAGTTTTAGTAAAAAAAATATGATTATAGTATTGTGTATCAGTATAAAAATTTTGTCTTTTAATTTCGATTAATGTACCGTGTATGTTTCTAATCCACATTATAAATATAATTTTGTAATGTTTAACTTATTTTAGATAATTAATTCGTATTTATAAATATGAATTAATATATTGAATATAATATATGGAAATTTTCAAAGATGTATCTAAATATGTATTTAGCGAAAGTTCTGTAGGAGAAGAGGGATTAAAGAATCAATCCGGAGGAGGAATATTAGATAACGTAGGGTCAATGTTTAATGAAATAAATATGGAGTATTTATTATACGTAGTACTTTTAGTGACATTAATAGGAATATCTATTTATGCTTATTATAATTTCATAGAGCCAAAATTATCGCCAGATTATGTAGCAAATAATGAATTTAAAAATTCAGAAGTATCATCTAATAATGCGGAATTACTTTTATTTCATGTAAAATGGTGCCCTCATTGTAAAAAATTAAATATAGAAAACAAAAATAGTGATTGGTATAAATTCAAACAATTAAATGATGGAAAAAGTTTTGGAAACTATACTTTATCAATTAAAGATGGTGATCCAGAAGAAGACGATGAATGGGCTAAAAAGCGTGACTCGTATAATATAGAAGGTTATCCATCAGTTGTTCTTGTAAAGGATGAAGAAATGTATGAATATGATGCGAAGATAGAATTAGATACATTAGAGGCATTTGTTGAAAAAGTATTAAGTTAAAAATATTAATGATTGTTATATAAGACAAATAATTTAGCACAATTAATACCGTCTTGTTTTATTTTTTCTCTATATTTTTTATTTGACAAAATGTTAGTCCAATATTCATAATTAACAGTGCTTTGAAACATAAGGTGTACTTCATTTTTAATTTTAGGCTGAATATGCATATTATCACTTTTACTAATAAATTTTTTAAAAATATGACTAATATAAGTAAAAAAATTATCATTATCATTTAATTGAATTTTTGAGATGGAACTTTCCATATTTTTCAATGCTAAAATTTCATCAGGATTAACATCATCTGAATCATAGCAAGGTTTAAGTGGATAATTATAAAATAATGCACCGTCAAAATAAATTTCACCGTTATAAGTAACGGGTTCTATAATAGGTGGAACAGCACTGGTCATTTGTAGAGCCTGTATAAATTTTATGTCAGGATGTGTGGTGTTTGATATACAAGCGTGAGAGAAAGTATTTAAATTACTGCAGTAAAAAAAGAAATTCATTTTGTATTTTTTACAAAAATCAGAAAAAGATATATCAATAGTTAAATTATTCATTTCAAGTAATGGTTTTAAAATATGTTCGTAAAGTTTGCTATCATATATGCCTTTTTTATTAAATAAAATAAAAAACTTATCTATAGATGTGCTGATATAATTGTCCCAAGTGCAGTTAATTAAATAATTATCAATGTCATCCCAATCGTTTATTAAAAGTAATACAGTAAAAAGAAGAGCACCAGCTGATGTAGCATAGAGACTTTTAATATTTTTTAAATTCCAAATATTATTTTCATGCAAATGTTTAAGAGCTCCGTACATATACCACATATTTGGACCACCTCCATTAATAACTATATGTTTAATAGTCATTTTTAGTATAATTATATAATTAGATTTTTGTTTATTTTTTTTTTGTTTTAAAGTATTATATGTCTCATGTTTTTAACATCAATAATATGAATAATTTTAATGAAAAAATAAACATCGATGAATTATACGAAAAAAAAAAAAATTATGATCTAAGTAAATTAGAAATATTTAATAAGTTATTGAATCGCATTCATACAAAAATAAAACTTACAGCAAGACAAAAACTAGATACACAATTTTGCTGGTTTCCAGTGCCAGAGGTAATGATAGGCGTACCAAAATATGATCAAGGTGCTTGTATATCTTATTTAATGGATAAATTAATCGATAATGGCTTCTTAGTTAAATACATACATCCAAATGTAATTTTAATTTCATGGAAACATTGGGTTCCTTCATATGTGCGAAAAGAAATTAAAAAGAAAACCGGTATAGATGTAGATTCTTATGGAAATGTTTTACAAAATGAGAAGATAAGTAAGGATAATGATGACAATGAAATTCCACATTTATTATCTAATAAAACAAATCTAAAAGTTCAAAATGATAAGAAATATAAACCAATTAAAGATTATAAACCATTAGGTAGTTTAATATACAATGAAGAATTACTATCAAAACTTGAAAATAAACTAAAGTAGTCAGAGGAAACTTTTATAATTTTATTTAATAATAAATGTATTGTTATTATTAAATTATTTTTAAGGTTGGGGGTTTCCCCTGATTAAGCTCTGCGAAACATTCCGAATCCTTCACCTCCGCGCATGCGGCGTCTGCGACGGCTTCCACCACCACGAACACGCTTGGTGTTCTTGGATCTGCGGCAGAAAGACCTCTTTTTTCCTGACGAATATTTGCATCCAGAAGTTCCTCTGCATGATGCTGGACCCTTTTTACGGCATGGTGACGACTTTCTTCTTCTTGCGTAAGAACGTGCACGCGATTTAGAAACTTTTCGTTGAGTTCTTGGTTTAACCATTATATTATTAAATAATATTTTATTTTTACTAAATATTAGAAGTTTATCAAACGCGAGAATCAATTTCATATGTAAAAGCTGCTTCTTTAGCTGCTTCTGCCTTTTCCGTAGCATATTGAATTGTTTTTAATTCTACCATAGCCTCAAATAACTTAATACCATTTTGAAAATCTTCTTCGCATGTTGAATATAAATCTATTATTATTTTTCTTGTTTCTTCTACTATTATTCCTAAAGATTCATAATTTAATTCTGGACGTATCATAATTTCTTCACCATCATCTGTAAATCCAAATATCTTATCGATCACTTGTATTAAAAGTTTTTGTTGTGTATTAGCTCTTTCTATAGTATCTGATATATGTTTCGCATACTTAGTTAGTAATGAGTCATTTAGAACTACACCATATCCATTATTTGCATTACAATAATCACTTTTTTTATAATCAATTAATGAAATGTCTGAAAATTTGTAAATCCCATTATCATCTGTAAATTCTTTTCCTGTAAATGCTTCATAAAAAGTAATCAAATCAGCATCATATTTTTTCTGCATATTAGGCGACATTTCATTAAATACGCCTTTAGAATAATCATAAACATCAAAATATAAAAGTTCCAATTCAGGAATACCAGGTTCTTTATACAATTTTTTAGAAGATGTTTCACAATGAGGTGGGGATTGTTGTGTTGAAGGAACTGTTTCAGCATTTTTATTTTCTTCATTAATTTGTGTTAAGTACTCTAAATTTTTCTGCAACATATTAATTCTTGAATCACATAATCCACTTTGTATCGGTTTTATATTTAAAGGTAGTTCTTTTTCACTCTTCATATCTTTTAAACTTTTTTTAATTTTTTTAGAGGATTCCTCTTCTTGGTATTCATATACTGGATTAACTGATGTCATAATCGTAGCAAATATATGTGCTATTTTAACATAAAATTTAGCTATCCCTATACATTTATATTTATTTTTATCTGTAATATCTTTAGTAAATTTTTTGAAATCCTTTTTTGATCCAAAATATACTTCTTCTTTATATAATTCGCTATTTTCATCTTGTGAATCCTCATCCTCATCCTCATCCTCATCCTCATCCTCATCCTCATCCTCATTCTCATCCTCATTCTCATCCTCATCCTCATCTTCATAATTATCCTCGTCTCCGCTTTCTACTGTTTTCTCTACATCACTGTCTTGTGTATTTCCACTTGATAATGTTTTATTTATTACAAATTCTTTAGTATCAGATTCTTCTAATTCTTGTAAATTTTCAGGTTCTTCTAATTCTTCATTTTCATATTTTTTAGAATATATATAATCTATTTCTTTAGAAGTAAAATTTTTTTCTAATAAGTCAGAAGTAATAATCACTAAATTATTGCAATACTTTCTATCTTTTAAATTATTCATTTCCTCGAATATCGGTGATAACATATATTTGCTTGCCATAAAATCAATTACTGTTAATAAATCATGCTCTGATAGATCTTGGTTTTTAGATTGTGCAAGTCCCATATAATTTATTTACATATAATAAATTATAAAATTGAATTTAAAAAATTTTTTATATACAATAATAATTAATGTCTGGTGGGGGATTTGAGGTTTCGGCAAAAACAAAAAAAAATATACACAAAAAAAAAAGTAATAATAAACATCTATGGAAACAATTTGATAGCGCTATTACAGAAAAAAGTCCAGTAGAATGTGTATTCTCAAAAGATGATTTTGATAAATGTCAATCGTGTTTATCTAATTTAGCATATAATGAAGATGGGTTTTTTGTATGCACAAATACTTCCTGTGGTATTCTTTATACTAATATGTTAGATAGAGCAGCCGAATGGAGATATTATGGCGCAGATGATAATGCCTCCGGTGACCCTACCAGATGTGGTATGCCTATTAATCCTTTACTTAAAGAATCATCATATGGTTGTAAAATTATGGTTAATTCCAGATCCAATTATGAAATGCGAAAAATAAAAAGATATACTGAATGGCAATCAATGCCTTATCACGAAAAAGCATTGTATGATGAAATTTCAAGAATAGCCCTTATGGCAGGAAACGCAGGAATACCTAAATTAATTATTGATGATGCCATGAGATATCATAAAAAAATATCAGAACAAAAAACCTTTAGGGGATTTAACCGAGACGGTATCATAGCTGCTTCAATTTATATCTCTTGTCGAATTAATAATAATCCTAGAACAGCAAAGGAAATTGCAACTATATTTAATTTAGATAATTCTAGTGCCACTAAAGGATGTAAAAATGCTGTATCAATTATTAATACACTAGAAGGTGATGTGGATAATAACGATAAAACATTATTTTGTAAAACTAAACCAAGTGCTTTTATTGAAAGATTCTGCAGTCCGTTAAATATTAATACTGAATTAACAAAACTATGTCAATTTATAGCTCTTAAAATTGAAAAAAATAATATTATTCCAGAAAATACACCACATTCTATTGCTGCAGGTATTATATATTTTATATCTCAATTATGTAATCTTAATATTAGTAAAAAAGATGTTAATAATATTACAGGGATAAGCGAAGTTACTATTAATAAATGTTTTAAAAAACTAGAGTCACAACAAAAACAATTAATACCTGTTTCTATTTACGAAAAATATATTAATTAAATTTATAATTATATTTATATGATTCCTAATATCATTTTTATTATTCCATATAGAGATAGAATTCAACACCGATACTTTTTTAATTTATATATGAAACACATTTTAGAAGATATAGATAACTATGAAATTTACTATGCAGAACAAAAAGATACTATGCCTTTTAATAGAGGAGCTATGAAAAATATTGGATTTATTGCTATGAAAGAAAAATATAAAGAACACTATAAAAATATTACTTTTGTGTTTAATGATATAGATTGTATTCCTTATAAAAAAAATTTATTAGATTATAAAACAACAAAAGGAACTATTAAACATTTTTACGGACATAAAAACATGTTAGGAGGTATTGTTTCTATTAACGGCGAAGATTTTGAAAAAATGAACGGCTTCCCAAACTATTGGACTTGGGGATACGAAGATAATATACTTGGTATTAGAGCTAAAAAAAATAATATACATATTGATTATTCTGTTTTTTATAAAATAAATGACCCTAATATTTTACATTTTTACCACGGAAATAAACGAATCCACGATATTTCATTAAAAATACAAGACAATGATAATGGTTTATCTATAATTAATACACATAATTACACTATAGATAATGATAATATTAATATTGAAAATTTTACCCTTGAAAAATATGGTTACATACATAATAACTATATAAAAGAAATAGATATTACAACCACCCAATATGCTAGAGATAGATTAAATACTAAAAAGATTAAACCAAGTTTTAAAATGAATTTTGGTTTTAACTAAAATTCTGAATCTAAGTCAAATATATTTTCCTCTTTGTCTTTTGTAGCCAAAGCATACTCACCAACTCTTTTTTCAAAAAAATTTGTCTTTCCTTCTATGCTTATCATCTCCATAAATTCAAATGGATTTGACGAATTATAAATCGCTTCATATCCTAGCTGTATTACTAATCTATCTGCTACAAATTCTATGTATTGTGACATTAATATATCATTCATACCTATTAAACGGCATGGCAACGCAGCTGTTATAAACTCCTTTTCGATCTCTACTGCTTCTTTCACTATCTCATATAATTTATCTTTTCTAATTTTTTTATTCAATTTAGAATACATTAATACCGCAAATTCTGTATGTAACGCCTCGTCTCGTGAAATTAGCTCATTACTAAATGTTAATCCTGGCATTAATCCTCGCTTTTTTAACCAATATATACTGCAAAACGCACCCGAAAAAAATATTCCCTCCACACATGCAAATGCTACCAGACGGGTGGCAAACGAAGCCCTCTTATCATTTATCCACTTTAACGCCCAATCTCCTTTCTTTTTTATGCACGGATACTCTTCTAACGCATTAAATAATTTTGATTTAGTTTCACTGTCTTTTATATAAGTATCAATTAATATAGAATACATCTCACTATGTATGTTCTCCATCGCCATTTGAAATCCATAAAATGCTCTTGCCTCGCTTACTTTAATTTCTGTTAAAAATCTAGAACCTAGATTTTCTATAACTATACCATCTGAACCTGCAAAAAATGCTAGTATCATTGATATAAAATGCTTTTCATTATCAGTTAAATTTTCCCAATGAGATGAATCTTTTGATAGATCTACTTCGGCTGTTCTCCAAAAACTATCTTCACTTTTTTTATACATATCCCATATGTCTTGATGCACTATTGGAAATAAAACAAAGCGATTATGCTCTTCCGTTAATAATGGCTCAGAAACCGTTTTCGACATTCTTAAATAGTATAATTTTAGATTTTTATATTTCTTAAATAAAATAATTATTAGCATATTATTTTTTTTTTATACAATAATTATTACTATTCGCGATTTGCTAACAAATTTTTTTATTTTTTTATATATATAATACTATAATGAATAACATTCATATTCCTACTAACGATATTGACGTTCTTAGTTTACTTAAATATTCAAATGATACCGATGATAGAATGATACAAAAATATAACGAACTGACTCAATCATGCAGTAGAAACACATATTTAAAAGACGTTTTAAAAGAATACAAAAAATATTTTCTAGTAAAATTAGAAGAAAAAATGGCACAAGAAAAAGCCCTCCTTCTTTTAATAGAATATTTAGATAATCTAGTTCAAGAAGAAGAATTAAATAAAGAACAAATTTTACATATAGATTCACAGAAAGACAATATATTTAGAGAATTAATTTATCTTCAGGATATTATTGATTCATTAAATAAAACTAAATAATATTATTTTATTATATATGCCACTTAAATACACAACTAAACGAGGTGGATGGCTTTGGAATAACACTAAAACTAAACCTAAATCATCCAGTAAAGGCACTAGAAAAAAAAAATTATATCGTTTAAAAAAAAGAGGTAAGAGTCGCAGAAATAAATAAACAATTTATATTATATTTTTTTAGATTATAATATATATATATGAATTTTCCAGCAGGATTTAAAAAAATTATGAATAGCACTGTTGTTTTATATTTAGTATATTTCATAACAACACTAAACGTTCTTGGATACGTTAGTGTTAATGATTATAATTCTTTAGCTGTTTTTACATTAACTGCGTATCTTGCTAGTTATTTCAGCAAAAATATTATCACTATTTTACTATCGGCTGTTTTATTTACTAATATTTTAGGTAATACCCAAATTATGGTTGTAGAAGGTATGGAAAAAATGGATTCCGATAACGCACCTGGCGATGACGATGACGATGATGACGATGATGATGATACTGACGATGATACTGACGATGATACTGACGATGATGATGACGATGACGATGAAGATGACGACGATAACGCACAGGGTTTTACTGGAAAAGGTCCTTCTAAAAATGTAAGGGAAACTATGGAACAACAATATAATAATTTAGATAATTTAATTGGTAAAAGTGGTATTGATGCTATGACTAAAGATACTGAAAAACTTATTAAACGTCAAAAAGGACTTAGAAAAACTATGGAATCTATGGGACCTTTACTCAACAACGCTAAAAGCCTTTTAGAAGGTTTTGACCCACAACAACTTGAAGGCATACAAAACACTTTAAAAGATCTTAAAAGAAAATAATTTAATCCTTATATTATATAAATGGCTAGAAAATGTCCTCCAGGTGTTTTTTGTATGGAAAACATTACCCTATTAATTACTATTTTTATCATTGGTGTATTATGTTATTTTTTATTCCTACAACAAAGCAAACCTACCTCTATCGTTATTGAAAATTCTCCACCTACTGTAAATATTAAAGAATCCAGTTTATCTGACCCATACAATCCACCTTTAAAACCTATTCAAGGTATTCCTATTAATCAAAGAACACAAGGCGTTGAATCCAGCTACGCTCAAGTTGGTATACTTACTAGAGAAAACGGCACCGAAACAATTTTACCGTTAATGGGTAAATCTTTACTTTCTAACCGAGATAAATGGCAATTTTATACTATGAGTGATAAAAATAATAGCGTTCGCTTACCTATTACATATAATGGCAAAAGCTGCACTAATGAATACGGGTGCGATAATTTATTTAACGGTGATACCGTATACGTTGAAGGATATAATGACGCTTTTCAAGTCACCATGTATGAAAATAATTCTTTAAAATATATACCTGTTTTATAATATAATTTGATTTACATCATATAATATTATATATTTCTTATCTTTAACCCCCTCGTTTTTTATACATACCCCCAATTGACAATAAAACTATACCTACCATAAATCCACCTACATAATAATAATCCGTTGATTTTGCTGAATCTGTTTTTATTAATGAACCTATTGACATCCAACTCCCTAATCTATCTGGATCCGCGCTTGTTTCTATCCATTCTGCGTCTTTTCCTTTTCCACATTGCTTATCTGCTTCTTCCTTTAATAAATCTTTTGTTCTATATGTTTCCATACCTTCTATTACACCTTCATTTATATTTGTATATTTATAATCATTCTCTTTTATATTAAACTTATGAGGTGTTATCATTTTTGAAAGCTGCAACGCACTTCTAGGTGATATTTGTATATATCCATCATCTGAATGATACACTATTATCTTATTTTTTTCACCACATAATGTTCTTGCAAATGATATTTTACAATTACAAGGACCATCTATTGAAGTACTTTCATAATAATAATACGAGCTTTTAGGAATAAATGAACCCGCATTGAAATTATCTATATGTATTGACACACTTTCACCATGACATTGAGCTTTAGAACAACTATGTCTAAATATTTCTTTTAATGTTTTATTCTCATTATTTATATTGGTTGAACTCACTAAAGGAACACAGATTTTTAAATTCTCTTTTCCACCATAATGATTCAATATTAATTCTCCCTCTGTTTTTTTTCCATCATACATATGCAATGATGGGGTGTATATTTTAATATCATCCAAAATATATTCCTGTCTTTCCCCTGAATCATCCGTAAATGATACCTGTGGTTTTGAAAATGTATCATATAAAACTTGTAAATGAGAACCTTTATTTTTTACTATACAACTACTATTTTCATAATTTGTTATTAAACTTGTAGTAAAACTATTATGTTCTTTATTATTAGTTTCTAGATTAATAGGCATTTTACTTGGCTCGCATACCATTTAATATAATAAAATATTAATATTTTTTTATATTATACAAATAATGGAATATTCAAAAGGTGATTCAAATTTATTAAAAGTTTCAGATATAGGAAAAAAAGCTATTTTAGGTACTATATTACCTGTTATAATTAAAACCTTATTGAAAAAAAAAAAATATAAAAGAAGACGTATTAGACGATAATAAACTTAGTATTATCGAAAACGTTTTAAGGGTTAAAATGATTGGTCCCGGTAAACAAAAAAGCGAAACGGTTAAAAAAGATCTCTCTATTAAAAATAATGATTTCCATTTCTCTACTATTAGAGAACCTAGAGCTAACGCAATCGGATTATCTGAATTTTTTACATTACATCTTAAAAATCTTCAAGATAAAAATCCTGATGATAAATTTATTAAACGGTTGATACCTGAAGAAATATTTGAATTTGAAGACACTGTTATTGAAGATGAGCTAGATGAAGATAAAAGACAAGAACTAAAAAATAAAAAAAAAGTTAGAGATATCATACTAAAAGAATATGATGAAAAATTTAAAAAACAACAGGAAACATATAAAAAAATTATGAAAAAAGAATTTGAAACTCAAAAAAAACTTTTACAAGAACTTTATTCAACTTTTGAAAATGAAAAAAATATCTATTTAAAAAAATTAGAAGATTTAAAAAAAGATCCAAATAAATTAAATGAAAACAAAATCGATAAATTAAAACAAGAACAAATGTCCAAAAATGAAGAAAACACTAATAAACTTAAAGAAGAAACTTTTAAAATGTTTGAAATTGCTATAAATTCTGAATCCTTGGAAGATGAAAAACAACGTAAAGAACTTATAAGTATATTAAATAAATTAAAAGTTTATGATTTAGACGATATCAAAAAAGGACAACCAGGATCGGAGGAGGACGACGAAGAAAAAGAAGAAGAAAAATCAGAAGAAGAACAACAAAAAAAAGAATTAGAACAACAAAAAAAAGAATTTGAACAACAAAAAAAAGAATTAGAACAACAAAAAAAAGAATTAGAACAACAAAAAAAAGAATTAGAACAACAACAACAACAAAAACAACAACAACAACAAAAACAACAACAACAACAACAAGATCAAAAATTTATTGACTTGTTTTTGTATTTGAAGAAAACATTGTTGAAAAAGCATGGTTTTTTAATGCAAATTAACCGTTCACCAAGTGAAAATATGGATATTACCCACGACGATATTACGATTACATTGAATAATTCCTATATTAATATTTATACAATACCTTATTATTTAAATAACTTTATCATACAGGACGAATTATATAAAACAATACATAAAATATTAAATATACCCGATGATTATAATAAAAAGGATCTGTGGGCACAATTAATTAATGGAACTCTTCCAGAAAATAGTGAATACTATGAAAGTTTTAATAAAAAATTAATAAAATTCATTAATGATACGAAAAATCAAAATTTTCATTTACAATCAGAATTAAAAAGAAATAAAAAAATATTTATATATCTTTTAGCATTTATTTTATTTGAAAATAACATCAAATTTTTTATAAATGAGGATGAATTGAATAAAAATTTATATCCTCTCCCTAGTCCACCATCCAATCCAATATCTTCTCCCTCCGTGATTACAGATAACCTTATGGGAAGTCCGTTGCCGCCTCCGCCTCCTGATTATGTTCTTCCTCCTTCTAACGATAATACTTATAAGATTTCTGTAAATACCGAATTAAAAAAGGCAATTATTCAAATAATTTATAATATTAATCTAATAAAGCAAAGGATCCAGAAGTATGCTTTAAACCCTTCTTTATTAAGGGATTCTTCTACAAAACAAGTGGTAAGTGATTTAAAAAAGTTAGGTATCTTACTCGATAATAAAGCGATATTTGACTGGAATACTAATTCTACGTTTGATTCAAACATGAAACAATTACTCGAAATAATAGATATATTTAAATATAGCTCTTTATTCGATTTAGCAGACCAAGGAACGGAGGGGGAAGCGAAGGACGGGACTTTGATAATAAAAGAAAAAGCAAATAAAATAGAACAATGGAAAATTATAGCACCGTTATTGGGTATTAGTATAAAAAATGATCTTCTTGATAATATACGAGAAAAAGCAAATGAAACCCAAATTAATTTAGAACCTACACAAAATTTAAATTTTGATCGAGAGGAAGATACTAACCTAATTCCGAATCTCGAAGAAAATCAATATAAAGAGTATGTAGAATTATTTTTTAATAACATTAAAGAAAATATTAATAATTACCCCGAATTTGATGTTCTTATGAATGATTCAGATGTAAAATTATCATTAGAAAAAGTGTTTTTAGCAATGAACATTGATAAAAAAAATATTTTTACTATTATTTTATCTCGTTTTATAAATATCTTGCTAACTAAATTGAAAACTACATCAAATGATAAAAAAAAAATACGTGATATTATATTATTGATATTAATTGGTTTATATAGATATATATATATTGGAGAGAATAATAACCCAAATTTAGATTTCAGTTTTCTTGAAATATACGTGAAATCTCCCGAAGATATTGAAAAAATGAAAAATGATGCAGGAAAAGTATTAATTACTAATATCGCTAATACTAATAACTTATTAAATGCTGCTAAAAATATAAAATCACCATTCAATTATACATTTAAAGAACCTGAACAATTTGTTTCACAATTTTCATTATTAGATAACCCAAATGATCTTAATGATGATAATATTAAATTACTTTTATTTGCATTTAAAAAAATGGATGAACTAAATGATATTTTTGAAAAACTAGATGTTACTGAAAACGAACTTAAGAAAAGTATAGATAATTGGATAGGAAATTGGTGGGATCCAGAAAAAATGTATATTTCGAAAGCGACTCCAATAGTGGTGGCGGCGGAGGGGATAGGTACACCGGTGGTGGCGGAGGAGGTAGAGAAGAAAAAAAATATCATTTTGGAAGCGTACAAAACCGCGGTGGAAAACGCGAGTAAGGTGACGCAGGACTACATCAACGCGAATAAACTTATCACGGATGTAATTGAAGCGGATAAGGAGAATAAAATAGATTGGAATTCTGATAATAAGGATTTAAACTCGTTGATGGAGGCGATGAAAACTCTGAAAAAACTTGCGCTTTCATCGCATTTCGTTGCGGAGAGTGCGAAGGAGGCGGTGGAGAAGGCGGAGAGTGCGAAGAACGAGCAGAATTTGAATGAATTGCTAGATCATTCGACGAAGGCGCGTGATACAGTGATATCGAATCTATATGCGATGAAAGCACAGGTGGAAAAAATTGATCCAGTCGCGGAATCTCTAATGAGAAGCATACAGAAGAATAAGGACACGGTGGAGAAGGCGAATGAGGACACGGTGGAGAATGCGGTAAAAAAGGCGAATGAGAAGGTGATGAAGTTGATGGATCAAGAGGATAAGGATGAAATGATTGTACGTCTGCTTTATGCGAATCTACTCGCGATGGTGGCGTTGTCGGTTGCGAAGAAAGCGGAGACTCGGATGCCCGAGTATAAGGTGAAGGAGGCGGCGGCAGTGGTGGCGCTGACTGTAAGGAAAATGGTAGCGGCGGTGGACAAGGCAGAGAATGCGGCGGATGAGCAGGAGGTAGCGGCGGTGGACAAGGCAGAGAATGCGGCGAATGTGGCGTTGACTCTGGCGAAGGCGAATGATGCGGTGTCTCGGGTGGAGGCGAATATAAAAGAGATAACTCAAACAAATAAACCAGTGCCTCGTGATCTGACTCAAGCGAAGATAGATGCTAATAACGCGTTGAATGATGCGGTGACAAAGGCGAACGAGATAGCAAGAGTTTCAAAAAAAAAAGGCGGAAGATTACCTTTAGTATCACATAGAAATAATCATAAATTTTCGTTTAAAAATAAAAAATCAAAAAGAAAGATAGCAAAAATAAAATATAAACATAGTTTAAGAAAACATGGAAAAAAAAACAAAATCACCGCAAAAAAAAGGAAAAACAAAACGACTATACAAAAAATTTGAACCAGATTCACCACCAAATGAACTATCAGTAAATGAGAAAAACACGCTTGAAAAAATAAAAAAAGATAAACGAGCTATAAGAAATGTATTAGGGTTAAACCCTAATTTTAAAAAAACCAAGAGACATCAGCAAAAAAAAGAAAAAAAAGAGCTAACTAAATATCAAAAACAATATCATAAAATGCCAAAAGGTATAGCAAAAACAAAATTAAAGAATACAATCAATAGAAAAGAACTACTTTTAAGTAGTACAGAACACGGTTCTGCGCAAGAACTTACTGATGATAATGAAGATTTAAGTGATGACAATGATGATAAAATACCAGTTCAACACGCTGTTGCTGTTCCAGTTGTAGAGGGAATTAAAATACCAAGAAAACTGGCTAGTATTAAACCTTCAAATATCTATAAAAATTCTCCTCGTCGTAGTAAACGTCGTGGTATTTTAGAAAGACTTGCAGATGCAAGAAAACAAGAAGCTATAATCGAAAGTAAACAGAAAGCACTTAGGCGTACTAAAAGAGCATATAAGAGAGAAGAAGATCAAGGTGATCGAGAAGATAATGATAGTGGAAGTGAATCAGATGATTCGTGGGGAGATACAGATGGTGACAGTTTGACTAGTGATGACGATGAAGTAGGAAAAGTTGTTGCAGCCAGTGATACCAAGGATAGTGATATCAAGGATAGTGAAACCCGACCAGCTTCACCTAGTCGTGGTTCTGCCAGTAGAAAAAAAGGAAACAAATCAAAAAAGAAAGGAAAGAAAGGAAAGAAAGGAAAAAAGGGAGGTAAAAAAACAAGACGAAAATCATAATTTTATCAAACATTTTCGCTGTTTTTTAGCAGGTGATTTTTTGGACGTATTTTCGGGATCAAATTCTGTTTTGTAATCTGTATTATTGTAATTATTACTATCACAACTAATTATTTTATAATTTTCTTTTTTATAATATGATTTTCGCTTTTTCCATTGATTTGTAAATACATCATGGTCGTCAATAATATCAACCACTAATGGCGTATGTTCCTTAGTGCGTAAAATTCTACCAACCGCCTGGGTTATATCCGTTTTAGGAGTAGCCATAACCAAGGTTGTAAGTGTTTTAATATCTAATGCCTCAGATGCCATAGCATAAGTGCCAATAATAATACTTTTTGTTTCACTTTCTTTTAACGCTACTTCTTTCATTCCACCAACGTAGTAACCTACAGATGCGAATTTACGATGGTCTATTGCATCATAAAAATATTTTAAAAGACTTTTATTGTGCGCTAAAATCATAATTTGTTGTTTTGTATTTTCGTTATAAATGTCTTGAACTACTTTTAGAATAAATTCACTTCTAGGATTAAAGTTACATAATTTAGAAATCATAGTGCTGTATGCGGGGTTTCCTCGGTAATCATATTTAACTTCATTAAATTCATCATCGGTAGTTTTATAAGTAATAGCCTTAACCAAAACATTATCATTGCCTTCACGGGTTTCTTTATATACAATATCTCCAAGAAACATTTTAAAAACCTTAGATAATCCATCTTTTCGATTCATGGTAGCAGACAATCCCAAAACATATTTAGTAACAATTTTAAATAAAGAACGAACAAATACCTCAGCTGCAATGTGATGAACTTCGTCTACAATAGTTAATCCAAAAGAGGAAAAAGTTTCTTCAGGGTATTCTTTCATAGACAAAGATTGTAACATACCAATAACAATATCTTTTCCTTCAATATCAATAGTTTTTCCTTGTATTTTACCAATTTTAGCATTAGGAATAAATTGCTGTATTCTTTCAACCCATTGATTAAGCAAAAATCCTTTATGTACGATAACCAAAGTTTTTAAACCAACATCGGATGCGATTTTCAATGCACATATAGTTTTACCCCGTCCACACGGAACCTCAAGTAAGCCTCCTCCTTTTTCCAAATTTTTATAATAAGAGGAAACAATATTATTTTGATATGGTCGCAATTCTCCTATAAATTTCATATTAGATTTTTCAGGTTTATCTAATTTAATAGCTTCTGGTTCGCCATAAACAGACTTTCCATAAAATCTAGGAACATATAATTTATACATAGATTCTCTATAAATAGGAAATTTAATAGGAGGTGCTGGTGATTTAGGAATATAGGGTGCAACCATTAAATCATCTCTTATAGTTTCTTGTTCTGAAATACTTATTTTATCTTTATAAATACAGTAACCTCTTTTACCCAAATAGGTTTTAGGGTCAGCTGTCATATGCTATATAATGATGTTAGTAATGGTTTATATTATTTATATTAATATTTTTAAAAATAATATGTATATAATTATATAAATGATGAATTTCCAGGATTTGTTAAAAAAACAAAACCAAAACCAACTTGTTTTGGCAGTAGTTTTATTTATATACATACTATTTGATGTTCCTGTTCCAAAAGTAGTTAGTCCATTTATCAATAGTTTATTAGGTCAGGTAGTATTAGTATTAGTTGCGATAATGTTATTAATATATTTTAATCCTATATTAGGAATTCTTGGTCTATTTGTAGCCTTTTTAATGATACGTAAAACAAGTTCTTCATTAATACCTCAAACACCAGTATCAACAGTAACAGAAGAACAAAAAAACAGCGAAATGAAAAAAATGAATGCTGAACGAAACAAAAACAAGGAATCTTTAGAGGAAAGCGTTATAAATAATATGAAACCTCTGGTAAGCAATAATAATTTTTCAAATGCTTCTTATAAACCAGTTCTAGATGATAATATAGGAGGGTCTAATTTGTAAATAAATAAAATATAAATAAAAATAATTTATATTTTATCCTATAAATCTATTTCTTCTTGAGGAGGATTTTTATTAAAAGTATGCATACGCTTTTGTTTTCGCGTAATAGTATTTTTAACTTTATGAGTATTTGGTAGTGTTCTAACTGTGCGTTTAATTTGAAATCTTCTAGGTTCAAGCATAGGAAGATTAATTAATAAGGTATCTTTTAACTTACTATATAGGCTAGATTTCTTTAGTACATTAAGTCTTTCTCTATTAGCACGTTTTGTATTACTCCAAGCGTGTTTTAGCTTATTAACTTTTTTAGTATTACATTTTATTTTTCTGAATTTAGTTCGAAGTTGTGATTTGTCTCTAGGATCAAGTTGTATTGCAACTAATTTATTCCTAAGAGTAATTTCATATTTTTCCATATTTTTTCTAACATCAGGAACCTCAAAATATTTTCGATACATATCTTCATTCGCAGTGGGATTATTTTTAAATTCTCTATAGAAATTCTTTAAATTTTCTTTATCTTCCTCTGGATTTTTTAATCTAAATTGTATTAAATCCGAAAAGGAAGGATATTCAATTGTATCATATGTATTTTTCAAGACGTATCGGCCTTCTAGACGAGACCATTTATATTGTAAATATCTTTCAGTAACATTTGATTCGTTTACTTCAAGAACTCCGTCAATTAACAATAAATCATATTTATTTTCTTTCGTTTTTTCATCTTTAATTATTTTTTTAAAAATATATTCTCTTATATACTCTTCCTTGGTATTAGTCCAAGGTAGCTCAGTATTATAAGGAGCACCATCTATACTTTTATTATCAGGACGTTTTCTTGTTTTTTTTGTTTCATTTGAAAAAATAATACCATTTTCATCATCAATAAATCTATCATTACCTGAAATATGTGTTTTGCTACGATTACTAATAGGACCAACTGACGAATAGGGAACCTTATCCAATACGGAAGGATCGTTTAAAATACTTTTAACTTTTTGAATAATTTTTATTAAAAGTTTAATAGGTGTTTTATATATTGTTCTAATCTTTTCATCAGCATCTTCTTGTTCTGATAGATTAATTTCTCTTGTTGTATGTATTTTTTTAAATATATCTATTAATAGCTCTTCACACCCTTTCTCATTAATAGCATATTCATTTATTTTATATACAATATTGTTTTGTTCTTTATCTAATATGGTAGTTCTTTCTAGTTTTTTTTCATAAGTTTTCCAATCCATTTCTACTATTAAATCGTAAAATGAGAATAATTCTTTATATGCTAATTGTAATTTATTCTTATAATCTGCTTTATCACTTGATGACCAGATATAAAATAATGAATCAACCCAAGCTTTTATTAATTGTTGTTTTGATACAGTTGTTATATCTTTATTAAAATTAACACCAACTTTAAGATCTTTAAAAGGAACTCTTTCAATATATGTTTCTTCTTGTTTTTCTTTATTAATACTTTTAAGATGTTCTTTAAGATCATGTTGATGCTCTTCAAATAATTTTATAATTTTGTTAATACTATATTCTTTATCCTTGGTTATTTTAATATTATTTGATTTTAACAAATAAATTAATTGCTCTCTCATATCTTTTAATATTCTATGTTCCTGTGTTTCCCCTTCATTTGAATAACATTTTACATCATCATCACATCTATCAACTAAATCTTTTAGTCTATTTTGAGGTAGCGTAATATTTTTACTATCAATATAATAACGGTCTATTTGTTCTGTTGGATCAATATCTAAATATACATGTTGATCTTTATTTATATATGCAATTTTAGTTTGATTACTAGTTAATTTTTTTCTATCAGAAAGTCCTCGCGTTTGATCGTCACTTAATTCAAACAAATAAGATAAATCATCCAATATTTGAAATTCATAAGTATTTTCATATGGTCTAAATGAAAAATCCCAATCATTAACAATGGTATATTTATCAACGTTTGCTACACTTGTTCTTTGTCTTTCATCATTAGGTAATCTCAAAGATGTTAATTCTTTAAATATTTCTTTTATATACATTTTAATATTATACAGCGCAATTTGTCTTCGCTGAAACGAACTTGGTGGTTGTAAATCTGGTTTTCTACGAAAAATTCTTTTCTGTTTATCTGTAACTACTTTAAAATACTTATCATAACTAACAATTGTTTCTAAGAATTCTTCACGATTCCTAGGAAAATCTTGACGTCTTAAAGGTACTGCATCTGATAATAAAACTGTCAATGATTTTGTTGTTCGTTCATCTGAACGAATTTTATCAGAACTTTGAGTTACATCATATTCAACTGGACCTAATCTACCTGATGGTGATGTATATCTTCCAAATTTCACTGGTTCATAATAATAATTTATTCTTAAAACTCTTGTCATATTATATTAAATTTATATTATAAAATATATAACATAAATTAACTAATTCACATCTATATTTTTATTATTTATTATCTCTTGTTGTTTTTTTGCTTTGTTTAATACATTTATTGCTGTTTCTATTTCTTTATCACTAATTATACCATCATCATTTAAATCTACCGCTTTTTTTAATTTTGATAATGGTTTTGGTAAAATATAAAAATCACTATTCTCATTTAATAAATTATCTGCTAAAACTACAAATATCGCTGTTATACCAAGAGCAGTAAAAACTTCCCTTGTTCCTAACCACGCAATTGAAAATATTAATAATTGTCTACCAAACGCATTTTTTATAAAATCTTCTTGATTATCACTCAATTTAATTGTTATAAACTTTGAAAATAAATTTAAAGATAATAAAACTAAACCAGCAAAAATCTTACTACTATTTATGCTTTTTAAAATAGGATTACTTTGTATTGATTTTATAAAAGTAGAATAAGTTTTTTTTAATGCTTTAAAATCCATATTATACTAATACTTAGATTTTATTTTATTACTATTTTTTAGATCTATTCATTAAATAATCAACACTTAATACAGCAATAATAAATATTAAAGCAACACCCATTCCCGTAGTTGAGTTTTCTATCTTTTTATCCTTAATAATACTAGTAAATAATAAATACCATATTCCCATTGCTACAATAAAATTAAAACAATATATTTTTAATTTACAATTCATAATTACATCCCATATACTTTTTATACCACCATTCATCCTAATAAAACCTAATACCGCGCCAATATAAACTAGATTACATCCAAATCCTATCATTGCAAATTCTGATGCACTAGGTTTTGATGTAGAAAGAAAAACTAAAGGTGCGAATATAAGTAAAAAAGTAACCATCTGAATCATAAAAACCCCTGCTTTTTGAATGGTATCAAAATTCGCTCCACCTATAGGATTTAATCCTCCAAGTATCTGTAATTTTTTTTTTTTCTCTATAGCGCCATTTAGTCCTTGTCTATAACTATCTGGAACTACATCAGAATTTATAAAACTTCTTAAGCTATTTCCAAAATTTGCTATAGAATATTTATCTGTTGTATCCTTAACTTTTCCAATATCTCCAGGGTTAATACTAGTATAAATCAATTTAATTGAATAATATAATATAATAAATGGCATAAAAATTCCTAAAAGCACATCCCCTATAAACCCACCTAACTTTGTTTTACCTAACTTATGATGTTCTAACGCATTTTCTGGTCCTCCACAAGCTTCAGTATATGCATCTTTTGGTAATATAT
>MDSZ01263527.1_pt1 | contig 20620 bp, 22 predicted proteins | sample 811201 | NCBI WGS metagenome assembly MDSZ01 (sample SAMN05326647, study PRJNA326480) | marine metagenome | isolation source: seawater | place: Indian Ocean: North | collected 2010 | reverse complement strand
TTTGCAAATGCAGGAATATATTTGTTTACTGGATCAATCATCAAATGTACATCGAATAATTTTTTTGTATATTTCCTGATCGATCTAACTATGTCAGGTCCTATTGTAAGGTTAGGTACAAAGTGTCCGTCCATTACATCAATATGTATATAATCACAATTAGTATTATCTAATTCTACTATTTCATTCCCTAACTGAGAAAAATCTGCTGAAAGAATGGATGGTGCAACTTTCACCTTTTTATCCATGATTAATTCTCTTCAAGAATATCTTTATATTCACCAAGCGTTGCAAGTGAGTTTAATTTACTTCTGTGAAAAAGAGCTTTTTGAGAGTCTGAAACATTTTCATCCAAGCCTTGCCATGTTTTAAGTGAAGGTTGTTGAAGTGCTCTTCCGTAGGAAAAACTTAAATTCCATGAAAGATCTTTTGAGGATTTATTCATTTCATTTAAGTGCTGAGTAGCCAGTTCATTAGATTGGCCGCCTGATAGAAAAACTATACCAGGAACATCATGGGGAACATTTTCTTTTAAACACTTAATTGTCATTGAAGCTACTTCAGATAAATCTGATTGAGATAAACATTTTTTACCTGATATAACCATGTTAGGTTTTAATAGAATACCACCTAGGAATACATCATTTTTTTTAAGATGTTCAAATAAGGTCTTCTGAGCCTTTGATGTTACCTCGAAACATGATTTGATATCATGAGAACCATCCATTAGAACTTCAGGTTCAACGATTGGCACCATTCCGTGATCCTGAACAACCCTTGCATATCTTGCCAAATTATGACAGTTAATTTCAATTAAATAATCTGATGGTATCTGATGCTGTTCTTTGATATCAATAATTGCTCTCCATTTCGTAAAAACAGCTCCAAAATCTTTATATTCTTCAAGCCTTTTTCCTAGACCATCAAGCCCTTCTGTAACCTTTTCATCGGAATGAGGATTTATTGGTACTGCACCCGTGTCAACTTTTATACCTGGATAAATATTTTGTTCATCTAAGTATTTTGCAAAAGGAACACCCTCTGATGTGGATTGTCTTAAAGTTTCATCAAATAAAATTACTCCACTAATAAATTTATTTAAATCTTTGGTTTTAAATAATAATTCTCTATACTTTCTTCTTGTTTCAAAAGAGGATTCAACTTTTATATCCTTAAATCTTTTTGAGATTGTGTTAGTACTCTCATCGGCTGCAAGGATACCTTTAGGTGGTTCTGAAAGTTCTACTGCGATCTGTTTTAATTTATTTTCATCCATTTAATTAACTTAATTAATCATTTAAACTTGTTAAGCCTGGCATGTTCGAACCTTGAACAAACTCTAAAAAAGCTCCTCCACCTGTTGAAACAAAATTGAAATCTTTAAAACAATTAGATTGATTTAGTATAGATATAGTATCACCTCCACCTGCCACAGAAAAGAAATTTTTATTTTTATTACCTTTAATTGCATTTAATACAAACTCAGTTCCTTCATTAAAAGGTGATTTTTCAAATAACCCAAGTGGTCCATTCCAAAGTACAGTATTGGTATTGATAATTTCTTTGTAAAAGAGCATTCTTGTTTGTGGTCCTATATCAACTATATAATCATTTTTACCAATCTGACTTTTTAATTTAGCCTCTGGATTTTTCAAGAATTTTTTATCTGTTACAATAAAATCTTCTGGAAGGATAATTTTATCACTAAATTGTTTCAGTATCTCATCTGATATTTTAAGCATTCTTTTTTCGCACATTGACATACCAATTTCGTAACCTTGCGCTAGATTAAGAGTATTAGCCATAGCACCTCCAATAAGAACTTTAGAAAATTTGTCAGCATAGAAACTTACGAGTTTAATTTTTGAAGAAATCTTTGATCCACCAATTACAGCTATCCCATCAGTTTGATTTTGAACAAGAAATAGATTTTTAAGATTAGCAATTTCTTTTTCTAAAAGTTCTCCTGGAAAGGAGGGAAGAAATTTAGGCACGCCCGAAATTGATGAATGATTCCTGTGGCTACACGAAAAACATTCGTTAATGAATATATCTGCAAGAGAAGAAATTTTTTTTGAAAATTTTTCATCTGATTTCTCTTCATCCGGATAAAATCTAATATTTTCAAGAACAATAATGTCATTTTTATTAAACTTTTCTAATAAATCACTTTTATTTAAACTTTTGATGTTGTTTTTCATAAAATATATTTTTTTGCTAGATAATTCCTGAAGCTTATTAACAATAATTTCAAGTGATAACTCATCTAACCACTTTCCACCTGGTCTGCCTCGATGAGTGATAAGTAAAATTTTGGCTTTATGGTTAAGAAGTTTTTCAATAGTTGGAATGATTTTCAAAATTCTAGTTGTGTCAGTTATTTCGTTTTCATCTATTGGAACATTTAAATCAACCCTCAATATGACAACTTTATTAAATATAAAATTATAGGAATCCGAAAATTTTTTTTTTAAAGTAATCATTTTACCAGCTTTTTTAAAATGTTTTTGGATATTTTATCTTTATTAAGACCGAAATGATCATATAAATGCTCTGCTTTCCCTGATTCTCCAAAATCTTCTATACTAAAAATTAAATCTTCTTTATTAGCAAATTTATGCCAACTTTGAGAAGATGATGCCTCAATAAAAACTTTTGGTATATTCCCTAAAATATTATCTTTATAAATATTACTTTGTCTTTCAAAAAGATTAATTGAAGGCATTGATATAAGATTAGACTCAATTTTTTTTTGCCTTAAAATTTCTTGCACATCCATTCCAATAGAGACTTCAGACCCACTTGCAATAATCGAAAGTCTTGCATTTTTACTATTATTTAAAAAATATCCACCTTTGTTTGTTAAATTATTTTTAAATTTTTTTCTAATAAGTGGCAGATTTTGTCGTGAGAGTGCAAGAATAGTAGGATTCGTGAAAGAATTAAGTGCTATTTCCCAAGCCTCAAAAGTTTCAATAGCGTCACATGGACGTATTACATTTAAGTTAGGAATTGATCTAAGTCCAGCTAGATGTTCAATTGGTTGATGAGTTGGACCATCTTCTCCTAATCCAATCGAATCGTGTGTGAAAACATATATAACTTGTTGTTTCATCATTGCTGATAGTCTTATAGCGTTTTTACAATAATCTGAAAAAACAAGAAAAGTTCCACCATATGGAATGAAACCACCATGAACAGCAATACCATTCATTGCAGCTGCCATAAGATGTTCACGAACACCATAATGAATGTAATTGGTATATTTTCCCTGAAAGTTTGAAATAGAAGTTTTTGTTAAGTTCGAACCAGTCAAATCAGCAGATCCACCCAATAGACATTCAGTATTTTTAAAATAATATTCAAGTGTTTTTTGAGAAGACTTCCTTGTTGCTTCCATTTTTGATGTTGTACTTAATTGTTGTAAAAATTTTAATGTATTTTTATTTCTTTTAATTTCATTAGTTTTAAGTTGTTTAATAAAGTTATTTTTATTTGATAGGTTTTTAAATCTTTTTTCCCATTTTTCCCTAACTTTCTTTCCTTTAGAACCTATAACTCTCCAATTTTTTAAAATCTTTATTGGAACTTCAAAATTTTTCCCAGACCACTTTAAATTTTGTTTTGTTTTTTCTGCTTCTTCTTTTCCTAATGGTGACCCATGGGAACTTTCTTTTCCTGATTTGTTTGGAGAACCATAACCTATTGTTGTTTTACATAATATTAATGATGGTTTGTCAGATTTTAACGAAGTATTCAAAGCATTATTTATCTGATCAAAGTCGTGACCATCAATTTTAATCGTATTCCAATTACTTGCTTGAAATCGTTTTTCTTGATTATCAGAACAAGTAAGATTAGTTGGACCATCTATGGAGATTTGATTGTCATCAAAAAGTACAATTAATTTATTCAAATTATTGTGACCAGCAAATGAGATTGCCTCTTGAGAAATTCCTTCCATAAGACAGCCATCACCAACTATCACCCATGTTCTATGATTAACAAGGTTACCATATCTTTTATTCAATATTTTTTCTGCAAGAGCCATACCCACGCTGTTAGCTAGACCTTGTCCAAGTGGTCCTGTCGTTGTTTCAACACTTTTGAGTAAACCATATTCAGGATGTCCAGCAGTTTTACTACCTAATTGTCTAAATTTCTTTATTTGATTTAGACTACAATCTTTATATCCTAGAAGATAGGAGATGGCATATAAAAGCATTGAACCATGGCCTGCAGATAACACAAATCTGTCTCTATCAAACCAGTCAGGTTTTTCTGGATCAAATTTACAGAACTTAGTAAATAGTACAGTTGCAACATCTGCCATTCCAAGGGGCATTCCCGGATGACCTGAATTAGCTTTCTCTATAGCATCTATCGAAAGGGCTCTTATGGCGTTAGCCATATTTTTTAATTTTACTTTCTCAAAATTATTCATTTCCATTCTCTAAGATAAATCTTCCAAAAGATCTTGGTCCACCAGATGTTTGGATTTTTTTAATTATTTCATAATCATTTAAATTTATTAAAATAATATTATCCTCAAACCAGCATGCAACAACAATTAAATTTTCAGTATAGCTTATATCAATACCTTCCGGGTACTCACAAATTTCCTCTAGAGAAGAAACTCTTATTTTCTTATTCATGTCTATAATAGAAATGCTATCGTCTCTCTGATTAGTAACAAAAAGATGATTAAGGTTTTTATTGTGAATAACAGAGTATGGCCATTTGCCAACCTTAATATTTTTAATAATTTTTAGGCTTATTTTATCTATAATTGAAATAGAATTGGATTGTACATTTGTAACAACTAAATAATTTAAATAACTCTCTGAGTATATACCAAAAGGTGAATTTTGAACTTGGATTTTAGTTAAAACTTTAAACCTTTCTATATCAATAACTGAAACATCGTTATCCTCTCGATTTACTACAAATAATTTCTTTAAAGATTCATCCAAATACATTCCAGCAGGAGATTGACCTACATTTATTGTTCTTATAATTTTTTTTGATTTTAAGTTTATTACTGATACAACATTGTCGTACCAGTTTGAGACAAACAGTCTATTGTTGCTTTTATCAAAGGCTAATCCAATTGGACTATTACCTGCATCAATTAAAGTGTTAGAACCATTAGTTAAGTCTATCAATGAAATATTATTACTTTCTGGGTTTGAAACAAAAATCTTTTTTTTTGTTTGATCAAGAATTATTGCAGCTGGTTTTTCACCTAGTTGAATTTCTTTAACTTTCTTTTGTTTCTTTAGGTCTATAATATCTAATTTATTACTCTCTTGGTTGGTAATGAATCCCAAGGAATCAGAATTAGCCGAAATATTAAAGAAAACAAAAAATAAAAATAAGAAAATCAAGCTAATTCTTTTCAATAATATTTTTTAAACCTTTAAGATTTTCTAGTACAAAGTTTTTTACAAGTTTTTTTGAATTTTCATCATTAAGTTCTGGAGGAGGGTCATTTCCCATGAACCCTCTATAAAAACCAGTTTTATATAACACTTTTGTTTTATTTTGTTCGCTTTTAACAAAAAGTTTTGCTGAATAACTGTTAACTGGTAAAATCTTATTGTTTGTTTCAATAATCCTCCAATTAATCATCATTTTTTCGTTATCAACTTTTTCTAAAATTTGTTTTATATTTTCTCCAGATTTGAACTTAATTAGACGTTCTGATCCGACATTATTGTCATTAGCAACCGTATTTTGTATATTTTCGTTCCATGTAAAGTTTTTAAAATCGCTAACTATATTCCAAACTTCGTCAGGAGATGCGTTTATTTCAATTGATTCTGATACTTTTTGTCGTGAAGGCCCATGGGCATTCGAAACATTACTAACAATCAAAGCTATAAGAAAAATAAATAGATATTTTTTTTTTAACATGGTTTTCCTTTTATAGTTTATAATATTCTAAATTTATTTTTATCTTCTAAAACTGATATTGCAACTAAGAATTCTGAATTTTCATCTTTTATATCCACAATAACTGCGTGCTGGACACCATTAATGTTTTTTAACCTTTTTACTCTATACTTTATTCTGCTGAATTTATTATCAGAAACTTTTTCAAATAATTTATTTAGTAACATATCCATTAAAAAAAAGTAGAAGGTTCAATAGTTAAATAATTATCCTATAATTAAAATACAATGGAATACATATTAAAAAAAATATTAAAAAACCCAAAAAAAGTATTATTATTTTATCTATTTTCTTTTTTAATTTCATTATTTACAATCCATTCCAACTTAAAGATTAATACATCAACTGATTCTTTAATTAATAAGAATTTAGATTTTAAATTAAACCAGCAAAAATTAAAAAAATCATTTAGAGTACTTAACAATAATATTTTAATAAGAATAAAAGGTAACGAGTCCAATCAAATAAATTTATTCGGTGAAAAAATTATTACTGAACTTAAATCTTATGATGGGATTGATTTTGTTTATTCGCCTAGTTCAGACAAATTTTTTAAAGAAAATTTTTTTCTATTCTTAAATGACCTTGAGAAGGAAAATTTAATTCAAAAAATCTATAATTTTCAACCTTTCCTCTCACAGATTAATAATCATCAGAATAAATTAGAGGGCTTTAATAGTTTGTTAGAATTATCATTGAAAGAAAACTCTTTGGAAAATTTAAGTGAGTTTTCTAATATTTTTGAAAGATTTACACTTTCTTTAAAATCAAAAGAGATCTTAAAATGGAATAAATTACTTTCAAATGACGAGGAAATTTTTATTCTTTTAGGAGTAAATCAAAAGTATCTAGATGAAAATGGATTTTACAATTTATATAATAATTTAGACAATTTAAAATTAAAATTTGATAATACAATCATTGACTTTACTGGCGGATTAATAATTGATTACGAAGAGGTAAAATCGGTAGCATCAGGATCTTTATATTCTGGATTGTTGAGTTTTATTTTAGTTGGGTTTTTATTATGGTTTGCTTTTAAAAATATCATTTTGATTTCTTCAATTTTATTAACAATTCTAATAGGTCTAATTATCACTCTTGGAATAACCTCCATATCAATAGGTTCATTAAATTTAATTTCTGTAGCTTTTGCAGTATTATTTATAGGTCTTTCAGTTGATTATGGTATTCAGGTTTGTTCTAGATATAGAGAAGATTCAATTTCATTGAAAAAGAATAGAGTAAAAAAATTTAATAATCTAACGAATATCTCCAAAACTTTAACTATTGTTGCTGTGCCATCAATTATAGGATTTATGTCATTTGTACCAACTGATTATAAAGGTTTGTCAGAATTAGGAATGATTTCTGCTATAGGATTAGTTATTGGTCTGGTTTTAAATTTATCACTCCTCCCTTGTTTAATAATTGTTTGGTCTTCAAAAGTTAAGCGTAATTTAATGAGTTTTGGATCTGAAAAGTTAATAAACTTCGTGTTAAATAATCAAAAAAAAATTTTAATAACATTTTTCATAATTTTTATATTTACTTTATTAAATTTTAAAAATGTTAAATTTGATTCAGATGCACTTAACTTAAAAGATCAAAAATTGCAATCTGTAAAACTTGCCAAAGAACTTATAGAAAAAAACCCAACTTCTGATTATGTTGTTTCTCTAATTTTTGATGAAAAAGATTTTATAAGTTTTGGAATGTCTCATCCAATATTTAGAAATGAAAATGTAAAATCATATTTCAGTTTTAATAATATTATAAGTAAATATGAATCAGATGATTTGGATTACTTAAAATTTTTATTATCAAGAGATTCTTTTCTTAAAACGGATTCAAATAAAGATGAAATTACAAAATTTAAACTTTTGCTAGATCAATTTATTATAAAAAATTTTAATCCTTTAAGTGAAAATGCTTATAAATTAAAACAAGAATTAAATAATCTTGAAAAGGAAAGATATTCTTCTTCAGAAATTAAAAATCTATTATTTGAAGGTTTTGATGACTTGATCTATTTTATTAGTAACATTGATTCAATACCTGATAATGTAGAGAACTTAGTACCAAAAAGTTTTAAACAGAGATATATTTCTGAAGATAATTTATATAGGATAGAAATATTTCCTAGCAAAGATTTATCAAAACCAGAAAATCTAGAAAATTTTGTAAAAATCATTGAAAGTTATTTTCCAAATGCGACAGGGATGCCAATAATTCAATATAATGCTGGAAAAGTAGTATCTGAATCTTTTATTAAAGCTTTTATAATTTCTATAATTTTTCTAATTATTTACTTAATTTTTATTTTTAAGAAAATTTTATACATTATTTTTTGTGTCGGAGCTTTGGTTTGTGCATTTATTCTGTCAATATTTTTTATGATAATATTAAATATTGACCTAAACTTTGCAAATATGATTGCTATTCCTTTATTGTTTAGTTTAGGAGTTAGCTATCCATTATATTTATTAAGAAGGTTTCAAGAGGTTGGAGATGTAAAAAAAATTTACCAAACTAATACGCCTTCAGCCATTTTATACAGCGGATTAACTACAATATTTTCTTTTGGTACATTGTATATTTCTCCGCATAATGGGACTTCGTCGATGGGACTTTTACTCTTTTTGTGTTTACTGAATACGCTAATTTCTTGCTTAATACTTTTACCTATTGCACTAAATGTTTTTAAAAATAAATCGGTATTTAAATAAGAATCCAATTTCCATCATCTCCTCTGCAGGCGGTGGAGTTTTCTTCGATGGATTTTCCGTCTTTTTTAATAATTTTTTTGAAATCCCTACAGCTTTTTTTCTTTATTTTATAACTCTTAAGTGGAATAACTTCTCCAGAAGTATTATCATTTTCTGAACTATTCCAAGAATCTTTAACATTATCCGCATTGTAATTTAAGGAATCTTCGATAACATTATTAAATTCTTTTTTCTCATTTTCACTCAATAATTCAATAATTTTTCCGCCTAGTATATAACCAGCTGCTCCACCTAAAATTGTTGAAATATCTCTGGCAGCTCCTGAACCAACTTTAGAACCGAGATAACCTCCAACAGCTGCTCCAACTATTTGGCCAAAGATTTTTTTATCTCTAGTATTTTCACAAGAAGAAATAAAAAATAAAAGAATTAATATGGTTATCAAGGAATTGAACATAGGCTATATTTAATCAAAAATTTGTTAATTACAACTTTTCCTTATCATTAAAACCTCTAAAACATTTAAATCTGGGAAATCTTAAACTCCAAAAATCCCCATCTTGACTTTTACTAATTGAGTCAGCTTTGACTTCAACAATTTTACCAATAAGCTGTTCTTTATTTTTCCAAAAGCTTTCTCTCTGTTGGTCTGTGAAACCAGAGCCAATATTTAATTTAAAAAATTTACCATCATCTTCTCCCTCTGCAATGAGTGCCCCAAGTTTACCTTTGTTTCGTCCTGAACCTTCCTCATAATTTATAACTTGCAGTGAAATTTCAATAATAGGTTTTAGCTTTAACCATGTTGAAGATCTTTTGCATTCGTAAAAAGATTCAGGGTCTTTGATCATAATTCCTTCATAACCTTCAGTAATTGATTTATTGTTAAAATTTTTATAAATTTTCTTTCCTTCATCAGTATCTAAATCAACTAATTTTCTGTTAATTAATTTTACGTTATGTAGAAACTCGAAATTTCTTTTATACCAATTATTTAGATTTTCATTTCTTTTTGTATAAGATAATTTCTCAACACCAAACTTGAAATTCTCAAAAGATAGAATATCAAATAGAAAAAGAGTAGCATCTTTATTTTGCGAAGAAATTTTTCTATGAATTTGTCTCATTAATTCTTGAAAATTTTTACTAACAACTTCACCATCAAGTACCAAAGCAGAAGTTATCGGATTTTTATTGATAGATTTTGCTATTTGATCTTGTATGTGTCTAAAATTTGTTAATTCTTTCCCATTTCTACTAAATAAATCAACTTTTCCATTAGGATAAAGTATAGAGATAACTCTGACACCATCTAGTTTAACTTCTAAATATTTTCTTCCTGTTAATTTCTTTTGGTGTGAATCAGAATCTTGAGCTAACTGGCACGAAAAAACTGGAATGATATATTGTGGAAAATTATTTTTTTTTGCAACATTATTAATAGTCTTTTCCGAAACACCACAACGCATATCTTTTTGTAAAATTCTTTTAAAAAAAAAATTCCACTCATCTTTCGAGGTTTTAGCCATTATTTCATTAATTTTATCTCGAGCAGCATGTCCAGTAAGACTTCTAGAAATCAAGTTGTTGCAAAGGTTTTTAAATTCGCTCCATTGTAAGCCTATTCCATCTGACACAGATTCAGGTATTTGTTTTACTCCAAATGTTAATAATTTATCGTATGCTAATCTGAGACCTTCCAAGAAGATTTCATTATTTTTTTTCATCTCTAGGAGAATGATTTGCTCTTTCGAAATTCTTGAATTTGTCTTTTCAATTTCTTTAATTATTTTATTATTTTCCATCAATTATTCTCTGAACGTTAGATTGATATCTACAATATTTACAATTGTTGTTGTTTAATGGTACTTCATCAGAATTCAAAATATTATATATTTTATCAAATGTTGGTTCAATCCATGTAAGATCAAGATTTCTCTCAAATAGAAGTAACTCAAAATCAATTTTTTTTAATTCATTTGATAAATTTTCAGAGACATTTAAGTATACTAATATTCCTGAAGAGCTTGTCTCTATCGAATTTTTAGATAAGAGGAAAGAATATAGAGAAAGTTGTTTCCAATATCCAGGCCAGATATTTTCAGAATTCAGATTTTTTCTTCTTGAAGTACTTTTTATTATTACAGGAAAATATTTCTTACTTTCCTTACACTGCCATATATCGTCGAGGTTTGCCTTGATTTTAAAATTTGTTTTTTTGTCGATGTGATATATTCCTTTAAATGGATGAATCCAATCTTCTAAATGTGTATTATTGCTAGGAATTAGTATTTTACTTATTTGTTTTGATTCAGGTAAAACTTTTTGATTTAAGCGGTATTCATTTAAAATAGTTTTATAATTATTGACCACAAAATTATTGATAACTAACGGTGTCCCGTGAGGTTTTTTGATTCCATGTTTTTGATCAAGATAAAAGCATCTGCTACAATCAAAAAATAAATCTATTTTTGTTCTATTGATTGAAAAAGGAGTTAGATTATTTTTAATATATACTTTCTTTTTCCACATAAAAAATATTTATCTAATAAAATTATTTGTTAGATGTTAAGTTTATTCTATCAAAATGTTTTTACTTATTTAATTACATAATTTATTATAGGATATTTTTGTAAAAAAATAGAATTGACAATTTTATTTTTTTTGAAATTATCTTTTTATGTACTTATTATTTATTTTTCTAATTCCTAAATTACTTTTTTCAATAGAACTTAACTTAATTTGTACAAATAATTCGTCTTTAAAAGAAGTTGATGTTAAAGACGTATTTCTTCTAATAAATTCTGAATCAAAAAAAATTGATTTAGGTGGGTTAACTTTTTATGCTGAAGAGTTTTCAATAACAAAATCAAACATATCATGGAAAGCAAATAATATTAAAATGTATCCAGAATCTGATGGCGAAATATCAGGCATTTTAGGAAGATATTCTGGTGAATTAGTGCTTAGATTTAAAAAGAGTGATGAAAATCGCGAAAATTCATTAGTTTTTGATTGTAGAAAATTTCAGCTTGATGAAAGAAAATTTTAATTAATAAATATTTTTTTTTTTTCTATAAATTTTGCAATTTCATTTAAACAAAATTCTTGAAAATCTTTTTCATCACTTCTTTCTTCTTTATCAAATAATCTCTTAAGATTTGCTGTTTGAATAAGATTATCATTTGGTCTTATTTTAGATATTTTTTTTAAATATTTAATTGGCATCCTAAAACTACCAATTGTTACTGAATGAATTTTTGGTACATCTAAAGACTTGAAAATCTTTTCAAAAAAAAATTTATAATCATTTTTATTTCCATTAAAGATTAATGGGTCAAATCTCAATCCTATTTGCCATCCAATTTCTTGTAGAGTTTGAAGTGCTAAAATTCTTTTCTTTAATGAGGGTGTTTTTTCTTCAAAACTTTTTACTATAAATTCTGGGTTGAGGCTTAGTGCAGTAATAAAATTTTTTTGTGGTTTTATTTTTTTTAGAACAGAAATGTTAACACTTTTTGATCTAATTTCAAATAAATCATTTCTTGTATTTGAAAAAAACTTTAAAAATTGCTCAACAAAATTTGTAATATTTTCTAGAGCTAGACTATCAGAATCATATCCTGAAAAAAAACACTTCATGTCATTGTTCTTTTCAATAATTCTCTCAATTTCATTAAAGAAATCTTCATAATTGATAAATAATAAATAATTAGCGGAATTTAACATTCCTTGTAAATAACAATAACTACAGTCGTAAATGCAGTTTAACATGTGAGAAAAGTAGTAGTTTCTTTTGTGTCCTATTGTGAAACCTTTCGGAGCCTCATAAATCAATTTATTATATTTCTTAGCAAGTATTATAGACGGAAATCTCTTCTGAATTCTAAAATTTTGATTCTGACTATTAAATATTTCTGAATAATTTTCACAAATAATTATGTTATTATATTTAATTTTTGAGATTATTCTTTCTGTATTACGATGCTTTTTAATTGCTTTTTCGATGTAAACATTTGAAATTTTCATAATTCTAATAATTTTTTTAAAATAGCTATATTATGTTTACCATTCATATCAAGGTTGAAAATTTTTTTATTTATTTTTGTTTTCTTTATTAAATAAAGTCTGAGTAGTGATAACATTTGCTGCTTTTCTGTAAATGTAAATTTCATACCATTGAAAATTTTCTCAAATTGTTCATTAATTTTTGAATTAAAATCCTCGTCAATTACTTCCCTTAATTTTAAAAGCTTTTCACAAGTTTCTTTTATTAAATAATTATATTTACTAATTATATTATAAACTTCTTCTTTATCTTTAAAGTTAATTGACACTTTTTCGTTGTCAGAAATTATTTTTATTGATTGTAATAATTCAATACTTGAAAAATTTTTTGCTGCTTCAAAGAAACCGCTACATTCCATGTCAGAAAGTCTTCTATCGTATTTATTATTAACTTTTTCAAAAGTTACACATTCTTTCATTCTAAAATTAAATTTACCAATGAATGGATAAAAAACTTTTTGAGTGGTTTTATCTATAGCTTTGTTTACTAAAAAAATTTTTCCAATTTCTGAGGTTTTATGACCGGCAAGTCCAATATTAATCCAAACATTGTTTTTTTTTTTACCTAACTCATAGAATGTTTGAGTTACTCCTATAATACAATTTATTTTACCAATTCCTGTAACGGTTAAGCTTATTTTGTCAGAATAATAGATAAGTTTTTTATTTATAAATTTTTTTTTTTTTAATTGAAATAAATCTATAATTGGTCGTCCCTCTGGAAGAGTGGCTACAACAAAATTGATCATTTATTTTTTTTTAAATTTAAGAGTCATCCTATCACTTTCACCTATTGAGATATAATATTCTTTATTTTTCTCCCCTTCTGTAAGTCTAGGTGGAAGTGTCCAAACTCCCTTAGGATAATTTTTTTTATCTTTAGGGTTAGAATTAATTTCACTTTTTTCGACTAACTGAAACCCTTTATTCTTAATAAATTCGATCAAGAATGATTCTTTTACATAACCTTTTTTAAAGTCAAACTCTGAGTTTTCACTTGATCTATGCTGAACAACACCTAATATTCCACCTTTTTTAAGAACTCTGTGGAATGAGTTATACATATTCTCAGCTTTATTTTGATCAAGAAAGTTATGTGTGTTTCTAAAAGTAAGTATTATATCGAAATAGTTTTCATAATCTTTAATTTTAAAATCTTCGTCTATTTTTACATATTTTATTTCTCCAAATTTCTGTTCATTGCTTTTAAAATACGCTGAAAATTCTGCTTGAATTTTGTTTATTATTTGAATGGCGTATGAGGGTTTTTCATAAGTTGCAACGTAAAAATTTGAAGAATCTTTCATAAAACGACTCAAAATTTCTGTATACCAGCCTCTACCGGGTATTATCTCAAGAATTTTTTTTTCTCTTTCAATTTCAAAAAAGGTTAATGTTTCAAGTGGGTTTCTATATCTGTCCCTTTTTTTATTATTGTCACTTCTAAATTCGTTATTTATCGCTTCGATTAACAAATCTGTTTTAACAAAAGAAATTTGCGGAATTACAATCAAACAAATAAATATTAACAACTTTTTCATAATCAAATTACACTATCAATCATATCATCAATTGAAAAATCTTTATTAATTGCTTCAGTAATTAACCCTAAGTCATTCTCATTTCTTAAATCCCAGCCTAGAGGTGCTTTTTTTGTTAGTCCAGACCTGCATGAATAAGAGAAAACTTTAAAATCTTTTAATGCATCGTGAGCTGAGTAATTTTTTTCTTTTTCGCTATCATAAGGATTTTTTTTAAACAAGCCTTTTTCATTAGGTTTAACATCTGAAATTATACTATAGACAAAATGATTTAATAGCAAAAAAGGATCTTTTGCTTTTACTTCACCTAAAAATTCAATAATGGCTATTGCACCGGCTTCAATTTCTTCAGTTTTTAGCTCATCATAATGTTTTGAAAAAAAAGTTAAAAATTTTCTTGCACTTATGAAAAGTGCAACATCTCTAACAATGTAGTCATAAACACTTTGTGAAATAATAATTTTAAAAAGCCATTCAGGACAAAATCTTTCGTTACTCATTATCTTATTTTTTTGGTAAAATTCTCAGCATATGATTTTTTGATTAGCGATTTATTATTTGGCATTTGGATTTCATAATCATAATTATTTTTGTTAGCAAAACTTATTGCAGAATCAAGAGTCTCAAAATAAATTCTTACTTGTTTTTCTGGATTAGAGGACCCAATCCAACAAAATTTACTATTAATAAAGGTTTCATTTATATCGGTATTACTTAGGCACCATTTTTTAGTAGAATTTAAGCCAGATTGCATTGCTGACTTTGTTGGTTTAAAAATCAAAAATTTATTTTTCATAACTTCTAAATCCTTTTTCTAAATCTTTAATAATATCAAAACTTGATTCTAATCCTACATGGATTCTAAACCAATATAATTCATTTTTATAGTCTTTTATTGTTGGTTTTATTTTATTTATTGGAAGAATTAAACTTTCATATCCTCCCCAGCTAAATCCTATTTTTAACAATTCTAAAGAATCAACAAATGACTCTATTGTATTTTTTTTAATTATAGAAAATGTTATTAAACCATTTGCTGAACTAAAATATTTTCTCCAAAGTTTGTGATACTGATTGTCAATATCCGGTAAAAAAAAAATATTTTTAACGGTTTTATTTTTCTTTAAAAATTTAAAAACCTTTAAAGCATTTTCTTGATGATTTCTTAATCTTACTCTCAAGGTTCTCATTCCTCTAATTGCAACGTAGCAAGATTCTGGTGAAACAAAATCTCCAAGTCTAACTGCAGTCTGTTTGATTTGTTTGAAATTTTTTTGTGAACATGCAATTATTCCGCAAAAATTATCAGAATGGCCAGAAAAATATTTTGTACAAGATTCAATAGCAATATCAATTCCCCATTTTAATGGATTGAATCCTAAAAAAGTAGCCCATGTATTATCAATAATAGTAGTGATATTATTCGCTTTAGCGATTTTAATTATCTTATCAATATCTTCAACAGCATAGTTTAAAGACCCAGGTGATTCAAGGTAGATTACCTTAGTTTTACTATTAACAAGTTTTTTAAATAATGAGATTTTATTATTTTTAAAAAAATTAGTTTTTACTCCAAATTTCTTAAGTTCATTTGAACAGAAATTGAAAACAGGCTCATAACAATTTTCTGAAACTAATAATTCATCACCGCTCTCTAGAAAAGTTAATAAACTTATTGTAATTGCAGATAAACCAGAACTGGTTATAACTGAAGACTCACTTCCATAGATCTTACATACAACTTTTTCGAATCTTTTGGAGGTATAATTACCAAATCTACCATAATAAGGGACACTAAACTTATTTTTTTTAGCATTAAAAAATTCTTTATAATTATTAAAAATTATGGTTGAAGTTTTATATATGGGGTCACTTAGCGAACCATGATGTGTTTGTGGATCGCTACCAAGTTTTACCAATGTTGAATCGATTATTTTTTTCCCCATTCTGCCCATGAACCGTCGTATAGTTTTGTGTTTGATAAGCCTATAATATTAAATGCAAAAATTAAATTGCAAGCAGTGATTCCAGATCCACAATAGCAAATTATTGTATGCTTTTCTTTAATCATATTTTTATTAATAATTGACCTTAATTCAACGATACTTTTAATCGTACCATTTTTTTTTATTATATCACTAAATGGAATATTAATACTAAATTTGATATTACCTTTTCTTAATCCCTCTCTTGGTTCAGCTTTTTCCCCTAAAAATCTATTTCTGGGTCTCGCATCTATAATTTTATATAATTTACTTTTTGATTTTAAAAGTTGAGTAATTTCGTATTTATTAATTAAAAGATTTGTTTTGATTTCACTTATATAAGTAAACGATCTTCTTTTTTTTTTTATTAGTTTAGAAAGAGGAAATTTGTGAATCTTCCAATTTTTAATCCCACCATTTAGAATTTTTACATTTTTAAAACCAAAAAAGCTAAACATAAACCAAACTCTCGAGGAACAAAAGAACCCTGTTTGATCGTAAATAATAATTTCATTATTATAATTTAATCCGTTTGAATTAATAAATTTGTTGAATTTTATGCTAGATGGAAACATGTGAGGTAAATCAGAATTTCCTGATAATTTTTCAATATCAAGAAAAATTGAATTTTTAATATGAGATTTTAAAAACTCTTTTAACCCTTTTTTATTATCTTCTAAATACCACCTGCAATCAATTATTCTTATATTAATTTTTTTTTTTCTAAAAAGTTCATTAGGTGAAATTAAATATTTTTTAAAAAAAGTGTTTAGAGCCATCTTGGTCTAGGAAGTTTTTTTTCATTTAAAAACTTTTTATTAAAAATTTTACTTTCATATTTAGTACCGTAATCGCAAAGAATTGTTACAATTTTTTTATTTGGTCCTATTTTTTTTCCTAATTTAATAGCTCCCATTATATTTATACCTGAAGAACCACCTAAAATTAGTCCTTCTTTTTCTATCATTTGAAAAACAATCTCTAAGGCTTCTTTATCTGTAACTATAAATTGTTCATCTATTTGTACTCCTTTAAGATTTTCTGTAATTCTTCCTTGTCCAATTCCTTCGGTTATGGAAGAACCTGATGATTCAAGCTTTCCATTTTTAAAATAATTGTACATTGCTGATCCCAAGGGATCGGCTAATGCTATAATTATTTTTTTATCTTTTTCTTTTAAAAAATCGGATACTCCAGCAATAGTACCTCCAGTACCTATGGCACAAATAAAGGCATCAACTTGTCCTGAAAGTTGTTTATATATTTCAGGGCCAGTAGATAAGAAATGCGATTTTTTGTTAGATAAATTATCAAATTGGTTTGCCCAAAGCACTCCTCTTGGATCTGAAATTTCTTTTGCAAGTTTTTCAGAATATCTAATATAATTACCTGGATTTTTGTAGGGCAATGCATCAACTAGTCTTAAATCTGCTCCACAGAGTTTAAGCATTTTTTTTTTTTCTGCACTTTGAGTTTTCGGCATCACAATTATCGATTTCATTCCTAATGAATTTCCAACAAGGCATAAACCTATTCCAGTATTCCCGGCAGTTCCTTCAACAATGATTCCACCTTTTGAAATTTTTTTTTCATTGATAGCATCTTTAATTATTTGATATGCAGGTCTGTCTTTTACTGAACCTCCTGGATTTAAAAATTCACATTTTCCATATATATCACAACCTGACATTTCTGAGGCTATTTTAAGTTTTATTATCGGGGTATTCCCAATACAATCTGAAAAATTATTTTTAAGTTTGTGATCAACCATTAATTTTAATTTTTTAAATAGTTAACTTTTTTAGCTAAATCATATACAAAAAGTTAACAATAGTTTAATTTAGCTATTTTATAGTGAAATGGTAAATATTTTTTTTAAATCTTTTTTATTTTTTTTATTTTTTGGTTTTACCTCTGTCCTTTCATTTGAAATAAAATGGATTGTTGATGGACTGAATGAACCAGAATCTGCAATTTACGATAAACAAACTAATTCAATTTATATTTCGAATATTAATGGAGATCCTTTAAAACTTGATAACAATGGTTATATTTCAAAAATAAGTGTTGATGGTAAAATTATTGAAAAAAAATGGGTGTCAGATTTAGATGCTCCTAAGGGATTGGCTTTATATAAAAATGATTTATATGTAGCTGATGTCAATAAAATTTGGAAAATTTCGATAAAGAATAAAAATAGAATTAAATATAAAATTAATGATGCAGGATTTTTAAATGATATTGTTTCAAATAAGAATGGAGAAATTTATGCTTCTGATATGTTTAAAAATAGAATTTACAGACTTAAAAATAATAAAATTTCTATTTGGAAACAAAGTAAATTACTTGAATCACCTAATGGACTTTTAATTGAAGGGAATAATTTAATTGTTGCTTGTTGGGGTAAAATCAAACAAGGATTTAAGACAGAAGTTAAAGGAAAATTAATAAAAGTTAACCTAAATTCAAGGCAAATAAAAAAATTTTTTAGCACTCGTCCAATTGGAAATTTAGACGGAATAGTATTTAATAAAAACAATGGATATTTAGTAACAGATTGGATAGAAGGAAAATTGTATACAATTGATAAAAAAGGAATTGTTATCGACACAAAAAATTTAAATGCTGGTTCGTCTGATCTAGAAATTTTAATGCATAAAAATCTCCTAATTGTTCCAATGATGAAAAATAACAATATTGTAGCTTACCAATTAAACTAAGTGTCCATTTCATCCGTAAGAACCATAAAGTTATCGAAAAAGTATAATGATAAGACAATTCTTTATGATCTATCAATTAATCTTCCAAGTAATGGTATATTTGGAATTTTAGGTAAAAATGGAGCAGGAAAGACAACACTTCTTGCGATGCTTATGGGATTAATAACTCCTACTTCTGGAGAAATCTTTATTTTTGAAAAATCCTTAAGATACGAAAAATATGAAATATTAAAAAATATAAACTTTCAAAGTCCATATATTGAACTACCAAAAAAGATGACAGTTTTACAAAATTTAATTTTTTATGCGAGATTGTATGATGTTAATGATTTCAAATCAAAAATATCAAAACTATCAAACGATCTAAAGATTGAAAAATTACTGTATAAAAATTATGGAACATTATCTTCAGGACAAAAAACAAGAGTGAATTTTTGTAAAGCTTTATTAAATAATCCCAAGTTACTACTCTTAGACGAACCGACTGCTTCATTAGATATTGAAACTTCAGAATTTATGAGAAATTATATAATAAATTTCCAAAATAAAAACAAATCATCAATTATAATAACATCTCATGATTTAGTTGAAATAGAACAATTATGTTCCTACCTAATCATTCTTAAAGAGGGAAAAATTATTTTTAAAGGAAATAAAAAAAACCTTTTAAAAGAAAATAAACTCTCTTCACTAAAAGAATTTTTTTTAAATAATGATTAACCGAATACTTGCTTTATTAATTAGATACCAAAATATCTCTTTTGGATCTTTCCCAAGATTACTGAGTATTTTTTATTGGCCTACTGTTCAAATTCTTTTTTGGGGATATTTTACGAACTTTTTTATGTCAAATAATAGTTTTGGAATTTGGAGTGCACTAAATATTATTCTCTCTGCGGTAATACTTTGGGATGTTTTATTTAGAGGGCAATTAGGTCTAACGATGTCTTTCTTTGAAGAATTATGGTCTCGGAATTTACCAAATTTATTTATTACTCCATTAAAAGATTCTGAAATTGTTTGCGGATTAATTTTAATCAGCTTAATAAGAACTTTTATAGGTGTGACTCCTGCAATATTTTTTGCTAATTATTTTTTTAATTTTCATCTTTTTGAGATAGGACTTTATTTAATATTTTTATTCGCAAATTTAATCGTAGTAGGGTGGTCAGTTGGTTTTCTTGTATCAGGTCTTGTTCTCAGATATGGTCATGCGTTTGAAGAATTAGCATGGGCAATTATTTTTATAATTTTGCCATTTTCTTGTGTGTATTATCCATTGGAATCACTGCCTGAAATTATGCAAAGTCTTGCTCAGTTTTTACCAACAGTTCATATATTTGAGTCAATGAGGTCAATTTTAATTGATAAAAAATTATTTATAAATGACTTAGTAGTTATAATTTTTTTAAATCTTTTTTACTTAATTCTTAGTATTTCTTTTTTTATCAAAATGATCAAGATTGCAAGAGACAGAGGTTTACTATTTAATCAAGGAGAATGATTTATTTTATATCGTACTGATCTTTCATCGGTTTTTTCATAAATAAATTCGCAGGATTTCCTTATTAAATTAATGTAGTCTTTTCTTCCAAATAACAAAGAAAGTTGGTAGAACTTCA
>MDSZ01095183.1_pt1 | contig 20622 bp, 15 predicted proteins | sample 811201 | NCBI WGS metagenome assembly MDSZ01 (sample SAMN05326647, study PRJNA326480) | marine metagenome | isolation source: seawater | place: Indian Ocean: North | collected 2010 | reverse complement strand
TATTATTGGATTTTCTTCCATTGGAACGTGCCCTGTATTTTTTAAAATTACTAAATTGTTATTAGGTAAATCTTGTTGAAAGCGTTTAGCATTTTCTAAGGGAATAAGTAAATCTTCATTTCCCCAAAGTACTAGTGTAGGTTGTTTAATATTAGGTATTTTTTTATGGCATTCTGAGCTGGTTTTAATTGAAAGTCGATCAATAAATGCTTGTCGATTTCCTTTACGAAGAGTAAGTTCAAAATAACGGTTAGCTAGTTCATCTGTAACCTTATTTTTATCAAAGTATACATTTTCAACGCTCGATCGGGCTACAAATTTTGGTGTTATAAAAGTAAATATGTTTTTCAATATAGGTGTCTCGGCAATTTTAAATGCAAGGGGAGTGCTTTTAGATTTCATAGGATAACCAGAGGCATCAATTAGAAGTAATTTTTCCACCATTTTATTATTTTCTAATGTAAATCTCCAGGCGATATTTCCTCCTAGTGAATTTCCTCCGATAATACATTTTTCAACTCCCAATTCATCCAAGAACATTTTTATAAAACTAATATAATTATCAATTGTATAATTACCTTCTGGAAAGGGACCACTTAATCCATATCCAGGTAGATCCATTCTTATAATCCTATATTTATCTTTTAATTTTTTAGCCCAATCATCAAAAGTATGTAAACTAGATCCTGTTCCATGAATCAATACAATTGGAATCGTATCAATATTTTCACCTTCATCTCGAAAATGAACATTTATACCTTTTATATTTGTAAATGATGAAGGTTTTTGAGCATATTTTTCTTTTAAATCATTTATAGGTATGTCTCTGTATCCAAAAAATACAGAAATGATTATTAAAAGGATTAGTATAATAGAACCAATTATTTTTAAAAATAAAAGGATTTTTTTCATTTATATTGTTTGCTTAAAATTAATCGTTGAGTTTATAAAAATTACCAAAAGTAAATTTATTTTCAAGAATAATTTTATATGCTTAGTTACATTTGATTCAATAAGTTATTTTTACCTTTTTAATAGAAAATTCATATATTGTGATTGTGTTTTTTATGGTTATTTTTTTAAAACCCCAATCAACAAACACTACATTTAATAATGTTACTAAAATATTAATTTCTGATTTTTATAATAAAATATAGTAAAATAATTTATAACTACGCTAAAACAAAATTATGAACCTAATAGCAAATTCAGGAATTCAATACTTTTCTTTTCCAATTGAAATCAATAAAAACGATAATTTCAGGATGTATTTTCATGAGTGGTCTGATGAGCAATCAGAAGAAGTATATTTAGAAATTGCACATTACTTTTCGGACGAAGATATTTGGGTCAAGAAATTTGATTTAACAAAACTAGGGTATGCTATTTTTCAAAATAATTTTAACGTAACTGAAAATTGGGATTCAATAAAAGAATATTTTTTTGAAGACGGTAACCGAACACTAGAAGTAAATACTAATGACGAATTGGATTCTGGTTGTTTTCAGGTTTCATTGGGTGGATTAAACTGGAATAAACTTGAGAATACATGGCTACCGCTACCTTTTTTCTACTAAATGGTAATAAATCAGAGTTTGGCCCAACAAATTGGTGTCGTTTTAAACTAATCCCAAAAGATACTCCTTCAAGCTCAAAAAGGTATGATCTTCTATTGGCTTTTGATACAAGAACTTTGTTTGAAATTACAGATTCTGATTTGCAAGAATTAAATGAGACCCCTAGGTTCACTAATGATTATGAAAAATCTAAGGATTTTAGTCTTTGTAATAATGAATACAGTCTAATTAATTATTGTTCTGAGGGCAAAAATTGTGGTTGGATAGATAAATATTTACTTAAACTATTTCATCAAATAGATGATATAAAAGATTTTAAAGGAGATAAACCTAAGTTAAAATACCTTGCACAGTATATAACTTTAATAAAGTATATACAACAACTAGATGTTTTGCCCAAAGTTACTTTATATTCTAATAAAAATGTGGTTTGTGGCGATGTTGATCTTGTTGTAGACATTGGTAATTCAAGAACCTGTGCTGTGCTATATGATAATGCCGATTTTACAAAAACAAGTCCACTTGAACTAAGAGACTTTACAGATCCAATTATTAATGGGGAAATAAATAAATCTTTGGAATCTTTTGATATGCGCCTAGCTTTTCGTGAAGCGGATTTTGGAGGAGGATTTGGAATAGTAAATAGCAGACAATTTGTGTATCCAAGCATGATTCGCTTAGGAAATGAGGCAAATAAACTTATTCATAAAGCAACAAACCTAAATACTGGTATAGAAAAAACAAGTACATTCTCAAGTCCAAAACGTTTTTTATGGGACACAAAACCTCAGACACGAGAATGGGAATTCATTCAACTTGAAGGGGAAACTTCTAAACCTATATATGTTGATGGTATATCCAAGTATTTAAACTCGGATGGTTCTGTAGACAAAGATGGCCATGGTGGAGGATTTATAAAATATTCTCGTAAGGCTTTGATGACTTTATCTTTTCTTGAAATATTAGCTCAGGCAAATATTCAAATTAATAGTTATGAGCAGCGTTCTCATTGGGGAAATGAGTCAATGCCTAGAAAGATCGGTCGAATAATAGTTACATGTCCTACGTCAATGTCGCGTGTTGAGCAAATAGCGTTACGTAAATGCGCTGAGGATGCAGGTGCTATTCTTGATCTATTTTTTAATGAATCCAAAAATATTGATTCCATTATTCAAGTTATACCGGCCTCTAAAAATCTTAAGAAAACAGAAAACAGAAAAGAATGGATTTATGATGAAGCTACTGCCGCACAATTTGTTTTTATTTATGCAGAGATAGGTCAGAGATACATGAAAAATGTTAAGGATTATTTTGATTTTTATGGCAAATTGAAAATGCATCAAGGAAATGACACGGAAAAAGTCTTGACTATTGGCTCTCTAGATATCGGTGCTGGGACCACGGATGTTATGATAGCAAACTATGAGTATGAAGCCAGTCAAGATCAATGTGTTTTAACGCCAATTCCTCTATTTTGGGAGAGTTTTTATAAGGCTGGTGACGATTTAATGAAAGAGCTTATACATCAATTAATAATTGAAGGCACATACTCTCCTATTGAAAAAAAGATGAAAACATTAGGTTTTTCACCAGAAGAAATTACGGATAAAAATAATGACTTTTTTGGCGGAAATACAGGTATGTCGTTTAGAAACAAGCAATTGCGCTCAGACTTTAATTTACAAGTTTCGGTTCCAATTGTTTCACACTTTTTAGAATTAATAAAACAAAATGATTTAGAAAGCAAAATATTATCATTTAGTGATTTCTTTAATAACAATGCACCTACCAAAATATTGATGAACCACTTTAAACAACATTTTGGCTTTGATTTAGAAACTTTGCAATGGCATTTTGAGAGAAAAGTTGTTTCAGCTATTATAGAAAAAACTTTCGACTTATTAATAGGTAAAGTTTCATCTTTGTTTTCTTATTATGAATGTGATATTGTTCTGCTTTCAGGACGCCTAACATCTTTGATGCCACTTACTAATTTATTTCTAAAACATTATGCAATTTCTCCTAATCGTTTAAAGTCAATGAATGATTATAGAGTTGGTAAGTGGTACCCACAAGACAAGCGACATAAATTTATTGACGGTAACGGGAAATTCAAAGACCCTAAATCTATAATTACAACAGGAGCTATGATTGCCAACATTGCTGGTAATGGTGGAATAAATGGTTTTTCTCTGAACATGGAAAAATTAAAACAAAAGTTATTACCAAACACAAATTTCTTTGGTAAACTTAATGAACAGTTTGAGTATTATGAAACGATTATTTCTCCTGAAAGTAATCATCAAACTATAGAAATATCAACCCTACCTTTCAGGATAGGCGTAAGACAGTTAGATGTTGCTTCTTATCCATCAAGACCTTTTTATAATTTTAACTTCAATGAATTCAATCTTGAAGATCGTGTTAGGGGTAGATTGGAAGATGCTTATGACATAAATGCCGTTCAAAGAGCTGTTTCTTTAGAAAAGGAAAAAATTAAAGCCAAAATGCCATTAAAGGTTACTATTTCGCGTGACTATGGCCAAGATTTAGAATTATTGCGTTTTGAAGATGTTTTAGATAAAAATGGGGAGAGTATAAATTCTAATTTCTTTAGTTTACAAGTTCAGAGTATGAGTGAAGTAGATGACTTCTGGTTAGACTCGGGTGTATTTTCACTAAGTATTAATGCAAATAATTAAATCTTAAGAATTATGAAATTGAATGAAAAAATTCTACATCAACTTCAATTAATTGATAAGTCTAATTCTTGGATTAATAATTCTTTAGATGGAGAAAAGCAAAAGTTAGCTTACCGAAATATGGTAAATTTCAGAAGAGAATTAAATAAAAAGAAGTTTGCTTTAGAGGGCAATCCTGCTGCCGCCATATATGGTGAAAGTCAAGTTGGAAAATCTTACCTTGTTAGTGCCTTACTTTCAGAAAATAATAAGCCTTTTATGGTTTATGATGGAAATGGTAATGATTATGATTTCATAAACGAAGTAAACCCTTTAGGAAATGAAATGGAGTCTACATCAGTTGTTACCAGATTTTCAACAAAATATAAATTGGAAAACAAAGATTTTCCAGTCATTGCCAAGTTACTTACTCCGACAGATTTGATATTAGTGCTTTGTGAAGCTTACTATAACAATTTAAAGGTTAATAAGCCCTTAAGTTTTGAAGAGTTGAAAGAAAAGATTGATTCATTTGAGCTTATTTACAAAAATAAAGAACAATGTCAGGATTTGATTATTGAAGACGATATACTAAATATTGAAGATTATTTTGAAGAAAATTTTTCAAAGTTAGTTTACAACAACATAAAAGATGCTAAGTTTTTTGAAAAAATATCATTACTCGTTACCAGAATTCCGCACAATGAATGGAAAGATGTATTTTCTTTGTTTTGGAATTTTAACCCCCAACTAACCCGATTGTTCGATGATTTAATTAATAAGTACAAACAATTAAAGTTTTCTGAAACTGTTTACCTACCAATTGATACGGTTCTTAGAGTTAAGGGAACAATATTAGATGTCACCCGTTTAGATGAAATATATGATTCATTCAATGGGCATGAAACACAATATACGGGTACATGCTCAGTTTTATTTTTGGATAAAAAAATGTCAGAAGAAACAATTGTTTTTTCAAAACCTCATTTATGTGGATTAATAGCTGAGCTAATTTTTGTTCTACCTGATTCTGTGAAAGAAAAAAAGCCATTTCTTAATAAAACAGATTTATTAGATTTCCCAGGTCTTCGCCGAACTGAAAACACAAATGAAAGTGACATTTTAGATAATGACTTAACCACTTTACTTCGAAGAGGAAGGGTTGACTACTTATTCAACAAGTATTCTAGCTATGAGCGCATTAATTCCTTATTATTTTGTCACAATCATAAAATGTCTGGTCAGAGTGTAATGCCTGAAAAATTAGATCGATGGATTTCTAATATGGTTGGTGAGACAAATGAAGATAGGGAGAAATTTAATTCTCCTGTTCCCCCTCTGTTTGTTATTTCAACATGGTTCAATAAAGACTTAGAATTCAATTCACAAGAAAACAATAAAAACTCAATTGAGTTATTAACTGCAAGATGGCAACAACGATTTGTAAAAACACTTAAAGATGAAATTTTTAAATCTGATACATATTCTTGGTTAACAAATTGGACTATTTCTAAACCACATTTTCAAAACATATTTCTATTAAGAGATTTTTATCAATCTTCAAAAGAGAAAAGTAAAATTTTTAGAGGATATGTAGATGAAAAAAATGAAAAAGAAGAGATTAAACCTAAAGACTACCCGGACTTTCGAAGTGATTTGAAAAAATCTTTTTTAGAATACGATTTTGTCCAAAATCATTTTGAAAACCCAGAACAGTCATGGGATAGCGCTGCAACCATAAACCAAGATGGAACAAATTTGATAATAGAAAAAATTACAATTGCGGCAAACCATATCAATTCAGCTAGAATTGAAAAAATTTCAAGTGAATTAGATGAAATATTAAATTTGATGTATGTTGAGCTTTTGAAATACTTTCATAGTAATGATAATGAACAAGAACTTCAAAAGGCTAAATCTACAGCAGGTTCTGTACAGTGGACTCTAGATTCTGCTTTCGGTGGTGATGGAATCAAACACTTCGGCCAATTAATGAAAGAATTAATGGTTAATGAATCACATGTACTAGAGCTTTATCGTAATAAAATCGATGATGTTGAGCACAGAGCTGTTGTTGATTTAGATGTCTACAGTACATACAGACAAATTGTTCCCGTGCAGGAAGGTGAAACTGTAGAAAGTTATTTTAATCGCCTTTGTGTTGAGTATGAGATAAATTCCGATGAGCAAAAACAGAAATTCCAATTAGAGCTTGATTCTAAAAAAATCGATTTACAAGAGCTTATTAATCAAAATTCTAATTTACTAAAAAATAATTCTCTTCAATTAGCAGAATTATTACTAGAAAACTGGTCTGCCACAATACGCATGAATGATAAAAAAATAATTCAAAAAATTCTTGTTGCTGATGGCTCATCATCATTGCAAGACATTGTGGAAATGTTTGAGAAAGTTTTCAAAAAAATAGGTCTAGCTAAAATTATTGCTGAAAAAATCCGTCGTTATACTGATGGTAACAACAGAAAAGGCATGCCCTATGAGATTATTGCAGATATTAGCGCTGAACTCTTAAATAAATGTATTAATAGCGCTGGTATTGATTACTACAGTGAGTCTGAAATGAAAGAGTTGAAGGTTGCAAACCAGGAAAGTAAACTTAAATTAGAATTTGAACAAGATAGCAATTCTTCTAAACAATCTGTTTCACAACTTTTTGAGAAAATTGATAACTGGAAGAATATTATAAAGTCTAGCCCTGAAGAACTAGAAAAATTTCCAAGTTATCGCAATTATATTTTGTGGCGTAACAAGTTGAAAGTTGCTTTTGTGTCCGTTTGCGACATTCCAAATTATGATTTAGAGGCAAATAAGAAATTAGATAAAATAATTAAAGAAGTGAAATCAATAATTCGATAAATAAACTTATGATTATTGGAAAAAGAAGTTTAACTACAACACACTTAAAATACTGGGTGTCAATTCAAGGCGTTAGTGGAAAAACTTTATTTGATCGCTACAAGTTGGCAGAGTCAAGTATCATAAACAAATATATTATTCCAGAATACCAAAACTTTTTATCTGAACCTATAAAAAAAAAAGATGGTGAGATTTCATTTTGGGGTGTAAAAAATAATGAGAAGCCTCGAATATTATGTGACCTTCATGGTGAAGATCTTGATAATTATACCAAACTTTTAGAAAATACTGTTTCTCATTACAAATCAGTAATAAATAAACTCAAAAATAACGGGGAAATTGATGATTATAACTTTTTAAATCGTGCAATTAAATTCATTAATAAAGAATTTGTTTTTTGTTTTGACAATATTGTAGTGTTAGGTGTTTGGGGTATGGAGCTTAATGAAAACTCACATAATGAGAATTCTCAATTTATCACTATTAACTGCCCGATAAACAAGCCCAAACAAGAACCAGAAGAACCAGAGGAACCACAGGAACCTGATTTTTCTTTCCCTAATTCTAAACTTAAATATAAGCCAGAACCACCAGCTTTACACATTAGATTTTGGAATTGGTTAAAGAAATTTTTCACTAAAGGGTTACTTAAAACACTGTTGCTTGGACTTTTTATTTTAATATTATTCTGTTTATTTCGTAATTGTTTTGATAGGCATGTTATAGGTAATGGAAATGCTATAAGTGAAAATGACTCCATATGGTTAAAAGAAGATTCTCTCCGTGGTAACAATGGCGGTATATACGACCCTAATAATCCATATAGACCAGTGCCAACTCCACCAGAATATCAAGACATCTTACCTCCTGAACAAGGGATTATGCCTCCTGTTTCAGAAAATCCAGAAGCAACTCCTGGAACCCCTAAAATTATTGGTAATAGATTAAATATATTAATGAGAAATCATAATAAATCTGTAATGGATTTTGCTAGAGATTTCAAAAATCAATATAGTGATGATTCATATAAAGTGGTCTATTATGATGATGTAGTTAAGAGAATTCAGGTCGAAATACCTTCAGAAATGAGAATCAATTTAAAAGAAGAAATCCCAAAAAAATTTAAGCCTGGATATAATCTTTTTGTTTTTGATGAAACGTTGTTTGAAAGTGAATATACTCCTAATGATCCATCACTCCAGTCTAGTGCTACTAATTGGTACTTAAAAAAAATAAACGCTTTCAAAGCATGGGACATAAGTCGTGGTTCAGAAAAAATAACAATAGCTATAGTTGATGACGGATTTAATTTAAAACATCCAGAATTGAAGTCTAAAGTAGTCCGTCCTTATAATGTTTGGAAGCATTCCAATAAAATATCTCCTCAGGAATCTAATCATGGGAACCATGTTGCTGGAATAGCGCTTGCTACAGCAGATAATGGAATAGGTATTAGTGGTATAGCTCCCAAATGTAAATTTATGCCCGTACAAGTTGCTAATGAACAAGGTATAATAACAACCACATCAGTGTTAGATGGTATTCTATATGCGCTTTACCAAGGGGCTGATGTGATTAATGTTTCCTTAGGAATGATATTTGACGGTGTTTCACAGAAATCAAAAGATGAACAACGAGATTTGATATATAATCATTTTAAGGAAGAGGAGCGTATTTGGCGTGAGGTAATGAGAATAGCTGATGAACACAATGCTACTGTTGTCGTTGCCGCAGGAAATGATAATGTGTTAACCGGAATTGAGGCATTACAAAGACCGGATTCATTTATAACAGTTTCCGCAACAGATCAAAGCAGAAACGGTTTGGGCAAGGCTAAGTTCAGTAACTATGGCGGTTATTCTAAAATTTCAGCTCCAGGTGTTGGTATATACAGCTCTATTGGTGCCGATAGTTATAAGACAATGGATGGGACTAGTATGGCTGCTCCAATAGTTTCAGGAGCGATTGCTTTGATGAAGAGTATTAATGGTAATCTCACCACTAAACAAATTTTGTGTATTTTAGAAAATACTGGTATTCCTGCACAGGGATCGATTGGTAATTTCATACAATTAAATAAAGCCTTACAAGAAGTTAGCTCAATTAACACTACGGAAGATTGTATACCAACTCCTAAAACCGGAGATGTACAAATACTTTTAAGTTGGAATAATTACAATGATTTGGACCTTTACTGTAAAGATCCAAATGGTGAGATTGTTTATTTTAAAAATAAAAATGTCTCAAGTGGCGGACAATTAGATGTAGATATGAATCGGAATCCTCAAGACAGTAGAAATCCAATCGAGAATATTTATTGGCCAACAAATGCTGCACCAAATGGAACTTATGAAGTAGGTTTATCGTATCACAAGCAACATGAATCAAATATAAATGAAACAGCTTATAATATAGAGGTTAAATATAATGGTAAAGTTGAATCATATAATGGACTGATAAAATCTGTCCAGAAAAAACCTAAAATTATTACTAAATTTGTTATTGGATCTGGAAAATGATAATTCAAAAAGACTAAGGTAGTAGAGAAAATATGCTTCTAAGAAAGAGGGATGAGACTAAGCAAAAATTGGAGAGGATTAATAGAGAGTTAAACTAAATAAAAATAATAATTAAAACGATATGACACAATCAAAATTTTCATTAGCGGATTTAATTTCACTTTTAATTGGAATTGGTTTCGGATTCATTTGCTTTCTTGGTTTTAATTTCTACTCTTTTGGTGACACACGTCTAAGTATTTTTGTTGCCTGTATCATAACGCTGCTAATGATTGGAACTTCAATGATTGCAATCAGACTTAAGCGTACAAACAGAAATTTTAAAATTCGAAGGATTTGGGAAATATTTTTTCTTTTTCTATTTACTGGTTTTACAGTTTGTTTTATTTATTTTCCGTTTTCTCATTATTTTTTGGTTATAAATAACGAGGTTGAAATACAAAGTAAATTATCAAGAAATCTAGGACAGGTTGATAAGCTTTATGAAGATTATAAGAAATATTATGAGACTCAGAAGGAAATATATGATTTAAAACTAGATCAAGCTATATTAAGACACGAATTAGGTAACGATAATTTCGATAATTCCCAATTTCATGAATTAGGGTTTATACGGAATCAAGATATATCTCATGAGGACCAAAAACTTAGTTTAATTAAAAAATTTAAAAGAGATTTGTTCCCTAAAGATTTTAATGAAAAAAGAAAAAAGGATTCTATATATGTAGAGAATTCTAATGAAATAATTTACAATTGGAAATATAAACCAATTGGAATTTTTGAAATAATAAAAAATTTAGAAGATGTTATAGTAAGTACAAAAACACAACTGATTAATTTATCTAAAAATGGTGATCATAAAATTGATTCTTTTGCGCCCGTTACATATGTTGGTGAGTTGAAAACACTTTTTGTAACTATTGGTAAACCCACAATAACCTCCTTGGTTCTTGGTTTTGTCGTTTGGGTTTTAATGTTATTATCTTATTTTACATCAAAAAGAAGCAACAAAAATCGTAGAAAAAAAACATCTACTGGAGAATTTAGTATAACTATTGATTCAAAATTATGAAAGAAGAGAATTATGACCCAGATAAGTTAACCCCTGAAGAAATTTTAGAATTAATTTTACTTAAAAAAACTACTTTCGAAAAATTAAGAAGTTCTGGAACTTTTCCTCACAGTAAGCAACAAAAGGTGAGGGCACTTTTAAATGATGAAGATGAAAAAAGTTATGAAGATGCAGATAGCCTAGAGAAGCTAAAGACGTACATGCAATTATTTCCAAATGGACTACATTTTGATGAGGCTAGTAAAAAAGCTACAGCAATGGTGGAAGAAAATGATGCAGTCGAACAAAAAAGAATAGATGCTGAGAAAATAATTCACGAAATAGAGAGCGATTTAAATAAATACACAATTGGTGAAATTAAAGAAAAGTTAAGTCCTGAAGTTCTAAATCAATTGTGTAATAGATTGGGCCTAGATTTCAATTTAATTGATAAATATAAGGATCCAGTATTAGAATTTAATGACATTCCTGAAAGAGCTAAAGATATCCCCAAAGAATTTACAGATGTATTTTTTTGGGGTGTACCATCATCTGGCAAAACTTGTGCTTTATCGGCTATCCTAAGTACAATTAAAAAAAACTATACAATGGAGCCTCCGGACTTAACCACAAAATTTGGATCTGTATACCGAACAAATCTTGTAAATATCTTCAGAAATGATTATGGTTACTTACCAAACGCTACTGCTGTGGATAGAACTCAGTATATGCCATTTCTTTTTTATAAACGTGGCGAAAAAAAGAAACGCAAAATATCTTTTTTTGAATTAAGTGGAGAAGTATTTAAGAATTTTAATGTTGTTGTGAATAATGCGGACACGAAAATAAGTGAAGAAGGCGAAGCTGAAATCAAAAAAACATTTAGTTTAATTGAATTATTATTGAAAAGTAGTAATAAAAAAATTCATTACTTTTTTATTGATTATAAAAAAGAAATAGAAGATACCTTAGATAATAATTTTACACAGGAAGATTATTTAGGTGCAGCCGCTACTTATTTTAAGGACAGAAAAAATATTTTCAAAAATAATACCGATGCCGTATATGTTGTTATTACTAAGTCAGATGAGATAGAAGGTTGCGACCGACAGCAGCAGATGGAAAATGCCGAAACTTTTTTGAAAGACAAGTTTGGTAATTTTTTAGAAATACTCAAACGACAATGTGACACATATTCTATCGATTTTGATATAAAGTTATTTTCAATTGGAGATGTTTATTTTAAAAGAATTTGTCACATAAATCGTAGTTTTTCAACAGAAATAATAGAAGATTTATTGGAACATGTCCCTGCTGTTAGTAATAATTCATGGAGAAATTTTTTAAATAGTTAGTACTTATGGATTTTGTTGTACATGGTACAAAAGGAGGATATAAAACTTTATTCAAAAGCAATGAAGCTTTAAATTCATCTTTATTTGATATAAGATCTGATAACCCACCTGAATCTACACTTGGCGAAGAAGCTTATGCAATTAGATCATTTCAAAACAAAATTATTTATTCCAAATATAAAATAATAAGAGACGTCGCTGGGGATAAACGAACAGGGTTTATTGGCTTTTCTTTATTTGTATCTAAAAATGAGAAAATAGAGCCTCGCAATATATTAAAACTACTGGACGGAATTTCAGGAAAATATTTTGAATTATATGTAAAGGATAATAATCTAGATTCAGTGAACGAATCGTGGAGTTTTGTTGAAGATATAATAAAAATATACAACCCAATAATTAAGCCAACAACTTTTGAAATTCCAAAATCGGGCTTAGTAGATGATGCAGTAGTGTATTATAATACAAAAGATGAATTAGATAAAAATTGGCAAAAAGGTTTCATGTCTCATTACACTAAATTCAGGCAGGTTCTTTACATTAGTGAGGATTTAAGGAGTGGTGATAAAAACCCTGTAAGAGCAATTCGAAACTCTGGAGAAGAAATTGATATTAATAAATTTTCGACTACACAGCAATTTTTTCCAAAAAAGATAGCTGAGACTACAGAACCAGACAAGCCCGGCTTTCCAAATAAAACTATACTTATATTATCAGCTGCTTTGATTCTCATTTTTTCAATAGTTTTGTTTGTTGTTTCTATGGATTCAGATACAGACGGAGATGGCGTTTCAAACGACCAAGACCAATGTCCAAACGATTATGGTTTATTAGCCTTTGCAGGCTGTCCAGATACAGACGGAGATAGTGTTAAAGATTCTGACGATCGTTGTCCAGATGTTCCTGGTCTACTAGACTTATATGGCTGTCCAGATACAGACGGAGATGGCGTTTCAAACGACCAAGACCAATGTCCAAACGTTTTTGGTTTATTAACCTTTGCAGGCTGTCCAGATACAGACGGCGATGGTGTTAAAGACTCCGACGACCGTTGTATAGATGTTCCTGGCTCACCAGACTTTGATGGCTGTCCTCGCGCTGGCAGTAACCAAGTTATTGAGGAAAACCCACGTGATATATCCGAACCGCCAGCAGCTTTATCAATTAATGGAGAACAACGTATGAAACTACGAGGTAACGAAATTTCCAAAGAAGAGCTCAATGATCTTAAATCCAATCCTAATTTTATAGATGATGAAATATTAGTTAGATCTATTGGCCTTTATCTTAAATTCTTTGAAGTTTCAAAAAAAAATCTTGGAGATGATTATGAGAGTCTATATAAAAAGGTTAGAAAAGACGAAATTTTAAAAGAAAGTCAATTAAAACAGTATTTAAAGAAAATTTCAAGATCGGGGTCTGAAGGTGATAAATTAAGATTAAAAATAGAAGAAGCTCAATCTAATAGACTAAAAACATTGAAACAATTTCAGGAAAAAATAAATTAAACCAAATGAAAATCATTAAATTATTATTACTTGTTTTGACAATAATTGGAATATCTTTTGCGGCTAAAAATTTCATTTACCAAGGGGATTGTAATGATTGTGGAGGGAGGGATCCGCTTGTCTCTCCGGGAGATGAAAAATATATTAGAAATAAAATTGATTCGCTAAAAATTTTACCTGCTTCTATTTTTGAACGTAAACTTTACGATTTAATTCTTTTTGAGATTAATCGTGACATAGATAATAACGGGAAAAGCGAAGAACTCCGACAAATGGCTTACACGGTTTATACAAATAATTTTATAAGAAAGTCAAAAAATGTCTTTGGTGATCAGATATGGCAAAATAATGATGTAGGGTTTATCAGATCTGAAGTAGAAAAATTAATGGCATCACGATTTCTTGAGACTGCGAGTCAAATGAATAAAGATCTCATAAATATAAAAAAATGTATTAAAGATTATGATGAAATAAAAAGATTTACATCTCTACGAGGTTTTACTCCTGATAATGGAGATAATCAAAATCTCCTAGAATACAAATTCCCTTTCGAAAAGCTAAAAAGTAAAATCTCAAAAATAGATTCCTACAGAATGCGTTTAGATAACAATGAATATTTAAAGAACAATAAACAATTATCTAATGGGTTAGACAGAATGAAAAGAAGAGGTATTATCATATATGAGGATTATGTTGATTCTAAAATTACAGCTCATCAACAATCATACAAAGAAATGAGTCCCAAAAATAATGTGGATTTATTTAGAACTAAAATTTATAGACCATTAAAATCAGTCATAGACAATTTTAAAAATAATTGTAATGATAATGATTACAATTATAACGACGAAAGAATAAAAAACATACTAAATAAGCTATTTGACATGGAAGTTCAAGCAATAAATTACTATAAAAAAACATACTAAATAAGCTATTTGACATGGAAATTCAAGCAATAAATTACTATATTAATTAATTTAAATTATTATGAAAGCACCCACTTTATTTATAATTATATTTTTATTATTTTCTTTTCACTCATTTGCGCAAACAGACCTTATTAACGAGATAAAGAAGCTAGATAGAGAGATTGTTATGAAGGAAACAGAAAATAATAAATTGAAAGCTGAAATTTCTAACCTAGAAGAATCCATAAAAAAATTAAATGTTTCTTTGGATTCTGTTATAGCTAAAGAACACAAACATATTATTGAATTTAAGGATTCTTTGAAAAAGAAAGAGTTATATTGGGAAAACGAAATATATAAATCCAAGCAGCAGGCCAAAATTAAAACTAAAACAGAAGTTAGTAACGCAAAAAAAAGAGTATTGGATAAAATTTCAAATTACTATCAAAAAAATTTTCAGGAACTAGTACTGGATTTAAACATACAAACTATACTGAGAGATAAAAAATTACTCAAGGATGAACTTTTAAATAATAAAAAATTATATAATAAACTTGATAATTTGCTAATATATTTTAACTCAAAAGCACTACTTGATCAAAAATTTAATAAAATAGCAGTGGATAAGGCTATAAAAGATATTGATAAAATAATTAATCCGGCGGAGTTAGTAAAAGATTTAAAATTAGATCTTGAATATTATGAACAAGTATATTTGGACTTTGAAGAATTATTGGACGAAATTAATGTAATTGATCGCATTCCAGCTTACGATAATGAAAAATTAAAAAAAATTAATTTGAACGATATCTTTTACAAGGTTGCTACATACATAAAAAATAATAAATTATCTTATGCTAATTATACTTACATCATGGATAATTTAATTAATATTATTGACAACAAAAGAAGGAATCCTGATATGAACATCAATGATATAATAAATAATTAAATGAAGAGAGTTGTAATTTTAATTGGATTATTATTATCAGCAACTGTGTACTCACAAAATATTTTTCAAGAAGCACAAAATTGCTTTGATAATGGGAATTACCCTTGTGCTATAAACCATTATGAAAGTATATTGAAAAACGCTGATTCCAAACAGCAGATAAAAGCTGAGATTAAAATAATAGAGGTTAAAAATATTATTAAACAATTAGAAAATGCTCAATATTGGTTAGAAGATGAGTATTTCAATGAAGCAAAAGTGATCTTGCAAAATATTATTAAGATTAACCCCCATGATCCAAACATAAAAGCCCTTATTGAAGAATGCAACCAAAAAAAAGCCCCTTTCTTGAGTACCACCCCAAGTAATTTAATTTTAAGTCATGAGAAAAGTGTCAAAAATAAAATTAAGGTTATAACAAACTCCAAAAGTTGGAGAGTATTAAAGGGTCGCACTCCATCTTGGATTTCTACAACTACAAATTCAAATACCCTTTCAGTATCGTGTAGAAGTAACAGAAAAAAGGAGAGGGTGGGTCTAATTTACATTAAATCTTCTGATAATCTCGAGCATACAATAAAAATAACTCAAAAAGGCAAAAGATAAAAACTCATTCCTGTAAGGTTGTTCATCGTAATTTAATATAAAAAAGATTTTGAACAGGTTCCTACGTTTTTATCATAGCTAAAGTTTTACATTTATAGCGAGATATATCTTAGTAAGCAATATTCTTTTTTGAGATTTCAACGATTTTTATTTATTTGACTGAGTATGTTAGTTTCATCGTAATAGATGCGGTTTTTTCTCTTGATGTGGTATTAAAAGTTCCACCCCAAGAATGATTTTCCTTTGAATTTTGTCCAGTAATTTGAAATATTCCCATTCTTGCAGATTCTAGTTTACCTAATTTACCCCCAGAGAATTCTGATATCTTTTCAGCTCTCAACCTTGCATCTTCAGTTGCTTTCGAAATCATTTGAATTTTGAGGTCTGCAAGTTTTGTGTAGTAATATCTCGGAGCTTGTGAATAAAATTGAACCCCTTGATTCAATAATTCAGTAATTTCACGGGATATTTTCTCAACTTTATAAACCTCACTTGACGATATTTGAACTGTTTGAGTTAATTCATATCCAACAAATTCTTCACCAATGAAGTCACCATCATTAGAATATAGGCGTTTATATTTCTTATCTGTTTTCACTGCGCTGTATACAAGTTGCTGGTCATTAATTCCTTTATTTACCAAATATTCAGTAATAGTAGATTTATTTTTTTCTAATGTTGAGTACGCTTTTTTTAAATCAATATCTTGAGTCCCAAATTTCCCATCCCATACAATTAAATCTGAAGTAAAATCTGCTTTCCCTAACCCCGTTACTCTTATTTCCCCATCTGCTTTTGCACGATCTTTATATGCTTTACCCAAAAAAACTGAAGAAGTAATTATTGCAATTCCAAAAATTATAGCGTTTGTGTATTGTTTCATCTTTTTTATTTAAAGTTAAAATTTTAATTATACTATGAGGTTTTATTTGTTCATAATTTTTTATTTTCAAATTATAGCGGTTTATTTCAAAATCTGTAGTGGCCAATTATATTATAATCGAACAAACAGTCTTCAAGAACTTGTCCCGCACCAATATTGTGTACAATTTGATATCTTTTGTTGTCTTTTGAAGGTTTATTCACTACAATACCGATATGAGTAATTCCGCCTCCCAAATCCCATGCGACCACATCTCCTGGACGATAATCTCTACCGTTGCTTGTAATTGGTATTTTTGAACCTTGACGCTCAAAATAGGTCATTAAATTTGGAACTCTCCTATGGTCAATATTTTTGTCTGGTTTTTTGAGTCCCCATATATTAGGATATAGATTAAAATTGGCTGACATATCTTCGTGGATTTCTTTTTGTAAATCTACCCCGTTGGCTCTATATGCTCTAATCACGACATCTGTACAAACCCCAATACCAAATGGGACATCGCCATTGGGATAGGGGATATTATAATAACTACCATCATATACAACCTTCTTTTTGGTCAATTCTAAGGCCGCATCAGAAATTTTTTCTGGGCTAAATTTTTCTTGTGACGATAGTGTTAAACTAAAACACAATAAAAAGGGTGGTATAAGCTTAACTAAATTTAATGTCATGTGATTTAATTTATATTATAAAAGGCAACATATGAAAATTCATATAGTTTATAGCATTGTTCTCCTTCAATTTCCGGACAATAACTTACTTTTAAATTAACATCAAATTCTATTCCTTTTTTTAATATAACATCAACAGTTATGTCATTATAATTTTATTTAGTACTTAGAAGACTTTTGTAGTCATTTATTTTGACCCAATAAATGATCATCACAACAAAACCTGCTAAACTAAATAGTGCACCTATAACTGGAATTATTGAGCAACAAAGTAAAATACAATATGTCAACCCAAGAGAATATCCAGGTTTGTCACTTTGGGCTGTAATATTTCTTTTGCTAAACTCAGCAGCTATTGATTTTGAGATTCTATTAACCATAAAAAATTGCCAAAAAATGCCAAACAAAGGGATAAAAGTGAGCCAAACTTGACTAGGTTGTATTGACCTATTTTCAATACTAACTTCTTTAATTGTGTTCTGTAAAGTGATCAGAAAGAAAATTTGAGGAAGAAATATTATTACAATACATAATAGTATTAAAAGAATTTGAAATGGTCCTATGGCTAAAATCATATTTTGTTAAATATTATATATTCTACTTATAAAAATAAAAATAATATTCCAAAAAAAAGTAGTTTAGTGAATATAATGTGGAGCAAAAGTGAGTGAAGTATAACTATTTTTGGGAGGATTTATTTAAAATAGTTCAGTAAAAAATATTCTGAAAATACAAGTCTGACAACTATAGCCATTTATCGGTAAATATTAAACTTGATGAAATCAGCTCACTTAAAAGCTCATATTTCTTTTTTTGTTCTGGTAAATTTTCATCATAGCTATTAATCATAAATCCTACAATAATCATGTAATTCTTATAAATTATAAGATAATTTATAGTAAAAACTCTCATATCAACCATGCCTCTCTTTACTTTTCCAGAAGCTTTGATAAGCATTGCTGGTTGACCATCAATTTTGGTCTTTTCAAAGGAATAGTCAGCAATAGCTTCTAAACCCATGCCATTAGCATAATCTCTACCGTAATCATAATTGAAAACATCTTTATTTATTTCATTTGCAAATGCATCAGAATATATATAGTCTCTTTCTTCTTTGGTAAGAGTTGACTTATCTAACCCCATTTCAGCAATAAAATCTTTTATTAGTATTGTCATACTACATGAACCATCATAACTCTTTATTAATTGTAGAATATTGGGCCTCTTACCTTCTTGATTTATCCAACTTTTTGGATACTCTATTGATAAATTTAACCCTTTGGACTTTTTGTGATTATTTGATGTAAATTTTTCTCTATAATTATTTAAATATTCCCTTGCAGGTATTTCTTTATATCTTGGATTATGTCTCAGTAATATTTGAACAAAGTTTTTATATAATTCATCTTCACCAAAGATTCGTTCAGTTTTGAATTTTTTTAAATACTCATTGGCTTGGGAGTATGAAAAATTGTCTAAATTAAATTGGGTTGAAATTTGATTTAATATTTGAGTTTTAAATTCAGTTTTACCCATATCCATTTTTGTCGCTATTTCGTTCTCCATTGCAACAATAGCTTTTTCATGAGCTAAATTGAATTCTAGTCTAGCCATTAATGCTTTCTTCGATAAGTCAGTGAATTTTTCTTGAATCAGATTATTTGTCATTTCAATGCCATAGGAATATCCAAGAGCTTTAGAAATATCAAGGTAATATTCCCTATCCTTTGTTTGCGCATTGGTCAAAACGGGAGTAATAATTAGAATTGTCAAAATAAATGAAGTCCAATATTTCATAGAATTATTTTAATATTAGTTTAATAAAATAGTATATTTCTCATTATTGATTAATGACTATTTATAAAGTTGTTGAATTCAGTCTTTGCAGTCAAACTTTCAAAAAGAGAGACGTGTCCACCACCTTGGATTTCAACAAATTGTCTGTTTTGACAGGTTGAGCAACTTATTACCTCTTGTTTAAAAGTTGGCCACAAGTTCATTTGTATAGGAGAATCATCTAAACCTTGAACAAACAAAATATCGGACTTGAAATCATTTGTGAAATTGAGTAATGACCTTTGAAAATATGCGTTTGGGTTGTCAGCAGTAGTTCCGTATAAATCCTTAAGATTAGAACATACAACACTTGATTGAACCTGACCATTTTCCTCTAGTTGACACCTATAAACAAGATTTAATGGTCCTGGAGCATTAGCAATTACGCCATTTGTTTGGTGCATTGTATTAAGTCTTGTTACCATATAGCCTCCTTGGGAATGCCCCGCCAATAATATCTTATTTACATTTATTCCTAATTCTTGACTTGCTTTGTTTTTCAACCATAATAAGGCAGCTTCACATTTAATAATACTATCACCTAATAATATATTTTCTTGGGGATATGCTACACTTACAATCATCATATTATTTCGATCTAAAACACTCTTGAATTTATCAAGAGTTGTGTTGGCAGCAGCCATTAAGTTTAAGTCATATAATACTGTACCGTGAAACACTAATAAGACATCAACTTCGTATAAGGAAGGTTTGTCTATTACAACATCAACATTAATATTATTATAGGAAATAGTCCTTGTTTCTCTGTAAGCATCAGTAGGCAAATCTGTATTTTCATTGGTACAAGAGAAAAAATGTATAACTGAAAGTAAAAAAAATAGTCTCAAAGCAAAAATATTGTTCAATAAAAATTGTTACCTAAAATGAAATTTATTTTAGGGAATAATGCCGTGGAGTCGGAGGGAATCGAACCCTCGTCCAAACAAGCTATAAAAATGCTTTCTACACGTTTAGTTTTTATTTGATTTTCGAAAGTAAACCGACTAAAAACTATCTATTTACTTCTTAGCTTCTTAGTTTTCAAAATTTTAAAGAAGCCTTAAAATTTCTAGATTCATTTTTACGATGCCTCAATTTAGAACGCCATGAATCAAGGCTTTCAAGAGACATAAAGCTTGCACACCTTGTGTGCCTAGGCTAATCCTACTATAATTCAGATTAAGCAGCTAAAGCG
>MDSZ01136921.1_pt1 | contig 20624 bp, 13 predicted proteins | sample 811201 | NCBI WGS metagenome assembly MDSZ01 (sample SAMN05326647, study PRJNA326480) | marine metagenome | isolation source: seawater | place: Indian Ocean: North | collected 2010 | reverse complement strand
CTCGTTTTTGATGAGACTTTTTCTTTTCTTTTCTTTCGTGTTTCATTCGTTGTGTCATCTTCTTCAACTGTTTTTTTTTCATCATCATCATCATCACCATCCGCTAATAATGTCTCGTCGTCGTTTACGTCGTCTCGTCGAGCGGCGGCTTTATTATTTGTGGCGTCGTGGTACCACTTTTTGCGCGTCGTCGTTTTTACGGCTTCTCCGCGACTCCTCCTCCTCCTCCCGTTGTTGTTCTTCAAGGCGTGGTGCAAAAAAAGTGTTGTTCCTTTTTCGAGAGCTTCATCATCATCGTCGTCCAAAGCGAATGAATGCACGGGGTTCGGATGGACGACGACACGGGCGGCAAAAGGACCACTTTCACGGCGAAGAAAGCTTTTAAAAAAGGATTTGGCGATACCGGGGTTGCGCATCATCATCATTTTTATCATCCGTCGCCAAACAGACTTTAATAGGTAAAGAGAAAGAGCAAAGAGGGATGATGATGATGTTTTTGTGTAATGGTGCTTTGTCTCAATTTTGGGGAAAGAAGAGCAAAAGGAAATACCTACTACTACTGAAGGGTATTTAGTATGCGCTTTTGTTGGTTGAACTCCAATCGTACTACTCCGCTTTGGTTGTTTTATTAAAGCACGACAAAAAAAACACGCAGAACTATTGTTCTCAGGATGTAGGACTCGTCTCAGGCGGGATAAATCTGTCTCGGCAATTCCGGTGGCATTGGTCCTCGATCGGTCGGGTACCCGACGGCTCTCTGGTACCATCGACTCCCCTCGATTTCTTGGTCTACGTTCAGATGGGAGTGACCAAACACGTGGACGTGTTTGAGCGTGCTGTTGTAATCGAATCTACCTTTTTTAAACCCGGCTGGGCTACTGCGACCACTTCCCGGGGTGGATTTACAATCGCACTCGTCTCTTAACGCGAGAATGTCCTCTCCTAAACCTTCGCTGCCAACGACTTTTTCTATAAAAGGCGTTCCGTTGTATAAATCTGGTAACGGTACGAAATGCCCGTACGTCACTAAAAACGCAACTTCGTTGCCGCAATCTCTTCTAAATTTTTCCTCATCATCCTCGGTGTTGATGTTGGTATTTGTGCTAATGTTAATGCTACCATTGTTGCTATTCGATCTAAACTTCTTCGGCAAAAAACTGTCTATACTTCTCTTTCCTAACCGTCTCCAAAATTCGTCCAACGTCACCGGGTGCGAATTCCTTTTATCTTTCGGATCCCCGATAGCCGGCGGCCAAATGCACGCCCCGTCAAAGTGTACCTCCATCTGCGTGAACGGTCTGTTCCCACCTTTAAACGTTTCCGTGTACCAGCTCAACATCGGCACCACCAATATCCGTTGCGTCTGTTTCATGCCTAGCTCGTTTTTCCCCGGGTGCGTAAACACCGTCGGCGTACATCGAACGCCGACGCTCGTCGCCGCGTCTATTATCGCGACAAACTTATCGATCGAATCTCCCATCTCCCCTTGTCCCGGTGACCACAATTCGTGGTTCCCCACGCAATAAAACACCTCTTGGTATCGCATTTTGAACATCTTCAACGCTTCGACGACTTTGTTGACGTCCGTCGCCACGTCTCCGGCGACGATTAATATCGTCCCCGGTTCCGGGTGGTTACACTTTTGACACGTTCGCACGACCCACTCTTTATTCTCTCTCATGTCCGCGTGCACGTCCGACGTTGCAAATATTCGCCATCGTATTTCCCCGTCCTCCTCCATCAACAAGCGCTCCACGTTCGCCGTCGTCGTCGTCTGAATCGTCGTCGTTGTCTCCTCCCCTTTTGTCGTCGCGAATAATGCACCCACGTCCCCTCTCGTCAACGACGCCTTTCCATCCCCATCGTTACTCATGTTCCCGTCATTATTGGTGGTCAACATCCAATCCGTTTTGTTATTATTGGACGAGAGAGAGGAAGAAAACGATTCGTGGTTTCTTTTCAGCGCGAGAAACGCGCACTCCGAAACCTCCGCCGTCGTTCGGTTGTCCTCGTACGGGACGTTCGGTTTCAGGTACGGCATGACGAAGAAGAGGAAGACGACGACGACCTTTCACCTTTCAGAGTCGTTTGACACAAAAGCGCACTCTCAATACTCTACTACTAATGAGGGGACGACGATGGACACACCTATATATATACGTACACTCCCCAACACAGCGCGTGTAACCAGCGCTCTCTACCTTTCAGAGTCGTTTGACACAGCGCACTCTCAATACTACTCTAACGAGGGGACGACGACGATGGACACTCACCTAGTATACGTATACTCCCCAACAAAGCGCGTCACCAATAACGCTCTCAACACCAACAAATGCGTTATTTTTGTTCACAACCGACCGTTTAGGGTTTATGATATATTTAGGGTATCAGCCTTTTTTTTTTGCCTCGAAAGAAGACGAAGAAGAAGACGAAGAAGAGACCACAAAAACACAAAGAGCTTTACATCGAAGACACACGACCACCAACGCTTTGCGACTTCGAGAGACCAACAAAAGACCAAGAAGAAGAAGAAGAAGAAGAAGAAGAAGACCGAGAAGAAGAAGAAGGGTTTGTCCCTCCCTAGTGAAGACGACGACGTCATTTTTTTTCGTGTTGTGGTGGTGTTCTAAAGAGAGAGCATCATGATGATGGGGAAAAGAAGAAGATGCGTTTTTCTGATGTGTGTGGCATTAGTAGTAACGTGCGCGTTGAATGATAACGTGGTTCTGGCAGGAGTGACGATCGTGTGCGACCGCACGTTCGTGGTTGGACGGAACAGCACGTGCGGGTACGCGGGTGTGACGAGCGCGGGCGCAGAAATCCGCTTTTTAGACGAGGACACGAAGCGAGTGGTCGCGTCGACGGCGATAGATGTCACGAACACCAACGACGAGGAGATTTTGGAATTGGAACTCGGGGTGCCGTCTTCTCTCGAGACGGGACGAGAGTACGAACTCGCGATGTACGACGGGACGGCGAGGACGTACGCGGCAAAGACAAAAGTTAAGGTGGTTTCGAACGAAAGTGCACGCGAAAGCGTCGCCTCTGCCAAGACTTTGGTACAAGTAGAGACGGATAAACCGGTGTACGCGCCCGGGCAAAAAATCAAAATACGAGCGTTGGTCGCCGATATCGAGAACGCGGCGTTGATTAAGCAAAAAGATGGGGCGACGACTTGCGTCATAGAAGTGAAAGATTCCATGGAGAGAACGATTTTTAAGAAATCAGACGCGAGCTTGGACGTTTTTGGCGTGGCGACGGTAGAAGTGGCGATCGAGAAAGAGCAACCGCCTTTCGGATGGTGGACGGTGAAAGCGGAAGTGGAAGTGGACGATGGGGTGAAAATCTCAACCGAAGGAGGATTTAACGTCGAAGAGTACGTTTTACCGTCGTTTGATGTTACATTGGACGCGTCTAGCATGCCTTTGTACGCGTTGTCGTCTAAGAGCGAGAATGTTTTCACCGGAAGGGTTCAAAGTTCGTACACGTACGGGAAACACGTCGAAGGGAAAACGAAAATTATCTTCAAAAGGCCGACGAGCTGGTCTTCGAATTATAACTATGTCGATGGAGGTGGCTTTGGTAACGATGTTCCATTAATGGAACCCGCGTTTGGAGCATCAGAAGAGTGGGATGGAAGCGGTGGTAGTAGTAGTAGTAGTAGTCTTCAAACTTCAGACATTCTGTACGAGTCGAGCTGGTTGACATTATACGGCGGCTCGGCAACGTTCGTGGCATCCATTTCAAAATCTATACTCGAACAATCGTGGTCGCAAAATTTGGAAGCGTGCGCTATGGTTGAAGAATCAGCTACGAAAGAGATCCGAAACTCGACGATTTTGGTCATTCCGATCATCCGCGAGGCGTTCGCGCATCAAACGTTTAGGAGTTACCAGTCGCCTGCGTTTAAGCCTGGTTTGCCGATGAAGCACACGATACAACTCAGTTCGGATATCCCCGGTGCTTTCAATGGTACTGGAAATCTTGGAACCTTGGATTTTACCCTGAGTATAAACAAGATGAACTCGTACTCGTACTATGGTGACTCGAACGCACAGACAATCTCTGCGCAAGTCTCTTCTTCCGGCGCGCTCGAAATTGAATTTGATGCCCCCACGAACGATCTCTCGTGTTGTGCTTCTTACGAAGACGAAACGAATTATAATTACGTTTATGGGTCATCTTCTCAAAAGTGTTGTTTACAAGGCGCGAACGTTCAGCTGGTGAAGAATGCAGCATCAAGAGATTTCGTGAGAAAGATATTGGCTCCCGCGGGCGACGACATGTCCACGACTGAACTTGACGCGCTCGTGCCGTACTTATCGGTATATTTTTCGAGAGATACTTCCAGTGCAAAAGCTCCGGTCGAAAGCGTTGTTATTAACGCACAATGCACGAGTGCTGAGACGTGTGAATTCACGCTCGCGTCTTCGAAAAGTAATGTTGCGTTCGCGTACGCCGTCGTCGACGCGGAAGGTTTAGGTCGCGGTGTTTTAGAGTCAGGCACGTTCAGTCTATCTTCCACTGAAAATGAAAAGACGGTAGCGATGACGTACAGTAACATCGCTTCGACTTCAAGCGCTCACGTTTCTGTTGCTATATGGTCCGTGAGCGGAAGCGTGTACAGTGAAACGTATCTCGCGGGAACAACTTCGGATGTTTTCCTGGTCCCGGGAACGAGCGTTTCCTTGGAACGCGAAACTGAAATCGCATTTCCGTACGACATTACGATGAGTAAGAACGTCTCAGAAACGAACGTCGTTTCAACTGGTACGGATATTAAGTTCACCATTGGCGGTGCACCTAATGGCGCTCGCTCGTACATCCTCGCCATAGACGAAGCAGTCGTGATACAAAGCGGCGGGAACACGTCCGCTCTAGACGCGACAACGTTTTTGTCAAACGTGTACGGCTCGAGAACAAACACATTGCATGCGAATTCAGAAACTTGGCCATGCGATACCACGTACAATGAAAACGATATAAAACTTGATCGCGTGACGATTATATCCACCTATGAGATTGCGAACTATTGCAATCCGTCGTCGCTAGATAATGGAGGAGTCGGGATCGGAATACCGGAGGTTGCGTTTGCCATGGACGATGTTGCCTCTTCGGCTCCGGTACAGGAAAATATGATCAAAAGCGGGACAGATACAGATGTATCTTCGTCTTCCTCTGCAGTTCGCACGCTTTTCCCAGAGACATGGCTTTGGGAAACGTCCGATTCGGGTTCGTTCGAAGCAACAGCGCCTGATTCAATTACGACGTGGTCCATAACGGCATTTACCTCCCATCCAACGCAGGGCATTTCCATTATGAAAAATGCCTCAGAAATTATAGTCTTTCGAGAATTTTTCATCTCACCGAAAGTGCCGTATTCAATCACGCGTGGTGAAACGGTCGAGATTGTCCTTACAGTTTTCAATTACTTGAAAGATGAAGATTTGTCAGTAACGATTACAGCGGAAGACGTGACTACGAATGCGGCGGTACAAATTGGCGATTCGAAAACACTTACTGTTTCGAAGAATAGCGCCGACTCAGTAACCTTCGATGTTTCTCCTACCGTGCTTGGAAGTGTTAAACTTCGATTTTCCGCGAGCGGAACTACGACGAGTACGGACTCAGAGTCGAAAGAATATCGAGACGCGGTGGAAAAGAGCATTGTCGTGAACCCGGAAGGCGTGTTTAAAACAACAACCGTTTCCAAAGTTTTCCGTCGAAGCGCGGAGGATGCGTCGGAAACGTTTACTTTGAACGCATTTCCGAATGGGGTAAGCGCGAAAGCAATTAAAGATACGTATTCGAGTTTTATTACCGTCGTTGGCGATATCATGGGTCCATCGATTCAAAACATCAACAAGTTTGTCCAAATTCCCATGGGTTGCGGCGAACAGAATCTTTTATTGCTCGCGCCGAACGTGTACGTAGCTGAGTACTTGAACTCTGCGAATAAACTCACGAGCGCTTTGAAAACCGAGCTTTCAAATAACATCATCATGGGATACTCTCGAGAGTTGACGTATTTCCACCCATCCGGCGGCGTTTCTGCTTTTGGACCGCAAAGCGACAAGTCCGCTTCGTTATGGCTCACGGCGTTTTGTTCCAAGGTGTTCGCGTCGGCGAAACGCTCGAGCGAAAGCAGAATTTTAGACGGCGTATCCATAGACGCGACCGTTCAAAAAGGGGCCATCGACTTTATGATATCAACGCAAGGCACGAACGGTGCATTCTCGGAGCCTGGAGTCGTTTTACATTCCGAAATGCAATCGCAATCGGGAGATAAATTCGTTTTGTCATCGTATGCCGCGTTGAGTTTGATTGAAACAGTTGCATCGATTGACGACGCGACTACGAAATCGAAAGCGCAAAGTTCGATTGCAAGCGCGTTGACATACGTTGCTTCTTCTTTAGAATCTGTTAAATCTGCTGCGCTCCAGAACGTACCGAGCGCGGTGTATTCTGCAATCGTCTCCACGTATGCCTTTGCCTCTGCGTGCGCCTCGTTATCGACGCACTGCGATTTGGCAAATTCTTGGAAAACTGACGTTCTCGAGCAAATTGGAAGGAGCGAAGTGGACGGTGCCACATATTACGGAGGTATTGATGCCAGTAACTCTTTGAAGATTGAATCCACCGCCTACGTCGTTTTAATTTACGCCAAATTAAACGATTCCGGAAATAATTTTTGTTACTCGGCGTTGAAGTTTCTTTTACAACAGCGAAACGAGTTCGGAGGATATGGATCGACTCAAGACACCGTGGTTGCATTGGAGGCCTTATCGACGTACGCGAAGCTCACGAGAGAAGCGAGCAACTCTGGGTCGCTCTTGTTGTCCTTTTCGAACGAAGTCGGCGCCCCTTCGTTCACGGTGGATGCGACGAACTTCGATACGTTTAACACCGTGCAAATTGCACAAAGAGGGGCGGAATCGTTTGATAATTTGGATGTTTCGGGTGATGCTTCTGGTTCGGGTGTTGCGGTTGCTTCGTATACCGTGCGTTGGTACGAAACTGTGGATTTAACGGAGGATACGTCGAATGGATTGTTCACGATCGACGTAACCACGCGCATCGTGACGATGAAGAAAAGTCCTACGAGGAGGAAAAGACGAAGAAGACTTTTAACGCCGGAAGATCTTACGGGTGGAACAACATCAACGAGTAGCGTGGAAGATGCGGAAATGTTACAAATGAGAGTTTGCGTGAAGAAGGCAGAATTGACGAATGGGGTGGATGGCATGGCACTTTTACGCGTACCAATGTTTTCTGGTTTCCAACCGGTCGAGTCGTCTATCGCCAATTTGGATCCGGAAAGAGAATATGTGAAGCGCGTCGAAGTTGATCCGATTACAAACGCGCTTTCTTTGTACATTGAAAAATTCCCATCCGACTCGTCGAATAAGCTTTGCGCCACCTTCGACGCTCGAAGAGTCGCAGAGGTTAAAGACGCGCAAGACGTTCCGGGGGCGCAAATTAGCATGTACTATCAGCAAGACAAATATCGAAATGCCGTAATGAAATCGACAGGTTTAGAAGTTGGTCGATTCCCAGAAGACAATAATGGAGGTGGCGGAATTACGGTTGAACCAGACTCTGCGCCTGGGTTACAGTTCACTTTCGTATTAGCGTCTGTTATCGCTTTCGCTTTTCTCGCGATCGATTAAACAAGAAAGAGGGATGAAACTTCCAACGCGCGTTGTGGTGGTATCTCTCACTTTGTATCAAAATATATAACAACAAAAAATACGTATGTAGTAAGGTACCAGGTGGGGTGTGGTACCAAGGCCGAATACAGCTTACCATACCATTGCTGTCATGACTCTTTTTCTTTATTTCTGTCTCTTGGCACTTTCTTGTTTCTCTCACATACATTCATCACACAAAAATACGCGCGCTTTTTCCCTCTTCCATTCTTTCTCTCTCACTCACCCACTCTTTCTTTTTCTAGAACTTGATGTTATTCACCGTGTTCAAAGTGTAGATTCTCGAGGATGGCACAATCTTAAAGCAGTCGTCGCCGTCAGAAGACCCGTCCGAATCTTCTTCGTTATCCTTCCTGACTTTCTCGTTCTTCGTATCGTCGTCTTCGACTTCGACTTCTTCAATTTTTTCTTCCCCTTCATCATCGGAAGGACACTTGGCGCATAACGTCTCGTCGAACACCCATTGTCCCCATTTAAACTTCTTCTTTCTCATTTTGATGCTCTCTGGCGTCCCCCCGACTTTCTCCCACACCAAGTAGTCGTGGACGTTATCGAACCCATTCTCTCGCGCGATACGTATGACTTGGTGCGTCGGCGACAACCCCGCTTTTTTTCTGCACGGCCCACAGTTGCAGCAGAGATCGCACCCGGGTCCGCACGATTTTCGGCATTTCGGGCATAGCCAACACCCACTCGCCACGGCCAAATCGATATCTTCCCCGTGTCTGTTTCTCAAACACATCCCGCAAAACTGCACCGGTCTCGAAGTTCCATTTTGGCATTCGTCGCCGACGCACTCGACGTGCGTCTCCACCGTCTTTTGACGACACCAGTGACACGTCGTGCCTTTCTCCGAATCGTACACGCGACCTCCCACGGAATACACCGATCGTCTGGCGACTCTCGTCGTCGTCGTCGTCGTCGTCGCATTTTTTCGCGATCGTTGTTGTTGACTCTGTTCTCTATTTTCTTCTCTCGTCGGTGCGCCGTCTTCGGCGTAATTTATCTTCTTCACGACTCGAGACGTGCGTCGTCGCTGACTTTCCGGTATCAAAACATTTTTCCTTTTCTGTTGAGAGAGAACAGAAATTTTGTCAATGAGAGGTCGTTTCAGTCGGCGATTTTCTTCCGCAAAAGCGCGCGTTTGGACGATTTGGAATACAAAGCGACGACTTACGACGGCAAAGATGAACGCCGCCGCCGCCTGTGGTCGTCGACGACGACACGCGCGCGCGTTCGACACGCACAAAAAAAATCAAACCGTCGTGGTGGTCGCACCTTTCTCGGCGTCTGGCCGTCGACGACGATTGGACTTTGCCAGGGAGGAGCGGCGATCTTCTCCAATCCCATCTCGCGCATGCGCTGCATGTTCTTCGCGATCCTGCGTTCGCGCATGCGTTCGAATTCAGAAAGTCCCCCCCTCAAATTCTTCTCATCGTCGTCGTTCTCTTCTTCTTCTCTCTCTTTCGCGGTGGCAGCGTGTTGTCCCGGGGTGGTCGGAGGGGAGAACCGCCGCATCGTCAAAGTGGTCTCGTTGATTGCGATGGACATTTTTTAGTTCTTTTTTTGTACGTGTAAGAAAAGCGGCGATTTTTTTTGCGCTTTTTTTTTTGGCGGGAAAGCTCCCCTAACGGGGGACAACTATTATTGCGTTTGGGGGACTCAGAATAGTTTTGCCATTTCATTTTTATCATTTTCATCATCATAAATTCATATCGCTCTTTTTTTGTGTCGACACCAAACCAAAAAACAAAACGCTGCCCGAAACACCAACAACACCAACAACACCAACAACCGCCTCAGAAGAAGAAGAAGAAGAAGAAGACAACAACAACAAAAAGAAGAAGAAGAAGAAGATGCCGAAAGGCCCGTTCGCGTCCTCGGTCGGCGTCGGCCGCGCGGAACCAGAGTGGGCGAGCTTGAACGAAGTGACCGGTCTCTGTGGACGAGACGAGATGCGTCTGTCCGGAGAGACGACGGAAGCACCGATGGTGCCGAGCGAGGCGACGATGTCCGGGGAGTGCGGGACGGTAAACGTGCCAGATGATGGAGGGTTTGACCTGCTCATCGTCGGGGCGGGGTTGAGCGGGGCGGTGATCGCCGAAAGATGCTCGAAAGAGTTGAACATGACGTCGCTGATTGTGGAGAAAAGAAACCACATCGGAGGCAACTGCTACGACTTTGTCGGCGACGAAGGGATTCGATGCTCTAAATACGGGGCGCATTTGTTCCACACGAAGTTTCAGCGCGTGTGGGAATACGTGCAAAACTTCTCGGAATGGATTCCATTCGATCACAGAGTCAAAGGACGAGTAGAAGATCAAAATAAAGAGTTGAAGTTAGTGCCGATACCGCCGACGAGGGAAACGGTGAACGCGTTGTTTAACGCGAATGTAAATACAGACGAAGAGATGCAAAAATGGTACGACGAACAACGCGTGGTGCCGAAAAGTGCAGATGGACAGCCGAGGAACGGGGAAGAAGCGGCGTTGAGTAGAGTCGGACCGCTTTTATACGAGGCAGTGTTCAAACATTACACGAAGAAGCAGTGGGATAAATACCCGGAGGAGTTGGACGCGAGCGTCTTGCTGAGGTTGCCATGTCGGGTAACGACGGACGATAGGTACTTTTCCGATCCATGGCAAGCGTTGCCGAGGAGGGGATACACGCGCATTTTTGAGAACATGTTGTTTAACGATAAAAACATACAGATTCGATTGAACTGCGACTTTTTCGAGTTGAAGAAGGCGAACGCGTTGCCGAAACACAAATTGGTCGTGTTTACCGGGCAAATCGACGCGTATTACGCGTCTTTAGGGATGCCCAAGTTAGAGTACAGATCGCTCGAGTTTGAAAATACATACGTGGAAGATCCAGAAGATGGTTACTTTCAAGAAGCTATGGTTGTCAACTACCCGTCCTCTTCAGTACCGTTTACTCGCATCGTCGAATACAAACACACGCCGAATCAACCGAGCGAACGACCGTTGCCGAGAGGCACTTTGATTGCGAAAGAGTACAGCACAGACGTTGGGGAACCATATTACCCAGTTCCAAACCCAGAAAATAGAAGTTTATACGAGAAATACGCCGCTTTGGCCGCGAAAGAGAAAGGCGTGTGTTTTGTCGGACGATTAGCGAGTTACAAATATTTCAACATGGACCAAGCTATTTTAAACGCATTAGAGATGTACGATAACATGAAAGAAAACGGGACGTTAGAGCCCAAGAGGAGGCCGGAAGATTTTGGACCCGGTGATGGGCCTAAGTAAAGTATACGCATATGTTTAGATAGGTTTGTGATGTTGCTTTTTATTATGAGTAAGTATTAAGACATAACAAATGTAGTTCAATTTCCAACTGTGCGTCTCTCATCCTCTCTCATATTTATCATACACCATATTACATCACGATTTACAGCTTCACTATTAGAAACAACGAGCCGATCAACAAAACGCAAGCAATCAAGCCACCAATTGCAACCGCCATCTCATCCCTCGATTTCAATGCGAATCTTCGTTCGCCGCACGCCGGACACCTTTTGTCTTCCGCCCACGGGCCTTTCGTGCCGTCGTAGACGTACCCGCAGCCTTGACACACCCAAAGTTTGCCATCGACGGTAGCGTTCGGGTTCGCCGCGAGCACATCCGCGGTCGGTCGCGACCCCTTTTCTGGTTTGGCCATGGCGACGATTTGGACGCGTCGTCGCGGTGGCTGCGTTTTTTTGAGTGCGACTTTCGAGGATCGAAGAACAACACCCTCCTGCGACTTTGAAACGAAGAAACAAAAACACACATTATTTTTGTCAGAAGAAGAAGTCTTCTCTCTTTTTCACTCTCTTTTTTTTTGTGGGGAAAGAAAAGAGCCCCCGAAAAATCGAGTCAGCAAAAAAGCCGCCGTACTCATCACAGAGCGATGATGTTGTCAAACGACGACGACGACGACGACGGTGTTCATTTTGCGCTTACAACACGCTTTTTTTTTCGCCGTTCGCGTGCAGACCACTTCGACGACCCCCGTCGTTTTGTGCGCGCAAACATCGATGTCTCTCTCGCGACGAGGTTTTCATTGCGCTCTTTTTATCCAAACGACGACTTTGGGGACGAGAGAAGACGACGACGAGGGAGAGGCCTTCCACGCAAAAACGCGAGCGCAGAAACGACGACGACGAAGAAGAAGAAGAAACCAACCGCACCTTATTTCTGGTCTGCGCAGTCACTCTCGGTCGCGCGAGAGACGCGGACGATAAGGAAGCGGCCAACATAAATAGTGTGTGTACGTCGTCTTTTATTAAGCGGTTGTGGGGTACAAAAAAAATGTGACGAAAAGTTTTATTTATGTCTCGTCTTTCTCAAAACCTCTCTTTCTCTCGTCTTTTGAGCGCTCGCTTCGCGAGTCTTTCAAAGGTTGACTTAACATTCAGACCGGTTTTGGCGTTCGCGCAGGAGACAAAACTGGCGAGTTCGATCGGAATGAGAGAGCTTGCATTTTCGCAGGTGCGTGCAGTGCTCTTCGAGAAGGACATGGATGATACCGTCAAGAGTCGCCGGTCGAAAGCGTCGAGCGCGTCTCGCGAGCGCTCGAGGAAAGCGTCGTCTATTTGGATTTTGTTTTCGTCGTCATCGACGTTGTGGAAGCACAGACAGACACATGGTGGAAGAACGTGCCGAGTTTGTTGAACCTTCGAGCTTGTATACCGCGCGATTTCTTCAAACCATTTCGATTGGACCAGATGCAAAGACTTGTTCGGGTCTCGGTTTTTCGAGACCACAACCAGAAAAGCATCGATATCTAAACCAGAATCATCGTAAGTGGCGTACCGAGCATCTTTGTAAGAGTCGTTTCCAGAGAAATCAGTGATGCATATCTCAAGCGACAGTTTCTCTGTACGGCCGTCGTCCTCCTCCTCGACGTCGAACTCTACCCGTTTAGCGGCGTAGTCCATCGCGACTGTTTTTGCCGGTTTCCGGAAAAGAGGCTGATGGCAAGAGGAAGGCGAACGGTTCGTGCAAAACGACGTCACTAAAGCCGATTTCCCCGTACCGGCGTCGCCAAGGACACACACATGCAACCGCTTTCTCTTGTTTGGGGAACGAATCGACATGGTATCTTCACAATCATTCCTTTATCATCTATATGTGTGGAAAAGAGAAGACCAAGTTCATCAAAATATCTATTTTTAGATCGCAGCGCTTGAAGGTCCTCTTTTTTTAGCTATCATTGCTGTTATTATTCTACTTCTTTTATCATTATACATTTTCAACCAATGCTTTCTCTTTCCTCGTTTTTGCATCTATCTTCCATGTCACCGATATCCGCATCCCGGCGCCATAATCTTGCCCAACGCTCCACACTGCCGTTAATATCGACACCACTGCAATCCATTCAAACGATGCCAATATCCTATAATTTCGATCGAATCCACCTTTCGGTGGCATGCGAACAACCACAAACATAAACATAGACAACGTACCTACACTACAAGCAACCAATTTCAACCACAAGTGTTTCTTCCTATAGGCTTTTGATTGCAAAAAATGCACATCTGAGGTCGCCTCTCCTTCTTCGGAAGTACAACGTGCTTCCTCGAAATTCTTATACATCTGAAACGTCAGCATAAACACCCACAACAAAGTCCCGCACAAGAACTGAAACGCACAAAAACCGTGAATATACACGTTCTCGTTCTTTTGCACACTCGCTACACCGGCTAAACCTATCGCACTGATCGCGCCAACGTGTCGTGTTCTTTTCGCGAATCTTGTCCACGTTTTCTCCTCCGTGTCGAAAAACGCGCGCACGAAGGCTTCTTGAATGAACGCGAATCCGAATAACAACACAGCTGCCTAAAGAAATATAAAGTGATGAAAAATGCCGCATAAAGAAAATATATCCGAGAAAAGTGAGATCTAACATCTGGCGTTGTCCAGACGATGGCCGCTCGAATACATAACACAACAACATATAACGCACCAGGTTGATAAAAAATCTAGAAATCCAAGTCTGCGGATCTTTCGTGAATGTGTCTGAAATAATCGGAACGTCGAAAATCGTGTCTTCCTTTGCACTGGCTAATATATAGCAAGCTAAAACAGTTAACCCGACGAAGAATACGGACACATTGATGACGTCTGACGCGCGTATCTGTTCAATTTGGAAAAGTGAGTAGGTTAGAGAGAAAATTTGGGAAAAAAGGTGAAAAATTACTTACGTTAATGAGCAACTCGTAGTTCGGTTTAGATGCCAAAGACAACGATCTCGCGTTTACAGAGAGCCTGTGTGTGCCGCTCATGAGTGAGTGAACGAGCGCGGTTACTATACTCAAATAATGCGCTTATAAAGTGATAAATTTAAAGAAATCCCACCAACTAAAATTTTTTGCTCGATTCTTCTTCTATTCTTCTTCTCTTTTTGAAACCACCTCCTCGTGCTCGATGGAACATCTGGCGTAATCCATCGCCACGTAACTTATCAACGCGATCGAACATACCAAAGCGAAACGTATGTGAGCTAATGACCCTAAACTAACAATCAACTGCGACGTGGCTAATACGCCTAAAGCTGGGAAGAGTGGGACGAACGGCGTCGTGAACTGCGTATCGTTCGGTGCGTCGCAAAAGCCGTTGGTCGACGGGAATGTGTTTTGCCCGTAAATGTGGAAAGACAGGGTGACGGCGCACACAGCAACTGCAGAGATGATTTGGATCGCTATTGCGAGTTCATACGTCACCGAGTAGCTGAGGAAAAGACAGGTAATCAGAAGATATCCAGCACGCGAAAGCGCGGGCCATCGCGCATTCAAATCGTAAAATTGAACATCTTTAGGCGTATATCTTCGTACTAGGAGCGCAAGATTGACTCCACAGAATATAGTCAACGTCCCAATGGAAACCATTTGTGCCAGAATACCGATATCGAATAATAAGGTCAAAATACCGGTCAACGCCCACGTTAACATGCTCGCGTTGACCGGCGTCCCATGCGTCTCCGAAATCGTCGCGATGCATTTTGGCATCAATCCGTCTCTCGCCATGGCCATGTACACTCTAGGTTGCCCAACTAAACACCCCAACAGAGACGTCACGATACAAAATATAGCCCCGCTACTTACAATTATCGCTGCCCACGGAACGCCGTTTCTTTTAAAAGCGACGCTAAAAGGCGCGTCCACGTCAATCTGTTCGTACGATACCATTCCGGTAATGACGCTCGCCATCGCGCAATACAAAATCCCACTAATCGCTAAGGAACCTAAGATTCCGAACGGCAAATCTCTCCCCGGATTTTTCGTTTCCTCTGCTAAAGTCGCCACCGTATCAAACCCAATAAATGCGAAGAAAACCACCGACGCGGCCGATACGACGCCTTGCCATCCAAACTCGGGAGGAATAAACGGCGTGTAATTATTCACATCAATTTCCGTGGAACCGACAATTATCACGAACACAATCGTCGTCATCGATAAAGCCACGACCACAAATTGAAACCGCTTCGTTTGTTCCATGCCTCGAACGTTCACGAATGTCATCACCGACACTAATAAAAACGCCGGGAAATCGAGTTCGATCGCGCGGTCGACGATTATCACTCTCAACGCGTTCGGTTGCACACCGAACAACGTCGCCAGGTAGCTCGTAAACCCTCTCGCCACCGCTGCACCCCCAACGGTGAGCTCTATCGCTAAATTCCATCCCGTGATGTACGCGAATACTTCGCCGAACGTCATCGAGATGAAGTTATACGCGCTCCCGCTCGTCGGCACGCACGTCGCAAACTCGCTGTAACACAAGGCAGTCAGCGTCGACGCGCACAGCGCGATCACGTAGCTGACGACCAACGCGGGTCCGGCGTTTTCTTTCGCCGCGGTCCCGGTTAACACGAACACGCCGGCCCCAACGATGCCTCCGATGCCGATGACGACCAAATCCGTCGCGTTCAGCACTTTCCTCAACCCATCGTTTCCGATGGATCGCTTCTGTTTTTGGAGCGCGAGGAGGAATTGTTTTTCCGATTTCAACGCGAACGCTCGAACGAGGAACCGATCGAGCCATCGCACGCGCACGGCTTTGGGGACGGGGACGCCGAGACGACGACGACGCGCGTCTTTGACCGTAGAAGAAGACATGATTTGTGTTTTTTGACGACGAGTTCACAGTGCCGCAACGGAGACGCGACTACCGGGGAAAAAGTGTCGCGTTTTAAAGATATCTTTTACACTCTTTGAAAGGGTGTTGAACAATTCCAATTCCAACTAAAAAAAATTCTCTCCAAAAGAAGAGAGAGACTCTCTATACACATACCGATATGACGTCCGCGGTGTCTCTTTGGCCGGCGTCTCTTCGAGGAAACCACGCGTTCGCGCTGTCGCTCCTGCGAGATGCCGCGTGCGTGCTCGAATTTCCAATCGCCACGTCTGCGTCGAGCGCGCACTTTTACCGGTCGCTTTTGGCGAAGCAACAAACCCCTTCTGAAACTTTGCGGAGGGGTCGACGCGACGACGACACGAAAGGGTCAAAAAAGAAGGAGAGAACGGGCGCGTTCGAGTTGGAGTGCGTCGTCGCGACGTGCTTGTATTTAGCCTCGAAAGTGGAAGACACGGCGCGACGCGTCTCGGACGTGTGCAACGCCGTTCGTCGGTGTCGACTGAGATTAGAGAGAGAAATCTCGGAGGAGGCACAGATACCACCGTCGAAGGAAGAAGCGGACGATAACGAAGCCGTCGTCGTGGGAGAGAGTTATTACGAACGGAAAGATGTCATTTTGGAGTTGGAACGAGACGTGTTGCGCGCGCTCGAGTTTCAGTTGCATCGAACACCTCAGCCGCACAAGTACGCGTTCGCGTTGGTGAAGAGACGATACGGGGAGCAGGGGAAGGCGGCGACGAAAGTGGAGGTGGAAGTGACGCAAAAAGTGGATGAGATTTTAGAAGCGGCTTTGTTTGGAGATGATTCGAATGCAGACAACGACGAGGAGAAGGTGAGTGAGTGGGAAGTGAAACGGGTCGCGGTAGCGGCGACGGCTTTGGCGGAGGAGATTTGTGGTGTTGGAATAAAACCAAAGTCCTCTTGGAGGAATTTGTTAGATGCAGACGAAGATGGATACAGAAAGGGAACAACCAGAACAACGTGCGAACGTAAGGAATCGATTATAACCAGGGTGCGCGAGGATGTGAAAGTATTAAAGGTGTGGTGCGCGGCGTACGAAATGGTGCATTAGAATGCAGTTAGACAATCGACGGTAGTAAATAGAGTATAGATAATAGTAAATAAGGTATCTTTTCTACATACATTAAATAACGCGACACATCCACGCGAACGTGTCATTTCCTTTTAAGGGGTGTCGAGCGGCCATTTCTTTTTCTACATGAAGTGATAAAGCATGAACACTATTTTAATTTCCTGGTTTTGCTTGCGCGTTCATCACATATCCGCTATCAGCCTCGCGGAATCCCATGTATCTACCCAAATAAACGTCTCGCAACAATCCTCTCAACGTGCTCGGGTAAAACGGTTTGGACAAGGTCCCACTCATTCCTGCTTGTTGAATCGAACTGATGTGTTCTGGGCCAACATTTGCGCTTAATCCGATAATCAATGCACTCGCGGGTGGTTCGTTCTCTAACTCACCGTTTTCCCATCGTTGTCTGGCTTCGTTTTCCATCTCGCGAATGCACACGGTCGCCTCGGTACCGTTCATCTCCGGCATCATTTGGTCCATTAAGATGACATCGTACGGTGGGATCTCTCCAGTTAAAACATGTTTATACGCGTTGCAGGCAATTTTGCCGTTATCGGCGATGTGCGTGGTAACGTTGCACGTCGCCATGGAAACCGAGGCGACCTTTTGGCTCATCAAGTTATCCTCGACGAGCAAAACGCGCATGGATGAAATATCTAAATCCCAATCGGCTTCGTGTCTCAGAGACACCTTGGGAGAAATTTTTCGTTTATTCTCGGGAATTTTCAATCCCGTGGCGACAATCACCGCGTTTGGTGTATCTTCCTCATGAGTGTCGACACTTGGTTCCACGGGATCTGCGGTGGCGTCTTCTTCGATGCCAATTATTTTTGAGGAGACTTTTCGAAAATTTCCGGACGATCCACCTTCAAGGCTTTCTCTCACGCCTTCATCGCGACTTCCACTACCACCAAAATCTTGAGATTCGAGTACATCCGTGGGATCCATGTCGGCGTCTGTAGATATACCTGCCAAACGTTGAACGACTTTAAAAAATTCACCCGGACGAACCGGCGTCATGCACGTTTCGTATCGTTCCACGGACTTTAAATTTAAAAATTTTTCTACATCCACTTCGGAGACCGACGCGCGGGCTCTTTCTCTTTGGTTCTCGTTGTTGTTTTCGCCGTATTCGAAACGACCTTTGTTTATTTGGATCAATTGTGACGGCGTGCCGAATATGCACATCAAATGGTCCATGTCGATGAAATTGGCAATATTTTCCATCAACGTTTCCGCGTATGTAAACACCACCGGTGTAATCGTCGAATCTTTTTCATCCGCATCGAGTTCATCGATCGCTCTTTGAATCTGCTCTTGTGCCTCGTAAAATCGGCTGGTGTCTAATACTAACACGTTCTTATTCTCAATACCATAGCACTCCAACAAGTTTATCAAAAAGCTGTGACGCGAACCGCTGTTTTCGCACAGGACGTACAGTAAATCTTTTGGCAATTGCGTGACCTCTTCACCAGACCAGGAAGAAAATGAGTTTCCATCCGTACTACCTTTCACTCGTTTTAACGATAATTCAATCGTAAACGTCGTACCAAAACCCTCCATGGATTTGAATGTTACCGTGCCGCCCATGCACTCGATGATCGCGCGCGTGATAGACAAACCCAAACCGGTACCTTGTTTCCTCGTGCCTGAATCATCCGACGGTTGTGAAAAAGGAATAAATACCTTGTTATGTTTATGCTTGGGTATTCCAATGCCATTATCATTGACGTTGAATTCTATGTGCACTTCAGATGTATCGATTCTGCTATTTACGACGATGTTTACGATCCCTCGTCGTTTCGCATTTTCCTCAGTCGCGCTATATTTGATTGCGTTGTCGACAAGATTCACCAAGCACTGGCGAATGCGAAAATAATCCCCGACTATGGGCTCGCAAAACATATGTGGCGGATTAATTTCAAAGAATACATCTACAACACGTTTAACATCCGACTTTTGTTGCGAGATGTCCATGGTTTGCGAAATCAAATGTTCCAACGTGAACGCATCTTCAGATAAATCCAAACCATGCACAGCGTTTTTATTCGCTTTCATCTTTTTATTATACTTGGCGTAATCCAACACTTGATTAATCAATCCCAACAAAGCTTCCGCAGAGGTCAAGGAATTCTTAATTAATTCGCCGCTAAAATTGTCCATCCTTCCGTTTTCCATCGCCAACGTGTTGAACCCAATGACTGAGTTCAACGGCATCCTCAATTCGTGCGTTATGTTGAAGAAAAAGTCTCTCTGAAACTCAGTCAACAAGTGCAATTCTTCCAACTCGTCCTTCGCTTTACTATCAATCACTCGGATGTTCCCTTGACACAACAAATACGAGTACGCCGATTTCGTGCACACATCTGCGATTAAATACCATTCGTGCTCGCTATACGCGGTGATGAAATCAAACTCTTTTGCTAAAAACACCAAAGGAAAAGAGCTCCAACATATCGCCTGCACCATTCCTAGCATGAAAAACCTTAACCGATCGTCCTCGTGTTCTACCTTTGACGATAACTCGAAAAAACAATACCCCATTTCATACATGACGAAGAAAAAACACACGAACGCACAAGATAAACTCAACCACCACACGTTCCCTCTGACAAAGTGACACAAAACTCCAAATATCAGCACTACCTCGATCATAACGACTGACGCATACATCGATTGCCTTTTGTGCGCGCTCTCCGGAAACGAAAGCGCCTGTAACTGAAACGCCAAAATGATCAGAATTGGTGTCGTAAACATCCACTCCAAATGTCTCAATATGCTCACTAAATTCCCGTCCGAACCGCGCATCAGCACATCCTCCCCAAAATACATAATCAAATGCGCATAAAATGCCGTGCACGCGACATATGTCGCTGCCGCGCTCAAATTCCTCCTCGGTGCGTTCGATGTCCACATCACGTCGTTCAAACCGATTAGAATACACGTAGTAAAAATGACGATGGCGGTCAGAGCGCTCGAATCGCAAACCAAACTCAAACCACCGAACGAATTCGATGACGACATCTCTTCTCTCGCAGACCCACCAAAGTTCTTAAACACATTTCCAAGTCTATCGTAAAAGAACAACAACAACTTCACCTGCTCAGGGTTCTCCGCCAACAATATTCGTGCGATTTCAACGACCACGTCAAATCCAAGCAACAACAAAATCAACGCCACCGGCGAGCATCCAACGCCGTTTACTCTCTCGTTCGCCAACGATCGATAGTATTCCTTCCAGTCCATCTCTTTCGCATCCTCTGGATCCGTCTTCTGGCCGTTTCTCTTGGCGATGCCCTTACTATTCCCCGCCTTCTTCTGGTCGTCGTCGTCGTCGTCGTCGTTCTTTCCCTTCTTTTCATTCCCGGCGGAGACCGACGAGGGTAAAATATCTTCTCTCTCGATGACGACTTGATCGGGCGGCGTTTTCCGTGTTTCCTTCCGATGCCGCCGCGACGGAGCGATCGCGGACGTCGCGCCCGAACGTCTCCGCATGTTTCCCGTTCGAAAAAAAAAGTGCTCTTCTTCTTCTTCTTCTTTCGCGGTCGCGCGCGCGTTTCCGACAGCGCGTTGTGAGAAAGAAGAGAAAAAAAAAAGCGCAGAAGGACCCCGTTTTTCTTATGTAAACACAAAACGCGAATACTAATGGAGATGATTCAGACCCCCCCGTCTTTTTTT
>MDSZ01033351.1_pt1 | contig 20626 bp, 12 predicted proteins | sample 811201 | NCBI WGS metagenome assembly MDSZ01 (sample SAMN05326647, study PRJNA326480) | marine metagenome | isolation source: seawater | place: Indian Ocean: North | collected 2010 | reverse complement strand
GCAAAAACGCGCGCATCGATCTAAATCTTCTTCAACTTCATTCTCCTTCGAAGGACTCGTAGAATCGTAAACGTTCGACTCAGATACGAGTGGATTTTATTTGTAATCACGGTAGATCTCATTTTTGAGTTTTCATCATCGTCGAAATACCTCGAAGAAGAAGAAGAAGAAGAAGAAGAAAAGAACGGAACAGAAGCAACAATTTTTTGTATCTCTCCCCCGCCTCTCTCTCTCTCCCTCTCTGTTTGTATCGAGGCTGACTCATGGCGCGTGTATCACCATCGCGCCCGGCGAAAACACTCGTCGTAACGTCATCCGCGTCAATTACCCGAGGGAGAGGGAGAGAGGGAGAGAGACGGAAAGGAAGAACCGCGCGCGCGCAGCGCACGAAGAAAACTCATATCTCTCGCGAGAGAAGAAGAGAGAGAGAGGGAGAGAGAGGGAGAGAAACGCGCGCGCGCGCATCGGCGCGCTCTCCGCCCTCTCTCCCCACGCACCTCGCGACGCGTTCTAGAGCACGCGTTCGGTCTCTCCCAATCTCGAATCTCGAACAAGAACAGCAGCAGCAACAGCAACAACAACAACGAGATGACGACGATGACGAGGAAGACAAGCTTCTCCGCAGATATTTTTTGTGAGGAAGGATCGAGTTTTGCGGAAAACAATTGATGAATATATTAAATAAATGACTTTACAACGCAAAGGAATCTATATTTTCATTAAATAAAGATATAAATACTACACGAACCCAACACATGCGAGATCGAATGCGAGAGAAAGCGCATACGGCGCGACGAAAGTTCGGTGAAAATCGAAGGGGAAAATCCCCTCGGAAATCCCCGTAGTCACGAAGAAGCACACGATCGCTTTGTTCAAACACGTTCCCAACAGAGTGCTTTTCCTCTCTCGACGAAAGCCAGCGACCGCACCTATCCAGGTCACGCCTTGGAGAAAAAGCCACATCTTCCAGAGCGACGTCGCGTAGCCCGAGGTCAGGGCGAATCCCGGAAACGCTGTTTCTAGACGAGCGAACGACGACGCGATAAACATCGACGCGAACGCGTAGCATTGCGTTTCCTGCCACGCATAAAAAGCGCTTCGCTTGGGTGGCGACCGAACGTTCCATAAAAACCTCCTCTCTTTAAACGGAATAACCGTTCCCGCGGTATCGTCTCGCAACAGTTTGTATTTCACCAGGAGTCCTCCTAGATCAACTGGCGCGACAATTGTCAGCACAAATGCTATTGGGGACAACATCATGCGACATTGCATGACGAGCGCGAGCAGCATGGTCAGAAACGTCGAGTATACCATCGCGACGTCGTTTCTCCCAGCGATGTATGCGACCCCTACGGTAAACGGCGCGAGCCAGTACATTGCCAGAAGCGTCCGTTCGAGTTTTCCGCTAAAGTCTCCCGGCGTCGCGTACGTCTCGTACAATTCCCCGAGTCTCGCCGGTACCATCGCGCTCTTCGTGCCTCTCAGTGCCAGGTGCGCCAACAGAGGACACACCAAAACGTAATTCAATCCTTGGACGAGATGAAACGTCCCGAGCGTCGATTCGTGCAATGCGCTCGACGCTTTTTCCGCCGCTTTTTCGCGAAGCCGCGTCGAGTGTCTCCTACTGCTGCCCATGATGACGATGATACGAATACAGTACTCTACTTTTTCGATGTCGTCGTCGTCGTCGTCCTTCTTCTTCTTCTTCTTCTTCGATCCCTCGCAGCGGGTAAAAAATGGGCATTTTCAATTGGAAAGCCGGAAGAGTGAAGGGTGTGAGTCCTTAAACGTCGTCACGTCCAAGAGAAGAAAACTATAGTTCGTATTGGGTAATTGGATTCAAAAAATACGCGCGACTCATACTATTTGTTTTCTGCGAGAGGAATCGTCTCGTCGTCCGCGTTCTTTAAAGCCGTCCGCTCTCCACCCTTCTCCGTCGTCGCCGCGAGCGCGCAAGAGAAAGCGACGACTTCGCGAAACGATCGAAGGCGAGCAAAAGCGGTGGGGTTGTCGAAGTACTCTCTTTTTTTTTCTTCGTGTTCCTCTTGGTTGAGATCAGATTGGTGATTGACGTTTATGTCGATGAACGAGGAACGCGATAATAACGGGTTGTTGTGGCGATTCGTGACGGAGCATCCGGATATTTTTGATAATCACATCGTGACGAAGCTGAATGGGAACGACGTGAAGTTCTTTTACGACGTCAATAGTGAAAGTCGAGCGGCGATAAAACGGTCGGGTGTGCAATTGCGGAATGCCTTCGAGATTGGAGATTTCGACACGAAGTCGACCATATCATGGGCTTTAGAGAAGTGCTCTGAAAAGAAAGAACGATTTTGTGCACGAATGGCTCTGAATGGAAACGTAGAATTGCTTCAATTTTTACACGAAAATGGATGTCCTTGGGATGAATATACTTGTTATAATGCTGCCGGAGAAGGTCACCTCGAGTGTTTGAAATACGCGCACGAAAACGGGTGTCATTGGGATGAAGTTACATGTACTTTTTCCGCCTTAAAAGGTCACCTCGAGTGTTTGAAATACGCGCATGAAAATGGATGTCCTTGGGACAGAGATGCATGTAATGCTCCTTGCGAAACTGGCCACCTCGAGTGTTTGAAATACGCACACGAAAATGGATGTCCTTGGAATGAAGATTCTTGTTTTAGAGCTGCCGGAAATGGTAGCCTCGAGTGTTTGAAATATATGCACGAAAATGGATGTCCTTGGAATGAAGAGACTTGTTCTATTGCTACCGAAAATGATCACCTCGAGTGTTTGAAATATGCGCACGAAAACAGATGTCCTTGGGATAGCAAGACTTGTTCATCTGCTGCCTGTAATGGTCACCTGGAGTGTTTGAGATACGCGCACGAAAAAGGATGTCCTTGGGATGAAAAGACTTGTTCTATGGCTGCCTTAGGAGGTCACCTCGAGTGTTTAAAATACGCGCACGAAAATGGATGTCCTTGGGATAAAGATACTTGTGGTACTGCTGCCGGAAATGGTCACCTCGAGTGTTTGAAATACGCGCACGAAAATGGATGTCCTTGGGACACAGCGACTTGTTGTTTTGCTGCCCAACATGGTCACCTCGAGTGTCTAAAATACGCGCACGAAAATGGATGTCCTTGGGATAAAGATACTTGTGGTACTGCTGCCGGAAATGGTCACGTCGAGTGTTTGAAATACGCGCACGAAAACGAATGTCCTTGGGATGAGGATACTTATGTGGGTGCTGCCGCTAGTGGTCACGTCGAGTGTATAAAATACATGCACGAAAACGGATGTCCTTGGCATGAAAGGACTTGTGGGGTTGCAGCCCTAGGAGGTCACGTCGAGTGTTTGAAATACGCGCACGAAAATGGATGTCCTTGGTATAGAGCTACTTGTGCTGTAGCCGCCGGAAATGGTGACCTCGAGTGTTTGAAATACGCGCACGAAAATGGATGTCCTTGGGATAGAGGTACTTGTTGTAGTGCCGCCTTAAATGGTCACCTCGAGTGTTTGAAATACGTGCACGAAAATGGGTGTCCTTGGAATGAGCAAACTTGTTGGAGTGCTGCCAAAAATGGTCACCTCGAGTGTTTCAAATATGCGCACGAAAACGGATGTCCTTGGAATGAAGAGACTTGTTATTATGCTGCCTTAAATGGTCACCTCGAGTGCTTGAAATATGCGCACGAAAACGGATGTCCTTGGAATGAAGAGACTTGTTATTATGCTGCCTTAAATGGTCACCTCGAGTGTTTGAAATACGCGCACGAAAACGGGTGTCCTTGGTATGAAGATACTTGTTATACTGCTGCAGAAAATGGTCACCTCGAGTGTTTGAAGTATGCGCACGAAAAAGGATGTCATTGGGATGAAGAAATGTTCGACTCCTCAATGGACGAAGAGACGTCCGACTCCGACTCCGACTCCGACTCCGACTCCGACTCCGACTCCGACTCCGGAGAGAGTTGGTGATTATTCTGCGGGTTCATTCATTTCAGGACGGTTTTATTTTGTCACTTTTATCATCCGTCCCTTTCATTCTAATACATACGAAGTACTACGATATACATTAAAGAGTACCTGGTACCAGTGGTTCGCAGTGGTGCCACGCCTTGTGATTCATTCATTCATTAACAAAGAAGGAGTTGTTCAAGACAGGAAAAAACAAGTTACACCAAGCAGCCTTCGTCTTCATTTTTTGGCGCTTTATTTTCTCGTTACAAAAAACACCTCACAAAAAGGAACGCGCGCGTCGCACGGCACAAAAGCGCTCCTTTTCGAAGCGCACCACTCTCCCCCACTCCCTTTCGTTGGCGCACGCGGTGGTTTTCGCGTCGTCGTCGTCGTCGTCGTCGACATGGCGAGCGTCGTTGCCGCGGCGACGCTGACGACGCTCGCGTCGTTGTTTTACGCGAAGTCGTCGAATTATTCCTCTTCGAGTTTGAGCGATGGTGGCGGCATCCAAATGCGGAGACACTCGAGCGGGGGATCGCCACGCGCGTCGGATCCTGGGAACGACGACGATGCGCACGACGATCGCGACGATTGGCATCTCTCGGAACAACCGCAAACGTACGGCGAAACCGCGTCGAGACTGGCCAACATCGTTCGGATGGGATGGACGGACGCGTTGTCGATACTTAAGATTTGGAGAGTGGACCATTTGCTGGCCATTCGACAGTTGGCGAACAGAGACTGCAAAGACGAGATTGCGGAAGCGGTGATTAGGAAAGGCGAAGGAAAACGAATTACGGAAGAAAGTTTCCGAAAGAATATTACGCAACACGAGTCGTTAGTGGCGAATGGCGAAAGATGGGACGAACGGTTGCTCAGGATACGCTTGGCGTTGAAATATAACAAGCTCTTGCGTCGCGCGAGAGACTTCGAAGCCATCCGACGACGCGTCGACGACTCGTACCAAAAGATTTTGTTGCATCAATTGAAACCGTCGACGTATAAACCCGCGTTTGTCCTGTTTAAAGATGAAAACGTGAAATCCCTGTTGTTGGTGATTCGTGGGACGCATTCAATCAAGGATTCGTTGACGGCGCTGACGGCACATTCGAGCCCGCACCACGCGATACGACCGGACGGATCCGGGGATGTCGTCGTCGGGTACGCTCACGCCGGATTTTTAGCTAACGCGAGGTGGTTGATGCAAAATGCGACGGAAGAACTGAGGAAAGCGAGAGAAATGAACCCAAATTACGATTTTATGGTCGTTGGTCATTCCTTAGGTGGTGGAGTAGGCGTTCTTTTAGGTCAAATGTTGAGAGACGCGCAGCCGGAACATTTTTCAGACGTGCGAGTGATTGCTTTCGGGTGCCCGTCCATGCTCTCGGAAGATTTGGCTGCGAACTGTGCGCCGTGGACGACGACGTTGATCAATAGAGGTGACGTGGTGCCTTTATTGTCTTACTCGCGAGCGGAGGATATGCGCGAACAGATTGTAAAAACGAGCGTTGAACAGAAGGTCTTGCAACGATTTCTGCAAAGAGGCGAAAGAATCAAAGGCGACGCGGAACTTGGGGGTTTGGGAATTATGGGTGACGAAGCCGCTGGAACGTTGGCGGCGACGTTTACGGACGAAAATGCTGCGAAGGCAGTTTTAGCGAACGCACCAAAAGTGTGCGGCGTGCCCATACCGTGCATCGGACCTCGATCTCCAGATAAAGAGAACACAAAGAAGAATTTTGCTTCTCCAGACAACGAGTGGAACGATGCGCCAGCTGTGGCGGTACTTCCATCTCCAGCAGTCCGCTCTGAGAAAACTAGTTCAGATGCTGATTTTGCATCTAACAGAACTACATCCACAACTGGTGTAGCGGGAAAAACACCGCCATTAGCGGCAACAATTGCATCGCAAGGCCGCAATTTATTAGCAACTACGGCATCGACGGCGACGAAATCCGCGCGAACAATCTCGTCGCGATTGGCGAGTTTATCAGTTGCCATGTTACTTAAATGCACTGCACCAAGAAGTCAGCACAAGAAAATCCCCGCAACTTTATCCTCGTCTAAAGGAGAACTACACGACGTAGAAATAGAAACGAAAACCACCTCCTTGGGAGGTGTCGCGTTGCACACGCAATACTCTGCAGGAGGACTCGACGCCGCCGAGGAGGAACGCATCTCTAGAGAGTCCATCACGGAGGAAATGCTGGATGCTTCAGAACCGGAAGCGACTGAGCGCGTGTTGCGTCTACAAAACGATAGAGGCATTGCGAAAGCATCCGAAGAGCTCTTAAATGCAAAGATGAGAATATCTAACGAAAATATTTCCCCCGAACGCCTCAAACAGAGCGAGAAACTCGAGCCAATGGACGATATCGAAGATCCATCCGAAACTTCTGCGATCATGGATGAGGACGACACCGATGCAGAAGGAACAATCTTAGCCATTGAACGAGAATTGAAAAAGCGTGGCGAAGGAGGAGTAAGCAACAGCGATGTTAGTGGCGGCGGCAAAAATGGTAACACCAAACGCAAACGCACGTTACACGTCCCTCTTTTCCCGGCGGGCAAAATACTCCACATGATTGACCTTGCCGCGGCAAACAGAGCCGAAGGCCTGGCGAACGAACAACCTCTCTTAAAAGAAGCCGTCCCCGAAGACGCTCCGCAACGTTTCGCCTTATACACCGACGTCAAACGAGAGGCCTACACTGCTTTATGGTTAAACAAAAACATGGCCTCAGACCATTTCATTCCAAGGTACGAAAGCGCGTTGAACGATATCTGCGTCCAGTTACGCTTGGACGACGCGAAGAAAGTGTAAAGTAAAAAATAGCGCGGCAAGGCGTCGCGCATTGTAATAATAGTCGAATACCTTTTACTTTTTTTCCGTACTTTGATGAGGAAAATTAATTCCTAACAAACTTCTTCACTTTCGGAAAACGTGCTTTCGTTCGCGACCTTTGGTTGTCCGTCGAACGGGAGACGGATTCTCGTCGTGGGTCGTCTTCGTGACCGATGGGTGCGACGAGCTCGAAATCGGCGTCCTCGAGCGACGAAGTGGTGCCTTTTTGCGCGGCGGATGGCGACTTTGAAGCGGGACAAAAAGGCGGAGGAGATTCGAGCGACGCATCTCTGGACGCGTCGCCGCCTCCAAATGAGCGCGGCATGATGAACAAAGGGAATATAAACGCGAATTCTAATCAACAGGGCGATAGAACAAAACGCACGCACCGCCTCGCGAGCTCGGAACGCGTCGACGAGAACTTGGAAACGAATTCGACGATGGCGAACGAATGCACCGAAAATGGGACGAAGAATGCCTCTCCTTTTGAGAAAACGAGCGCAGCGACGACGCGAACAAAACAAGACGCCGGAAAGAAAAACAACACAGGTTTAGGCGTCGGCCTGGAAAATTTCGGGAACACGTGCTACTGCAACTCGGTGTTGCAAGCGTTGTATCATTGTCAACCGTTTAAACAGCTGCTCTTGGAATACCACGCGACGCAAACGGACTCAGACGCGAACTTGTTGTTATCGCTTGGAGGGTTATTTACGGAGATGTCCAAGAAAGAGGACAAAGCGCTGACGAGTTCGACGAAGCGTGTCCCTGTAGTGGAACCGAAGAAGTTCGTCTCGCGATTGAAGAAGTCGGACGAGCGCTTTAATTCGTACGAGCACCAAGACGCGCACGAGTTTTTGAATTATCTCCTGAATGAATGTTGCGAGATTTTAGAAAGAGAGAGAGACGAAGTGAAGGATAATTACGATTCGAAGAGGAGTTCGAGGACGAGTGATGGTGGAAACAGCTTAGGTAAGGGATCGTCAAGGGTTTCGAACGGTAGTCGGTTGAGCACAGATGAAGGGAGCAAAGCGATCCCAAGCGTGGGTTTAAAGAAGAAGGCGGTAAACGGCAGGGAAGATAACAAGAGCGTTACTACTAAAAACGGTTCAGGAAAACACGCCGAAAGTACGAATAGATCGTCAATACCAAACTCCGGTGGCATTAGTGACGCATTCAATATGCGAACGAAACCGCCCAGCAACAATGAAGAAAAAGAAAAGCAAACGTGGATCCACGAAGTCTTCCAAGGCGAAACGGTCAACGAGACCAAATGTTTGTGGTGCGAAAATGTCACGTCGCGATCCGAATCCTTCCTCGAAATCTCCGTCGAGGTCAAACCAAATTCCTCCATTCAACAATGCCTCTCAGATTTCTCCGCCAGTGAACTTCTTGGTGGCGAAGACAAGTTCCAATGCGATTCTTGTTCCGGTTTACACGAAGCGCACAAACGACTCCTCATCCGCACTGCGCCTTCGGTCTTGGCGATCCACCTCAAACGCTTCAAATACGTCGAATCTGTCGGGCGTTTGCAAAAGCTGAATCATCGGGTCGTCTTCTCCCGCGAATTAAAACTTCCGAACCTTTCGGACGACTCTACCTCCGTCGACGACCTTTATTGCCTCTTTGCCGTCGTCGTTCACATTGGCAGCGGCCCGAACCACGGCCATTACGTCTGTTTCGCCCGAACTTCTGGTTACAAAGCCACCGGAGGCGGTGCTACCGAACGATGGGTCATGTTTGACGACGAAACCGTCCAAGACATGAGCACGGAAGAGTTAGAATCTGTTTTTGGTTCCAAAGGTGGCCCTGGTGAAGGGGAAGACGGCGGCAGCGAACACGGGTACATTCTCTTTTACCAAAAAGCACGCGGCGAAGACGAGGAAGAGGCCTTTTCGGAAGAGGAGGAGTTTTTAACCTGAGATAGATGATGATTTTGTATTTGTATATATGTTTGTACGCTCGTATCCACGCGCGTGCGTTCGAGAGAGAGAGGACGGATGAGCGTTTCCTGCGCGTAAAAATCTCGTTTTTTCTCGAATAGATTTTTATTTTACCTCTCTCTAAAAGGACGAAAAACGTCCACCATCATCGTTAAATTGGCCACCCCTTTTCTCCCCTCCAAGAATCAAAGAGGGCGACGCTTCGTCGAACGCGGAAGAACACGCGGCGATAGGAGGAAAACGATGGAGTTTTTTGACGCGAGCAAAAAAGAAGAGTCCGACGGAGAAGAGACGGAAGACGAAACGGAGGAGGAGAAACTCATCGAATTGGAACGGCGAAAATTTGGTGCGCGCGACACGACGGCGACGAACGCCACTCCCGCCGACGAGAAAGAAGAAGGCAAAGACGACGAATTCAGGAAGGACGCGATCCCAGCGGGGAACGTCGTGCACGCGACGAAGACTCGATCGACGGATGAAAAAGGCGACGGCACTTCGCTCGACGCGATGCATGAGGTGGAGAATGCAGCACGAGACAAAGGAGACAAAGGGTCGACGGACGAAGACAACGGTCGAGAAGACGCGAGACCGACGACAACGGTACACGCGTTAGTCGAAAGCGTCTTGAAGAAGTACGAGAAAAGATCGGAATATACTCAGAAAGCGCTGGAATTTACCAGGAAAAGGGGGTTTGGTCCAACGAAACGGAAGCGCTCACTGGACGACAAAGAAGACGAAGGCGATGAGGAAGAAGAAGTCCACACAGACTCGGACGCGGAAATCGAGGAGGAAATCGTGATTTTGAGACAAATCCTGAAGGAAAAGATGAACGGCGATAGTAATACTTCGATGAATAATCCACTCAATATCCCATCGTCTGAGGAAATCATGCGCGTGGTGGACAAGAAATTAGGTGAATTGAACGATGCGAGCGAAAATGCGAATAACAAGTGGGCATTTGCCGCGAGCGCTGCGGCGGCAACTGAAATCTTCGCGGCGAAGAAAATGGAGAAGGCGAAATGCGCCTTCGATGATGCCAATCGAAAAGCGCAGATTGCGGCGGAGAAGTTGCAACGCGCAGAGAAGCTGTTGCAAGTCGCTTCGGTGTTGGAGACGAGACAGAAACCAAATGGGGAGGAATTGAAAGCTAGTAAAATAGGAATGAGAAAACAACGTCGAGCACTGAAACAAAAGTTGAAGAATGAATTTTTGTTGGAAATGAATCGAAATGGTCATGATAATAGCATCGATACCGCATCGAGTTCAGATGATGACGACGAGGCTGAAGACGAGAAGGAGGACGCCCAACATCTTTCCAACGTCACCATAGAGGAGGGCCAAGGTGGCGAAGATGTCGAAAACGGAACGAAAAAGAACAACAAGAACGCGGTACCACCACACCAACTTCGAGACACGAAAAATAGTAAAGAAGCGCCTGAACCACCATCGGAATATATTCAAAAAGTTGTTTGGTCCTCTGTGGACGCTTGTCACGTGTGTAACGAACCACTCATGGATTATTGGGACATAAACGACCAAATTTTAATATGCGACGGGTGCGACGTGCAAGTGCACAAAAGCTGTTATGGCGTTGAGAAGATTCCAGATGGGGAGTGGTTGTGCGCGGGGTGCGAAGATGGAGTTTCCAATCTCATCGAAAATGGAAGAGGTATGTGCGCTTTGTGCCCGACGCCGAAAGGTGCGTTGGCAAGAATCAAACTGAAATCGAAATTTTCAACTAATTGGCGAGCACCTGGATATCACGCGCATGTCGCGTGTGCGTTAACGTTACCTGAAATTTCATTCACAAAAGCTGTAGATAACGATAAAAAAGCTTCGGAATCCGGATCATCGGTCTTGCGTATCGATGCGTCGAAGCTCACGAGTTCGCGCATGACGTTGAAATGTGAAATTTGCGGAGAAGAAGGTGCTTGCACGCAATGCGCGATGAAGAAGTGTTTCAAGGCATTTCATCCGCTTTGTGCCAGAGGATCGCAGAACGCATGGCTGCGCCGCGCTGGAACTGGTCAGCCGATGGTGTTTTGCTCCACACACTCGAGCGAGCGATGGTTGCAGAAACGACGCGAAACGTGTTCGTTGCCAATCGATTCAGAGGTGAATGACGCGTATTTGACCGGTGGATCCGTTTTTTGGGGACCACACAATGCTGCCGTGCGCCCAGCAGCACAAGTGTTTGCAAATGCGACCAGAGAAACGACAGAAGCCATAGCAAACGAAGCACATGGAAACATCGACGAGAAACGCCTAGTAAATACCGGCGATGGAAGCATGCGAGTGCTCAATTCGACAAACGATTCACACAGTGCAAAAGACCAATTGCAACAAGATAACAAAATGTCATTAGTACAAGAAAATCCCGTCCGGAAGATTCTCATGAATAAACCAAAGAAAGGAAAGCGCGGGAGTTTAGAAAACATAACGAACGGAACTATAGAAAATATAGTCCCTAATGCAAAATCTGCCATCGGGCGCGCGATGGCTATCTTGCGCAGCTTGAATTCAAAGTTTATGACGTTGTTCTCGCAACCGTTTCTTGATGAACACATGAAGAGCGATGTGCCGATTGATTCTATTCGTAACGTGCTTAAGCGCACGTTTGGCGCGTTTGAGGTCCCTGGATCGCAAAAATATAGCGAACCATGGAAAACATTAACTGTGGCGCAACGCGTCATCGCTCGAGATATTATCGCACGGCATAAGTTTCTCGGCCTTGCGTTTGCCATCCTCAGATTACCTTCTGGTTTTGGTAAGCGGTTGACGGTAATTAGTGCCATGGCTATTCAAGGCGAAAAGCCGCACGCTATTGTTTGCGACAACAAAGTAGACGCTTTGAATTGGATTGCCGATCTCGCTAAGTTTTGTCCAAAACTCCGGCAAGTGTCCATCTTGTCCACAGCTGATGCAAAAAATACTCTCAAAGGTACGGCCATTCAAAAGTACTCGTTTGATGTGCTTGTTATCACAACAGATATTTTGTTTGACGTGGTGATGAAACACGGTATGAAATTGAATGCAGACGGAACTCCGGTGCCTGCGGAGTACTCCGCACTGAGTCCAGAAGCGTTACACAGACCGTTCTCGAGCGCGAATTTCGATGGCGTCGATGGGTTTTGCAAATGGATTGCACACTTCGACGATGCGACGAATAAGGCTCGTTTCAAAACGAAACGCGTTATTGTGTTGCCGAATGATAACGATACATTCGAGTGCGAAGGCGAAAATTTTCGCAAGATGTTTCGTACGGTGCACGCCAGATGCGGCGAAGTCTATACGAAAGAGTCCGCGACGAATATATGGGCGCTTAGGGCTCAATCACTGGATTATACTCTTCCTACTGAAAATAATGGCGCTCAAGAAGATGATGAGGTACTGTTTTCTATGGAAACGACGTCGGCGGCGGAAGAAGAAGAAGTTACATTCAACGAGATCACGGATACGAAAGCGCGTGAAATGCTCACCACGTACTTTGAGAAGGACTCGTTGCTTCAAGACAAGTTCGTTGAACCTCACGTCATGGAGATGCGGGAGTCTATTGTAAACACAAAGGGCGAGTCAACAATCGTCGAACGCATGAAAGATTCTTTTTTTGATATGGAACCGCAGAAGATATCGAATGGAATCCAAGGCGCGATGAGAATTGCTCGAGTAATCGCGACTCGTTCATTCGCGCGAACTTTATTCGTTTACGACGACACGAAAACGACAAACTTTCCCATTACCAGTTTCGCAGAGAAGGACAATTATTCCGTCCTCGATCCGTTGGTGAAACCTTTTGGCGCTCGACTCATAGATGCGGTTGAGTACAGAGACATAAGAAAACGAACGGTAGGTATAGTAAGCTTGACTGGTTTGAAAAAAGCATCTCGATTGACGCTCGGGACGCAGGTGTGTGTGTTGTACGATATCGACGCGCAAGCAGTTACAGATATCATCCATCCGAAGATCGCGCCATGTGATACGCGAGCGAGGGAAGATATCCCACTTGTGCATCTGAAAAGCAGTTCGAATGAAGAAGAAACATTCGTGAACTCGCTTGAAGATACGGAAGAGGCGATCGCGGAGTTCATGACCAACGTCGTCAACGAGTGCTCTCCAGAAGTCCAGCTTTTATCATCGCCGAGTATAATGGAAGAAGCGGACGACGCCACTGCAAAGATGAATCGACCAACGTGCGATCTAAATACCCCGTTTCCAAAGGAAAGTCACGAAACGTTCTGTTTCAGTTGTAAATCATCTAAAGAGGGCGGATGTAAAGCTATCCCGCCGGCTTGGCTGACTCCGGAAGTCGCTTCGATTTGGTTGCAATGCTCGAAATGCCCGAACGCGGGGAGCGCCGGATGCGCCGGCGTTCTCACCGCGCCAAATCCAGAGGAACCGTGGGTTTGTCCCTCGCACAAATGCGCGGTATGCGGCGACATGTGTGGTGCATCAGAGAAGATCACATTACGGTGCGTCGAATGTGGTTTTGCGTATTGCGACACGTGCTCATCCGGCGCCGAGTTTGAGAAGGCGGATAAGAAAGAGTGGTCGGAAAAGAACGGGTTCGTTTTACCGACGCATTCAGAGTACGTAAAGTGCGGCGTGTGTTGTGCTGCGGCGAAAGCGCCAAGCGCGGTTGTCAAGAAACGCAAGACAAACGCGGCGACGTTAGTTTTATGAACCATCGTAGAAAATTTTCTAATTAAAAAAGTCATGTTCATCAGAAGTTGCGCATCTTCGGCACGTCTCCGTTATCATCTAAAATACCCAATCTAGAAATAGCTGCTCTCACTCGGCCTTCGCTATTCAAAGTTCCAAACGGCGATTCTGAATCGCTCGGTAAGCGCTTCGCAGCTGTCGGCGGAGGTCTCGGTTCTTCTTCGTCGTCATCCTCTACATCCTCGCTCTCTTCGTTCGAGAAATAGTGCTGTCGTTGTTGTTGTTCCTTCTTTTCTACTCTACTACCACTGAACGTCTTCTCTCTCAAACGGGCTTTCTCGTACATTTCCACCTTCTCCTTCAATTTTCTAATCTCAATCGCGTACGTCTCCGCGATCACCGCCAAAGTTTGTTTTTCCTTCTGTTCCTCCATCTTTCTCGCGTCTCTCAGTCGCTCCGTCGTTTCGGCACTCGAAGACGAAGACGAAGACTTCATTTTCGCCAACTCATCTCTCAACGCGTTCACGACTTCTTCTCTCTCCCTTTCCCGTATTCTCAGTGACTCCACTTGTCTCTCTAAACTCGCGTTCATCGTTTTCATCGCGGCTACATCCGATTTCAATTTTTGCGCGTTTCGCTCCGACTCTCTCCTTTCCGGGAAGCTTTCTGCTTTCAATTGCATCTCTTCCAATTCTCTTTTAAATCGCATCTCGTTCTTTTCCAGTCTCTTCTCCAGCGCGTCGTTCATTTCCAGCAGTTCTTCGCATCTGTCTTCGGCTTTGTACAGTAAATCTCTCACGCGTTTCCGTTCTTCTTCCGACGTTTCCATGGCTTTTTTATGCGCTTTCACGACTTTCGTCAGAAACGAATTCGACGCCTCGAGCGGGTCCTCTTGAGACCAATCGCTGTCGGAAAAACACTCTTCTTCTTCTTCTTCTTCTTCTTCTTCTTCTTCGCCGAAAGAAAAATCGGAAAGAAAACGTCCATTTTTCTCCTTCGTCTTTATCGTCGCGTCTCTTCTTCCGGGCGCATTATTCGTTCGGTCTCGAAAGGACGTCATCGTCAGACTACAACAACAAAAGAGGGAGAAGAGGTTTTTTATCCAATTTCAAAAAGAGTTTTTCTCGGGCGACTTTTTTTTTGAATTTTTTTTTTGGAGACAAAAATACAAAACCCTAAACATAAGAACGTGGTTTTTTTTACTTACCTACCTCTCTCTGATTTTCCCCATAAATAAAGAACGCAACAAAGAAGACGGAGAGCGAGTTTCTCATCGTTGACGACGCGCGACGAGAGAGAGAGAAAGAGAAAGAAAGACATCGTCGAGTTTGGTAATAGTAATAGTAGTGATATTCTCGATGACGTGAAGTTGTTCGTGGCGATGTGTGATGATTGTTGAAAAAGAAAAAACAGTTGATGATGATGATGATGATGACGATGCGAAAGAAAGACAAAAAAGACCCCGTTGACAAAAAGCGCCGCCGCGACCCTTTGCGCGGACGGGAATGGTCGACCCCGGAAACGAAGGACGAGACGACGGTTCGAGTGGTTTCGTATAACGTGCTGTGCGAATCGGCGGTGAAGAAATACAAATTTGAACTGTACCCGAAACAAACGAGAGACGAATTGAATCCAGAGAAGAGATTAGCAAAGATTTTCGAGGACGAGTTGAAACGATTGAAACCGGACATCATTAACGCGCAAGAGATCGAAGAGAAGAGATTCCAACGGATTAAGAGGATGCTGAAAACGTACGATGGATATTTTGTAAAGAAGGGGAGAGGGAAAACAGATGGAGTGGCAACGTTTTATAAGACGAGTAAGTTCGCGCTCTCGAAGACGATGCCGCAGATTCGAGTAACGCTGAGAGGTACAGACGACGACGCATTTGGGTTAGTTTTAGTGTTAGAGAATAAAAAGAAAAGAACAGTCGTTGTTAATGGAAATGCTCACATACTCTTTGCGCCGAAAAATGGGTTGGTAAAGTTGGCTCAGGTGAAGGAGATTTTGGAGGCGATGGAAAGCGCGAGGAGAAAGACGGAGAATGCAGCGTCCTCGAAGCAAAGACCTTCTTCTCGAGTGATGAAAATTTTCTCGTTGGATGGCAACTTCCTTCCAAATTCAGCGTTGTATAAATTTGTGGAAGAGGGATACTTTGATAAAATGTCGTGCAACCGAAGAAACATGGGAGGATATTTGAACGATTACAACGACGAAGAATGTTATGGCGGCGACGAGGACTCTGAAGAGGCACTAGGCCGTTCGTTCAATGAAATCAATTTGCAAAGTTGGAACGACAACTGTCATGATTTGAGCAATGAACATAAGAACGTATTTAAAGGATCACACATGTCAAAACTTAACCGAGAGAGCGGACGCATGCGCTCAGCGTATAAAGAAGCGCTGAAGGAAGAACCCCAATGGACGTCGTGTCACTCGAAATTCTCCGGGACGACTGATTATATTTTCTTCGACGAGAGTGCCGTTAAAGTCGAGAGAGTACTCAAGACTCCAAGTGCACGCAATTGGACCAATAATCCACACGAAAAGAGGTTACCGAATATGAAGTATCCAAGCGACCATTTAAGCATCGCCGCAGACTTTAGTTTTAGATGATGCAGCGTAGAATAGGCTTCAGCCACCTAGCAGTGTAGCTTTTTTTTTGTAGAACACGTGATATTTGTATTAGATTGAATTTTCATTATTGCAGTATTCTTGCTCGTTGCGGCCGTCTTTTATGCATTAGTTGTATCTTCGTTATCTTAGCCGAGCTGTTGATTCATCTTGCGACTTACGATTTCGCTTATTTCCGCCAAATGATTTTTCGCCGAACGCAACGTCACGTCGTCGTCCAAGCACTGTTCCAAGTCGTTGCTCATGCCTTTTAGCACATACTCGATGCCTAATAACTTTTGTGCTCTCGCCGTTGCGTCTCTTAATACCGTTTGATTGTTCGTCAATTGGTGGTGCTGCTGAGAACTCGGCGGGCTCCTTACGTCATTCATAACCTGATCAAACATCGAGTATACGTCTTCGATTCTATCCGTATTTGTGCGGTGCTTGGCGCTACAATCCGCTTCGTCTTCTTCTAACGGCGCTCGCCATGCGTCAAAGCGTTCCCACGTGTCCAAATCTTCGTCATCGAGAGGAAGCGTTGGGATCGCGTCGTCAAAGTCCTCCTCCTCGAGAGGAGTGCCTCCTTCTCCTCCCCCTCCTGCTCCTCCACCACCAGGAGACGCAGAATCTTCTTTCTTCTTCGTCGACGCCGCGTGTTGATCGTTTTTCTTTACGTTACCGTTATGATTCTCGTCGTTTGATTTTGCTTTCTCGTCTTTCGCCTTCACTGTGTTGTCATCGGGCTCTCTATTTAAATGCTCGAGCATGAGCCTCTCCAACTTTGACTTTGGCTGTTTTTCCGTCTCTTTCTTTAGAAGCTTCGTTTTCTTCTCCTCCTCTTCTTTCGCTTTCTTTTCCTCCTCTTCCTTCGCTTTCTTTTCCTCCTCTTCCTTCGCTTTCTTTTCCTCCTCTTCCTTCGCTTCTCTCTTTTTCTGTTCTTCTTTTTCGTTGTCCATTTGCGATAACAAGGCCGCTTGGACGAGTCCGTCCAACATGTCCGCGCCACCGCCACCGCCTTTTTTCAAGGCTTGGAAGCCAGCTTTTGTCGAACGCGGTCGTTTCGTTCCTTTTGAGGCACCATTCGCTGCTTTATTGCCGTTGTTCGCGGTGGTCTTGCTGGTACCAGATTTTTTATTTTGGTTCGTCGCGTTTACGGCCGTGGCGGCTACGTCCACCTTCCCACTCGCGATGGACGCCTTTTGTTGCTCCAAACATTTATTACTCTTCGCGGCGCGGACCGGCGCGTTCTGTCCAACTACTTTCAATGCTTGTTCCGTCAAAAAAACCCCAGAATGGCCTTTTGACCCGCGGTCTCTCTTTCCTCTCGTCGGTCCTGGCCTCCACCCAGCTGGAATGTTCGGATTATAGCCCGTCTCATCCGTCGGCGTCGGCACGAACACCACCGACGCATTATCCCCTTCTACTTTCCCCGCATTCGTTCCCGCGCTCGCTTTTGGTTTTTGCTCTTGCGGATGTTCCACCGCCGCGTTGCTTTTAAACAACGCTAACAACTCTTTGGTAGTTATTCCTAGCCTCTCCAACGCCTGCGCGTTCACTTCGTTGTGCAACGTTTCCGAGCTCAATTCGAAGACGTCCCCGACGAACGCGTTTCGTTCTAAATCTGGTTTCGCCACTCGAAACAACGCGTAAAAGAACTCGTCCGGATCCGGGTGTCGCGCCCAAAACGCTTTCGGTTTAAACGTTTCCCCGTAAATTAACTCCAATAAAAATTGAAACCTTTGTCTGTACGGTAAACCCATCCCAACGCCTCGCATGTGCCCGAGTCCGAGGAAGCGGAACAGCGTTTTCGTTCGAGACAGAATCGTTCTGCGTTTCGCGACGCGCGCGTTTTTTTTATGCGTAAAATTTGGAGAGAGAGAAAATGAGGGAGATGTGTCAGCTTTAATTGGAAAGAAAGAGAGAGAGAGAGAAAAGCGGGCAACAGGGCGGACACGGAACCAACGACGATCTTCCAAAGTCAAAAGTGCTTTTCGCCGGGACTTCCAGTCTCGGCGGCATCGTTCGGTGGATGACCAAAAGGGCAGGTTCTCGATCGACGCCCGTCTTTTTATTCTTCCTTCGACTTCACGCGATGATGATGATTCAAACGCGTGATCACATTTAGTGCGCACCTTCGCTGATCTGCCAGCCTCCATTTCTTCGGTCCTTCGTCCCCGTTTTGCGGGATCAAAATCTTCGACGGTTGGACCAACGCCTCCTTCTTCTTCTCGGCGTCCTTCTTTCCAGACGGGCCGTTCTTCTTGGTAGCCTCGTCGACCGAAGAAGAGGTCTTCTTCGACGCTCTCTTAGAGTTGGTGTCTTTGATTTTCGCCTGCTGCTTCGAAACACCTTTCGTCAAAGTGGGACCCACAAAGTTGGACGACGACTTAGCATTGGCTCTCTTTGTGTCGTCGTCGTCGTCTTTTTCGTCAAAGTCGCTCGAGGGTGACTGGGCGAACTTAGGGTTCGGGACGGGGACGCGACGGGACGTCATCTCGGAACACGAACGGAAGGAAACAACAGTTCTTCGAGTGAGTGGTCTGCGCGCGCGCGTGAATCTGTGAAGCCAATGAATTTTCGAACCCTTTCGAACTTTGGGAGTGCCCAACTTTTTCCTTCGGTTAACAAAACCCTAAACACTCTCGCACTTTCCTTCCTTCCTAGGGTTTAAGTGTGTTGCTTTTGCTGAGTATGTGTGGAGTAGGAGAAGGTTGAAAAAAGCGCGAAGAACGGAACGACGACGTAACAGACACAGAAAGAAATCGCGAATACCCACGACGCGAATAAAGACAAAAGCCGCAAAAGAGAGACGACGACGACGACGTGCATAAAGAGACATTTTTTGGTGTTTTCTTCGTTCGAGAGCGCGCCCGCTCGACGTCGACGCCGAAAAGCGAACGACCGCGCGTATTTTTATTTTCCTTTATTGAAACGAGACGATCGAGAGACTACCCACGCGGTTTACTTCCTCTTCCAAGGGCTCAAAAGAGCACCGTCGATGGCGTCGAAATCGGCGTAGAGATTCTCCGAGTCGTCTGCGTCGTCGTCTGGTTCGATGCCGAGCAGATTCAAAAGAGGGCGTCCGAGTAAAGAGAAGTTTTCGACGTTGCGCTCGGTGAAATGCAGTTTGAAGATGTTTGGCGGAGTGGCGATTTCATCGGTCGATTTTCGCACGCTATCGTCGGTGGTTTTGTGACGGTAGAACGTGTCGTCGTTCTTGGAGACGAGAGAAGCAATGAGAGATGGTTCGGTCTCCGCGCGGCTTCGGAGCGAGGCGGCGGCGGCGAGGAAACTTTGTACGAGAGATGCGTCCCCTCGAAGAAACTCGGAGAGTTTGCGGAACCCAGTCGAGTTGGCAGAGAGAAGATCGGTGTATTTGACGAAAATGGTTGTATCCTTCATCGTCGAATCTTCTGAACCGATTATTGCTTCGGCGAAAGAGAGTATCGCATTTGCATACGCCCCGTTGGATTTTTCAATCTCAGCGGTCGCGGCATTATCAAGACCGGTAAAGAATGGCACGTCTGTGCTTGCGCTCATGAACCTCGCTATTTCCACGTTTAACGCGACTTCTGCGTTAAGGTTTCGCATCACCGATTGGAAACTTAAACCTTTCAAATCGTCTCGTTTCGTTCGCGCCCACGCGTCGAGCGTGGATATGATCGAAAGGTACGAGGATGTGATCACATCTCTAGGATCGCGAATAACGAATACGGCTCGGTACGATGTCTCAGGAAAAATAGATTGTAGGATTTGAGGGGTCAGAGTACTGGTACCATCACTGGTAACGGATGCCGTCCCAACATCTTCTTCCATTGTCATTTTTCCTTTAAACGAAACCTCGGCCGTTTTTACTCCGTTTTCCTCTTTCTCGTGTTTTTTAAACGCGTCCCGAAAGAACGCGTCGCCTCCAGAGAACTTCTGCTCGACGTGCACTGCAATTGGTTTTTTCTCCCCTCGTCTCGTCAACGCTTTCGACGCGAGAATTTTTTCTTCTCGAAACAACTCGTCCTTCTCGTCCGGCGCGTCGTTCAACGAAAAGTACCTCAGCGTCGTCTTCCTCCTCGATGTGAGCACGTGCGTGGTCGTCTCCGAGAGAGAGGACGACGACGCTTTCTTTTCGACGATTGTCCTCCTTTTTCTCCTAAAAGGTCTTTCCTTCTTCCACGTGCTCATCATCTTTTCCGGATACAGACTTCCTCTCAACCCAATCTCGTTCACGCGTTCCGTCTCTCTCAGTCTCACCACGCCTTCGAATATCGCGAGATACAAAAACGACCCCAAAAGCAACGCGAACGCGCACGTTCGTTTTGTTTTGCTTCGTTTCGATTGCATGCAAAAAATCGACGCCGGGATGACGACCAAGATGACGACCACGACCACGACGTCGAACTCGAACGTGTCCGCGTACGTCGTCCGCCGAGTATTCGATGATCCTTCTCCTCTCCGCATCAAAGTCATTTTCGGTGTCAAGAGAAAAGTGAGCACGAGGGTAGTGTTCTTTTCGTATATTTTTTTTTGGCTTCTTTTTTTTCTCTCTCTCTCTCTCTCTCTCTCTCTCTCGTTGTTTTTTTATATCTCTCGCCTTGTGTTTTTTTCTCCCTCTCTTCTGCGT
>MDSZ01063573.1_pt1 | contig 20629 bp, 7 predicted proteins | sample 811201 | NCBI WGS metagenome assembly MDSZ01 (sample SAMN05326647, study PRJNA326480) | marine metagenome | isolation source: seawater | place: Indian Ocean: North | collected 2010 | reverse complement strand
GATTCTGACATCGAAATACCATCAGTTGCACTAGACCCAGACACGAATACTTTGACTTTGACTAATACAAACGATTACGCGCTTTCTGCAACGCTATCTGTTAAAGATCTTCGATGTTTAGGTAAAGACGGCAAAGAGTTAGAATCTGGGTTTACGGCATCGAAGGAAGGCGCTAAGTCCAGATGTACAACGTTCGTCCTCAAGATTCCGGCGTACACGTTCTTGCACGTCTGTCGTTTTGACGTTGACTTGGAGAAAGAACGTATTAACGATAGAAACGAGCTGTTAGAGTTTGTTATGCAGAAGCTCGATTCAGACGTACAACGATGTCAAGGACACTCAAAACCACACGATTTTCATCCCCTTCATCTCACTTTCCCCTTTCAAGATACGAACGATAGTACAGAAGGAGAACGTTGGTATTTATGCACGCAAGGCGTCGGTGGAAGTTTTACGCACACGTTTTACGGTAACTACCATGCTGTAGACTTTCGCTGCGATGTTGGAACGCCAATCGTCGCGGGCGCAAACGGCGTAGTGACGGATTTGAGAAACGATGCACAAGATAAACGCACCGGTATTTCGGCAAGCAACTTGTACGCGTGGAACTCGATTCAGATTCGTGTCACGGAAAATTTGGAAACTAAAGAAGAAGAAAACAATGTGGATAGCCTGGAGCAAAGGAATAGTAACGGTGCTTCAACGAGCGCGGCAGCACAAACGGGAATAGCCAGTTTGAGCATTTCTGAAGCGTCGTCGTCATCAAAAGTTGGACAGGACGGACCATTATACATCGAATACGTTCACGTCCAAGAAAATTCATTTCAAGTTCAAGTCGGAGACGTCGTCAAGAGAGGCCAAGTCATTTGCAATTCGGGCGAGAGTGGGTTTTGTCCAGAGCCGCATTTGCATTTTAGCGCATTCCGCACGGCCGACAGCAAAGCGTCGACTGTCGGAGTGAAATTTATTGCATCCGAAGGAAAATATCCATTCGTTCCAGAAGCAGGAAAGTTTTACAATGCGCGCGTCGGGGAGATGAAAATGTAATTGCAAATGTTCTGATAATATGTAGACGCAAATTCAACAGCGCATCATCGTCTCTTTCGTTCGTGTACTTTCTTTTTTTATGGAATTCGTGGCTTTCTTTGTATCGCATTTAAAAAACTACCTACTAGTACGTACCATGGTACCAGTTGGTAAACATATATACACACACATACACATAGTACGCACACACTCACTCAAGACCATATTTCGGTTGATTTTCCTGCTTTGTTTAACTTCTCAATCACCGTCGAAGGTTCGACTGAACCAGTCACGGTGACTTTCTTCGTTTCTAAAACGACATCAAAATTATCAACCCCTTCCACTTTAGCCAAAATGCGTTTCACCGCGCCCACGCAGCCCTCGCACATCATCTCCACTTTGAATTCCGTAGTTTTCGCAGACATGCTTTCTCAAATAACTTGGCTTATGTCTTGTTGCGCTGAACTACCGACCAAATGATGAGGATTTTTGAAACAACACACGCGCAACACAGGAATAAAGTTTTCGAAATCCAAAAAGGTGCCAAAATAAACAAACACCCGGAGAGAGACGATTACGGTACATGTAGGTGAATCCAGACTGTTACCTTGTAAAAAATATCTAACTCTCTTCTCGTTCTCGACTACTGTTGTTATCAAAGAGCGTATTTTTTACGCCAACAAAGACCTTGTTTGTAGCTTTCGTAGTACCGCTTAGGGCTGCGACGCTGGCTCTGGGTGCATTTTTAATCAATGTTTTTGCAGCCGCTTTCACGCCTCCGCCATAATCTTTTGGCGTTTTAAATTTTCGAAGAGGATCTCTTAGGACGGCATTTTTAGCCTTGATGACACCTCCAACAAAATCATCTTTGGCGGAAAGCAATCCATCGGTAAACCCGTCTGGCATTCTATCGCGTTCGGTTCTCTTCTCTCTCCGAACTGCTTCATCATCTAACAAACTCTCAGTCGCTTCTAAAACCGCTGCTGCGTTTCCAGAAACATATTCTCCTAACTTTAATGCCTCCAAAGAGACGGCTTTGCAAAAGCGCACGGTTGAAAGCACCGCTTCACCGAACATGCGTGACGAGCGCGCCCCGTCTCCTTTTCTTTGCTTATACGCCAAAGGGTTCTTGTATATATCTATAGCGGCCGATGTCATCCTGTTAGCACTTTGAACCGGGGCAAACGCCTTTACAAACTTATGCGCTTGATCTTTCGTGATGCAATCGATTATCCGCGATGAGACCGCGTCGAGCATATTTTGCACGCCTGAAATGCCAACCAAGCGTAAATTTGGAACCTCGAGAGACACTCCGCCCCAAGGAATTAAGTTCAACGCTTCCAAATAATTTCCTGCGGTGAGGGCGTATACGTCCACATTTTCATTCGCGCAGTAATCTAGCCGCAGCGACCACGGCGTGATCTCGACGAGTTGGAAGTACACATTATTGTTACTGGTGTCTTCATTATCTGAATCACTGTCGAAATCATCGTTTTCCGCACTATCTGCGAATATATTTTTCATGAAATCGACAAGTGTTTTTACCACACTTTGCTCTAGTCGGACCCTCGCTGGGCAAAGAGAAAATTTTAGAGCCATTTCACACGCGCCGAGACTGTTTTCTTCCTTATTATAGGCATCGCAGCGAACGCCAGTGAGTATAATCTGAATGTCACTGTCTGTGACGGTATTAGTTTCTCGCTTCATGCGACGAGAATATATGTTTGGCCAGGCGACATTCGGTGTCAAATCTACGACATTTATCGAATCGCCATCGCATAAAAGATGATATCCCCACGCCGAAGAGGCATCGAAAATATCAAACCGGTTCGATATATTTTTAATTTCCATGCGCAAACCTTTGCATGCATTCTGTGCGTCGCTGTGCAAAGTCACATTGATGCTTTTTGCAAATGCGTGAACTGATAGCATGGACGATTCCGGTGCATTTAGAGGAAGCGGTAGAAAGCTCTTGCGACTACTAAAAATACCATCATCGTCACGATCAAATGAATCTACTTGTGAAGAGTGGTACAGTGAAAGAACTTTGTTTTTCTCTTCGTTGGTTGAATCCAGAAGCCGGAAAGAAGAGGCTGACTCCTTCACGTTCTGTTGGCGGCGCTCTACGATAACTGAATCTAATTTCATTTCAGAATCAACATTGGATGCGTCTTCTAAAGCTTTCGTAGTTGCCGCGAGTGCAATTTTCGAACTCTCTTCTTCTTCTTCTTCTTCTTCTTCTTCTTCTTTTTCTTCTTTGAAATTGTTGCGCCGGTTATGAGGCTTTCGTATGAAAACGTACGCTGAGTCTTCTTCGTCACACTCTTCTCGCTCGATAATTTTTTTCGACGTCTCACTAGACTCCATGATGCTGTCGAGAACGTTTCGTATTGAAGCAATCGTACTTGTTCCATCTATCGAAACATCGCATGGTCGATCGAAAGAGAAGATGACAGTACTTTTATCTTCGGGCGAGTACAATGCATCGACAGACAATAGCAGAGATGAGCCAGATTCAACATCTTCGCTAAACGAAATCAGTTTTACTTCATTTAAACTCACCGTGAATGAATCGCGCACTCGCATATTGATAGCGTGCGTAGCAAATGCCGACTGATTTTGCAAAAAGTTTTCGTGAACTTTAAAAGTGTCTTTGTTCGGCGCAACACGAATTGATAGGGTTGTCGTTTCCATGACCATGGTCGAAGTAGCGCCGCATGTGACAACTTGGATTCTATTAAAATCCACGCATGCGCTCATTGCGACGACAAGGGATGTGTAAATTTTATTGTCTCGATCTGCCACGTCATTTATATCGCCGCGATCCATCTTGAACGTATAGACTAACGACTTTAACAGAGTGCGCGCATCCCGTGGACAGTCATCGTTAGTACCATCGGAACTTGCGAAATATATATTGAAATTATCGGCGAAAATGCGAAATGCAATTTGTGAATACGCATAATCTTCCGAAATCGGCAGTTTTGAAAGCTGTATTGTAAACGTATCGATATCCAATATTCGTGCCTCCTCGTCGACGCCCCGGCCGATTATGCGAGAGGACGAAAACGACATGAAATTTGCATCCTGATCACGGCAAACAGCGAGGGCTGCCACCAAAGCCACTTCTTCAAACGAAATTTTAAACCATGCGTCTTTGACTGATGAAATCGGTAGCTTCTCGGATGCTGAAGTAAAAACATCATCATCTTCTCGTAAAATGGACGAGGTATCCGATTTTCCATCGATGTTAACATCAAGCGAATCAATATTAATATCAATCGCAAATGGGTCCATAAAATCACCAATCTCTTTTTGTTTCAGCTTTAATGGGTGCCCATCTGGTAGATTACGAAGCGCTGTCGTTATTGCATCTATCTGTCCAGTGAGCGTTCTCGTTAAAAATACGTCCAAACGAGTTGAAGTCATTGAATATTGAATCGAACTAACGCGAGTAAGTTGAAGAATTTGCTCTGCAGAGTTACTAATACCCGAATTTTCGTCAAGAGTACTTGTAAAAACAACATCTCTTGCGCTATGTTGATTTTGAGCACAGTCTATATTTCCCAGAGTTACCACGTGATGCGAAAGATCTGGTATGCGAATCAAGGTTTTACCGTCAAGAAACAATTCAGCGCCAGAAGACGAAAGCGTGACTGTCTTATGTTCTTCTCGTTTCTTCGTATTTATCGAAACAATCGGTAAAACTTCGTCCGATACAGTTTCGAGCGAAACAAGAGGAGAACTCTGATTGACTTGCAAAGTCGTGATGAATTTCGGCGTAAATAATTTCATGAGAGAAGACTCAGAGTACTCGAATCGTGATGAGCGATCAAAAGTCAGAGACACATTCGAGCCATCGTTCCACTCCATAGACAATTTCGAATCGCACATAAATTGGATGCAATAGCTCGATGATGGAACTGCAGTAGATTCGTTGTCCAATCCAACGCAACTATTGCTTTCTTCGTAAAACGATGAAATCACCGATCGCGAAAAATTTTCTATATTCATGTCATCTGCATGCTCGGGCGATGCACAGTCGAAAAATTCGTCATCTATTATACTGCTCTCATCGTCGTTGGCGTCTTCAATACAATCCCGTTTCTTAACCTCCAATATACAATCCAAGAAACTTTTATTTAAAGCGTTCACTCGCGACTTTTCCCATTCGTTTTCCTTTACTACGTTTCGAATACTTTCGCTATCATGCGTCTCATTTCCCTCCTCACGTCTCAATGTTTCTTCGCAAAGTTGCGAAGTTGCGTTTACTATACGTTCCGTCAAAGATGCGTGGATTGAATTTTCTACGGAAAAGGCATACATCGAGTGTTCGCTTTCATGCACACTCTTTGATAGCCGTGCATGAAAACGACTAAGAACGACGTGCTCTCCGACTCTCAGCTCGACACCACGCATGTTCACTACTATGGGTTGGTTTGATGTAGGTGAAGCTGGATTCGTAGATGAAGATGTAGAAACTGTACATGTTCTTGTTCTGCTTTCGTCAACGTCAGCTTTGGCGATGTTATCGTCCGGACCATCGTGCACGTACGTTCCACTTTCAATTAATAACGATACTATGGATTTCTCAACCGTGCTGCTGCATGGAATATCAAAATTAAAAGAAACATTTCGAACGCTCAATAGTGCCCCACGTATTAATCGTTTGATCGCTTTCATCACCGCGCCAGGCTCTGTCGTCTTTTCATCGTCGACGGCTGTCCCCTCATCATCTTCATCATCAACTTCGTTTCCTACATCATCTTTATCTTTGTTTTCTTTCTGCGCGCGTTCTATTTCCAAAACATTCTCGGAGTGTAAATTTAACTCGTTGTTGTCGTAGATGTGTAAGAGAGTCTTTTCTTTTCGAATATCTCTTTCCTCGCGCTCTACATTTTCGCCCCTGCGCGCACTTCTTCGAACGACGCGCACGGCAAGGTCTTCCATAACGAGTTCGCAACGGTCAGAGTATAAATTATTCCACGGAATCTTTATCTTAATTTTTCCGCACGTAGCACTTTCAATCGATAACGCATCCTTGCCATTTCCGTCTGCATTGTATGTGAAAGCAGAGAACAAAGCGTCTTGGACGACAATTTTATTGAACTCCACGTTTTTTAACTCCAAAATCCCTTCAGATAACGCAATATCTATCGATGCAAGACTTTCTCTCGCGCCCCCATCATCGTTACCTATAATCTTACTCAATGCACGTTTCAGCACAAACTTTATGAATCGTTTGAGTGCCCATTCACTCGCTTTAAACATCACCATAGCTGGTGCCTTTTCAAAATTACAGTTATTATATTAGATGAGAAGAAAAAGAATAAGAAGCAACAAATAAGAGAGAGAGAGAGAGAGAGAGAGAGAGAGAGGTTTTTATAACGACCTCATGTCACTCATCTTCCGAGAATTTCTTTAATTAAACTCTTTCAAGTAACAATCAAGAGCAACTTTGATATCTTTTTTTTACTTCGTATCCATCTCTTCTCCTGAAAGAAGGAGAAGTATATCCTGATGTGCTGTTTTGTTTCTGTGGGACTTCCAATCTTTTTTCGAAAGAAAAAGAAAGCAAAAAGAAAAAGAAGTAAAGTTTGAGCGATTTTTAAAATCCCTGAGAACGAGAAAACAAACAGACCGAACGTGTTGTCGTTCGTTCCGAGTGTTTGATATTGGAGAGAATATTATCTCTCTTTTGTCGATATGGCTTCGGTGGCGAAAACCTCGAGGCATGTTCCTTCGACGCGAGCATTGTTTTACGCTTTAGACCAGAAGACAACTTCGCGGGCGAAGATGCTCGAGAAGCTCGATGCGGCGACGCCTTTTTTGCAACAAGGTTTGAAAGCTTACGGTCCAAATAATGCGGCATCAAAAGCTGAAATAGAATCAGGTTCAATTGATGTTGGAGACAAGAAGATTGCCGTCGGATCTGACATGCAGAAATGTTCCATAGAGCTTGGAAAAATTCTTAAATTGGACGAAGTTCAAACGTATATCATGCTTCGACGAGCGTTGGAAGAGAAAGGGGTTACGACGCGTCCGAAAGAATTGACCAGCGAATTGATTGAGTTAGTGTGCACATTTTACCATCGAGAACGACTCGCTTTGTTGAAGTGCATCGCAGCTTTAGGAGCGCAGAAGGCTTACGTTTTAAACGGTGAAAACGACAACGGTTTCAGCGAAAACGAAAAAGAACAAGAAGAGAACGAGTTCACTTCACGATGTTCAGAAAAGCTCGAAGAGATGATAAAGAATGGATTAGAAGATAACATTGTGAATTACTTGTGCGACACGTTGCTCACGAGTGGAGAAGGACTAGGTTTACTCGCGAAAAACGGCGTTGATGAAGAGGGAAGTACCGCCTTGACGGTGCAAAATCCGCCGACATCTACTGCTCTTGCCAGCGTTTCAAACGACGATAAGAAACAAACAAACACACTCATACTTACACAAGGAGAAGAGTTTATTCGTTTAAGTTCGAGTCTTGAATTCGTGGAAGAAATTAAAGCGTCTCTGGATGTTTTATTTTCATTATACTACGGCGTGGTGAAAGAGTGCTCCGAAACACGTTTTCTTCAGCTGGCGAAAATTTTTGATGAAAAGGTTTTTTCGAAAATCCCACATAAGTGCACGGAAGTTATCAAATTAGCTCCATCTATGACAGACCAAGTAGAGACTACCGTCGTTGCTGATATAAGAGCTAGGTGCTCAATCATATTGATTGTTGCGATAGATTTAGAACGTATTGTGCACGCTTTTTCTAATGGGCAAGGTTCGATTGAAGCTCAGCATCACCTACTCTCATCTGTAGTTCAAGTCACGACGGTTCTGTCGCAAACGACGGATGTTGTTGAATCTAGAGCAGTAAAACTAACGTGGGCTGCATTCTTGTCATTTGCTAAGTCTATGATTAATGATGTCAGCCAAACTGATGAGCAAGCAATGACGACTTTTCTGAAAGCATCAAATGTAGCCAACGGTTTGAATTCTTTAAAAAGTTTGGCGATCAACACAAAGTCCAGTTTCGATGGTTCTGATCCATCTGCGGTTCCGAGAAGAAGTGTTTTGAAGAATGTATTTTCGGCAACGTTAGCGGCGTTTGATATTCTTCCCGTACACGCGTTATTATCCACTCAGCTCGACTTGATTCTTGCGTGCTTTGACGAGATAATTTGCGGACAACGCGAATTGTGTGAACAGTTTTGGGAGGGCGCGAACGAAAATGGGCAGGAAGCGGCTTTACTCGCACTAGTAGAAGGTTGTCGAGAACGATTCCCCGCGGAAGCGACACCTTTATTGCGCGTCTTGAAATCTCTCTCGGAAGGACCGAAAGCTGCAGAGTGTGCGCTATCGTACCTCACAAAACTACCCGCAGTTGCTTTACCGTATCCGGATCGGGAGGTTGCGGAAGTCGCCATCAAACAAGCCAATAATAGAAGCCGAGTCGATCGCAACACTGGGAATATCTTTGGGCACGTCGTGTGCACGACACCTATATCTAGCTCAAAAGTCCCTGGGGCTTGCATTCCTTCGAGCTGTAGAGGTGTCTCCATACAACGCTCGTCCTCGTCGGGAACAAACCTAATCGTATGGAGTGAACCGGCAGACGGATTGTATATAACGTTGTCTAGAATAGGAAACTTAAGCTCAGTTGCGAGACGAAGGAGAGAGAAATTAACTCCAGAGGATCGGTCGGAGTTGCACGCGGCTTTATCGTTCATCGCGGTTGCACTAGAAAATGCACCTTCGTTCGCTGCGCCCTTGTTAAAGTGCGATTTACACGCTTCAGCTGAAATTGGAGGAACGCCAAGTGATGTCCTATCTGCACTCGCTCTATCTTTGCGTGTGGAAAAAGGTGACGATTACGGTATACAAGCAATGGCACTCGCGGCCTTACGACCACTCGCTGCTGCAGCACCGCGACGTGCTGCGGATGTAGTATTCAACACCCCATTTTTCACGGAAGACGATAAAGCGTCATCTACCAACGGGGTGACTCTTTCACAATGCCTTCAGTTTGAAGAGTCTCGAGGAGTGCACGATAGCATTAAAGCATTGTGCGCGTTATCTGAAACTCTTTTACTCGCGGGCGAGTGTGGAGATGAATCGCAATCGCTATTTCAGCGATCTGCTTTGTATGCCTTACTTCGTTTTGATAGCTGGAGATACCGAGAACGCTCGGAAAAGTGGATTTTGCATAAATGCGCATCTCGAGCGTTGCATGCAGCATTGCTGACATCAAAATTTGAATATTTCGAGAAGATGTGTATTATAGATGATGACATTAATCTCAATGGAAGTGAAAGTTCTTCTAAATCTTCGAACCAAACGTTTAGTATTCGCACGTGTGTATTCTTGATGAATGATGAGCAAACCCTTGCTGGAGCTTTTGCACCGTTACGGTTTGACGCGCAATTTTTGCAGCGCGCATATGAAAGCGGTTCTGAATGTCGTGCAAAAGAGATTGTTGCACTCGAAGATGCTATTGCGAGCGTTTTGCGTGTTGTTCCGGCGTTATCTTCTGTGTTCGAGCATAGTTCTGGGGTAACCGGTGGTACATTTTCGAGGTCGATTGCGAAAGCTCTGTTTATTCAGGCACCACCTCCAGAGCGAGGGCCACCGATGGTGCAAGCGATTGCTTCGTATGCATCATATCCGTACGCTTCTGAATGCTGTACTTTAGCAATCCCCGCTTTGATACCGTTGTGTACGACCGCGCCAACATCAGCGCCGTTATCTGCCGCATTTGGTGGAGTACAAGCGGACGAAACTTGTCTTCAATTGCGCGATAGGATCAAGCTCGCTTTGAAGGAGATTGATTTAGATCCAGAATTTGCATCTAACGCCATTTCCCTACTTGCCAGTGCATCTGCAAACCAGCCTCCGTTTGCTGATGCCATTATATATGGACCAAACCACGCGCAATATATGGTCGGCATACACGACGGGGCATCTGCCGAAGATGACGGAGGAAAATCGGATCATGGAACCAATAACATGAAATGTGGCAAGGACACTAACTCGAATGCTCTCACGGATAAACAACCATCATCTGTAGCATTAGTCCAGTCAACGGCAAAATCTGATGAGTCACAGTATCCGAAATATGACGAACTTTGGTTAGCCTTGGAAAAAATTATGGATATTGAAGATATTAGTTACAGTGCGACGTTTGCATTTGCGTTGAATATTTTTTGGAAGTCAAGGGTTGCTTTACCAAATCCAGTCGATGGCTTGGCTTCTGAGCCTCGCGTATTTCAATACCTCGTGTCGATCGTCGAACGTGCTACTGAAGTGTGCTCGCGAACCTCAAATCACGATGATGTCGTCTATGCCAACGCGTTTTCTACGCTATCGTCTTCGTTAAGTATTCTCGCCAATGAATCTTTGGTGGCATTCACTGTTCCAGTTAAGCGTTCTAAGCACTTGCGTGAGGCTATGCATCACTTAGTGTCTCGAGACGAAGGTTTGTTGCGAACAATAAAGCTCGCGTTATCTTCTGCGGAAGATAAAACCAACGTGGCGTGGATGAAAATGGATACGTTCGTATTAGGTTTGCGGGCGGTTATGCTCTCTGCGGCGGCTGAGTTGGCTACAGCGCAAGCGGGAGGTGATAGCGTTTGTTTTCCTTCGGCTACGCTAGAGGCTGGTGCCGAATATTTGGCAAGATCTCTACTCGAGCAACCCGTGGCACGCGAAGTTATTTCGCGGGAAGGCCAAGAAGCCGCCGCGCGTCTACTCACGGATGTTGCCCACGCTGCCGCCGCGACGTTTGAGACCGTGTTTGCAGATAACAGTACGTTCGTTGGAAACATCAGACACGCATCTTCGCGAGTAAATGCTCTTTTGCAGCATGCAACCACATCAAATTGCGAGAATTTCATCTTCATCGATCCACCAATAGGCTTGAGCGGTGGATCTGTATACGGGGATTCGTATGTTTACGATTCAGATTGGATCGAGCGAGCGTGTGGTGTCTTTAACACAGATGATGGTAGATGGGGAGCACCAGAAACACGTCTTGCATTGCTTGCGCGTAAGGTTGCCGCGTGTTCGCGCGAGGTATCGCTCATTGCGAGTCTGTGCGATGCCAAGATAACTACGATTGAGAATTTGAGTGCATTATTGAAAGCTTCTGGATCTTTGGAGACCTTCCAGAACATCATGGGCCCAGAGTTGGATGCGCGAGACGCGGAGCACCTCAAAGCATTGAAGGAACGGAAAGAACACGTGAAACAGAACTTATTAACTCCCAAATTAGCGAATGTCAATATATCTGCACTGTTGTCGAAAAATGATGTCGAAAGGGGGAGAAAGAGTGATGGAGAGAACGAGAGCAACGAGCAGAGTAGCTGCGGCTTTTCATTAATTCAGCCCTCAATTCTTGAAAAGTGGTCGCATAATTCGCGAAGAGATAGTGTCAACATCGTCGCCATGGAGCTTATCCACGCCGTTCAAAACCGAAGATCGGAAAGTCGGCGTCAGATATCGTTGATTGTCGCACTTTGCGAATTGTTGGAAGTCTTAGCCAGGCTGTGGAGCTGTTCTCGCAAAAATTATTCTGCGAATGGAAATGACGTCGCAAACGAAGATTATGAGGCGTTACAAAATGTTGCACGAGCATCATGCGCCTTTCTCTCGTCTAAAATATGTCCGCGCGATCACATCGCATGTGCGCATGTATGTGCCGCGCTCGAGCGAAGTCTTTCATGTTGGTCGAAGGAAGCAAACGCTGTGGATGCAGCAAAAGCTATCGATATAGGGAACGTGGCATCCCAGGCTATTCAAGATATTCGTGCTCTGGCAGTATCGAAAGGAGTACCAGCGGCATCTTCCGTATGTGCTTTACGATTACTAACGAAATTATTCGGTAATGATGGTGCTTTTGCGTCTCCATCGATGCTTATGCTGGGAAGTGATGTTTCATCAACATCGTTTATACCAGACATATCTGGCGTTTTCTCTGGTGAAAGTACACTCGCAAGTTTGCGTGTATCAGTGACGAGTGGAAAGATAGATGTGGACTGTACTCCTTCTGAATTTGACGAACTTACCCGATTGACCACTTCTGACGTGGTCTTCTCTGCACTATACGCATGCTTAGAGTTTGCAAAGACGTCGGAAGGAGCATATGTCATAATACAAACAGGGGCATATGATCGAGTGTATGAAATTGCCTCGGAGTTGTTGAATAACTGGGCTTGCGTGGTGGACGCTTCTATCGACGAGGACAATGTCCTGGAACTTGCTGCGTTGAGTTTAACGATTCAAATATCAACCGAAGTTGCTAGAAGTTTGCGAAAGTCCGATATAGATGCTTCCACCACTACAAAACTAGCATTATTTGCATGCTTAGTGGAGCGTTTCATCCTTTCGACAATGAAACCAACCTCAATTACACTAAGCAATCTACGCAAGACGAAAGTGAGCTGCGCATTACTCGCTTCTATATCTATGGACGAGCGTTTGAAGTTTGGTTGGCAAATGCGCTCCCCGAGCGGCCAAGCGAGCCTTCGCGATGAAGCTGCTCTCTTTCTAAGATGGTTTGCGGCTCCGCCTGTCCACTCTGGTGCCACCTCACACAACTGCTGTTTACCTCAAAATGCAGCAGAGGAAGCCCGTGCACTCCAGCCTTCTGAGACAGGGTTATCCTCCTGCTGGTTCGGTGTTTTGAATCGTGGATCGCGCGTGCTCACATCGTTACGAACACAGTCTTCAACTCTTTCTCCAGCGGCGTTGTCCCCGACAGGCGCTGCAACTGCAAATGGCGCAAGTGCATTGGTGCTAGGATCTAATCCATCAGCCACGCCTCTAGGGACGAAGAATTCCGTTTTGTTTACTTCTTCGACGCCAGGTAATGCTGACACTATGAATATTTCAAAGACGCCAACGACGCCAATACTCATATCGAATCAAGGTGGGCAAGCTCTGGGGACACCGTTAGGAAGAAAGCAATTTAATGACACAAAATCGCCGAAAACGCCTGACGGAGGTATTTTGAAATCTCCCTCCCCAATTCATTCTTTGAATGCGGGAAATGGGAGCGAACGGACGAACTTGCACTCAGAAATTTTAGCCATTGAACTGCACGACATTGCAATGCACTGTTCGCAGTTTTTGTCATCGTTCCAGGAGAAAAATGTCGCATCAGATGTCGTTTCGGCTATAGTGGATCAGTGTGACGTCCTACTCGAGGAGTTGAACAACGTAAACAACACAAATAAAACGAAAGTGGGAACTAGAATAGAAGAAAGCTTAGTAGGAATAAAAGCCTCAATAGGGAAGAGCACGCATTAATGGATATTAAGGGTCCTTAGTTTTGTTATGTATCATGTGAAAGCTTTGTGAAAGTAAAAGTAATAGTCATATGTCTCATGATTTTCTATTTTCTAAATGTTCTTCTATTTTTCTTTTTCGAGGAAAAAAAAGGGAAGCGGCGGCGGCGAAAGAACGCCATTGCTAAATTGTACTTTTGTATATCTATTAGTACGGTTGAAAGCATTCTTTCACATTTACTACTATTACAATACACACAAAAACATCCTCTCTATACGTTGAATTTCTTGAAACTGCTATGGCATTTGCTACGGTCTCGTCCCGCGCAAGCTATGTGCCTCGAGCGCGTTCATCCCAGTTTGCAACGGCTTCGTCCACGTCGTCGTCGTCGTCGTCACATCGGATTCCGAGGAACACGAATATCCACCGACCGTTTAAATCACTATCGCGAAAAATACAACATCGACACGATTGCTCTCTGCATGCGAAAAAGAAGACGTACGAATCTTCCGAAGAAGCTGCGGAACATTTGTTGTTTTATAACGAAGAGGATTTGGTTGAAGACGACGAGGACGTCGAGGAGTTATTGAAGGCGCGAAAAGTTTCAGCTGACAAAGAGTTGATTATTGACGATCGCGAACTTGCCATGTTAGGACTCGCCGCCGGCGGTGAAGAAGATGATTTTGACGAGGATGGCGAGGATGGAGACATAGATGGTCTCTTCATCGAAGGAGAGGATGGCGACTCCTTGGATATCGCGAGTTTCCTAAAAAAGAATGGTAAAATTGACTCTGAAAATGACTTTGATTTTGAAGAAGACATGAACTTTGACGTCAGCGGTAACGATGAAGCTTATTATTCCGACGGCGAAGAAGAAGAAGAAGAAGAAGAAGAAGAAGAAGAAGAAGAAGAAGAAGAAGAAGACGATGACGACGATGATTTTGTATTCATCCCAAAAGGCTCTGGAATTGAATTTAAATCGGAGGATTTATACAACATCGACTTGCCAAACCAACAAGATTTTGGTTTCCTCTTTGAGTATGTAAAGAAGAAACCAGGTTACGAAGATGCCAACAGGGATGGCGATCCAACGGGGGGTAAATTGACTATCAATACTGCAACGCGTTCTCCTCGAAAATCTAGAAGCAAAAACGATGTTTTCATCCGCGATACTTCGAAGGACAAAGCTCCGAAAACCTCTGAATTTGACGCCCAAAGTGACGAAGAAGATTATCTCGCTTTTGGTGCCGACGACGAAACTAAAACGAAAAAACGACTCGATTTAGAGGTGAAAAACGCGACTTTAGTTCAAATGGGTGTTCCGAAAGCATTATTGGAGCAGGTTCAAAGGGAACAAGAACTCTTGGATGCCGTTAACGATAAGAAGAAAAAGAATCTAGATTCCTTTGGTGAAGAGAGAAAGACGCACAAAAGGTTACAGATCGTAGCAGGAAGACACTCAAGACGTGTAATTCTCACTCCATCTGGATTGAATACTCGACCGATGATGGGCGTTGTTCGCGGGGCGACGTTTGATATGATTCTAAGTTTCGTTGGGTCGCGTTCAAATGTGCAATTTCCGGAAAACGCCCGATGGTTGGATTTGTTCGCTGGCACTGGTGCAATTGGATTAGAAGCGCTTTCGAGAGGATGCGCGGATGCGCACTTCGTTGAAATGGATGACTGGACGGTAAAAAATGTCACGCGTGCGAACATTAAAACCTTGGGAGAAGAGAACAAGGCGACTGCGCATTGCGCTTCCGTGGAAACGTTTTTACAGAGACACTCGAAAAACGCTTCTGGTGTCGGTGGGGCTTTTAATTTCGTGTCCTTCTGTCCTCCCTACGAGAAGGTTTCTTATCCAGATCTTCTTTTAACCTTAGATGCGTCACCTTTATTGAGTGACGATGCCATAGTATTGGTTGAGTATGCCATCGGTCAGCGATATGAAATCAAAACGTCGATTGGTAAGCGTCTGCGACGCGTTCGAAATCGCCGATATGGTCGAACATTTGTCGCGCTTTACGTATGCGATGGACGCGAGGTGGACGAGGATAATGTCGAAGAACCAAAACTTCACGGCAAAGCGATGAACTAAAGTTAATTTGTAAGATTTGTAAGACTGATTTGTAAATATAAACGTGTTTTTTTCACCACACAAATTCGTAAAAAAAAACATAGAGAAAGCTTACCGCGTGAGACAAAAGTTCATACTAGTTGAATATCCTAAAACTTCTTCTTTCGACAGTATACGTACTCCATGACCACCACCACCACTACTACTACTACAAAAGCTTATGCCGCGCTCGAAGTGAACGCGAAAAAACTCGAACAGATTGAAATCGATCTGCTGCCTTTGGCGGACGAAGGTGTAGAGATCAAAGTGGAATGTTGCGGCTTGTGCGGAAGCGACGAGCATTTAATAAAAGGAGATTACGGTGAGTACGCGGTGTTTCCTCAGGTATGTGGACACGAAGTCGTCGGCACGGTCACGCAAATGGGAAAAAACGTGAAAGGTCTTGAAGTTGGTCAAAGAGTTGGGGTCGGTTGGCAATCAGCTTCGTGCCACTCGTGCGAGTGGTGCACTAAAAGCAACGAACAGCTGTGTGGTAAAGTGAAGTGCACGTGCTGTGAGGGCAATAGAGGTGGATTTGCTGACGTGATGCGATGCGAAGATTCACAGTTCGTATTTCCCATTCCAAATGAGTTGGATAGTTGCGAAATCGCCCCGATGTTATGCGGGGGACAAACCGTATGGACACCGTTGAAGGAACAAACGAAACCGGGCGATAAGATTGGGATATTAGGCCTTGGTGGTCTCGGGCACATGGCGATTAAGTTCGCAAAGGCGTTTGGAAACGAAGTTATCGCCATTAGCTCCTCGGATTCGAAGAAAGACATGGCTCTCGAACACGGTGCGACGGGCTTTTTAGTGCATACCTCAGACGAAGAGATGGAAAAAGCGGCTGGGACATTGGATTTCATCTTGGTAACCATCGCGACTTCGGAAACGGTCGAATTTGAAAAATTTTTCGGCCTCTTGCGACCTCGCGGGACGATGTGTTTTGTAGGAATGGTGCCTAAGTTTATGATTGATACGTTCACCATGGGGTTCACGATGACGAACTGCACGACCTCAAACACTGGGAGCATCCGAGACATGAAAGAAATGCTTGAGTTTTGTGCAAAGAATAAGATTGGCGCGACGGTGAAGAAAACGCCTTTGAGTAAGATTAACGACGCTTTAGATGAACTTCGTAGTAAACAATCTGCTTTTAGACACGTTCTTGTGAACGATTTATGAAATAGAGAAAGAGAGTACTCCTTCGTTTATACTTTTTTCTTCCTATAAAAAATACGCGTCAGGCAAACGTCAGTAAAAACGTCAGTACAATCCTACTGACGCCCTTCTTTGAAAAAAGGCGAATCAATTCACACCAAACAACCCAAAAAAGATGAAAAAGGAGAAAAAAAATCAACGAAAACAAAAGATATCCTCCTATCCAAACACAGGAAATACATCATATATTAAAAGCCACGTAATTTGACGCTCTCCAAAACGCGAACGGCACCAATTGCAACGAAAGCTTTTGGACACGCTTATTTCTATTTGCGCGCGCGACGAGACTCGGGAGAAACGCTCGAGGAAAAGGGTAGAGTATTGAAAAATATCATAAAAACAGAAATAAAAGTCAGATTCAGCTAAGCGTTGGGGGGCCTCACAGCTCTTTCTCTTCAAAAACGAAAAGTCTCAACCCGGATTCGTTTCATTTATTCTCGCGAGGAAAAGAAAGAGAGGAAGAACAGAGAGACCCCCAAGAGAGGAGAGCATCTCGAAAGTTTTTTGCTTGCAATAAGTAGCAGTATTCTTAAAACTGTTGCAAGTACTCATAGACGTAGTCGTAAGAGATTTGAATTTTCCCCGGACAAAAAGATAAAACTTTTGAAAGAGAGGAAAATGTTTGAGAATGAAAGAATGAAAACTACTCCTACTCCTACCCCTACGACGACGATGACGACGACGACAAAGAAACGAAAAGCACCAACCGTCGTTGACATTTCGAAGGAGGAAGAGACTATGGAACAAAGGAAGAAGGAGGTGTGCGAAAAAAAGGAAGAAAAAGCAGAAGAAAAAGAAGAGACGACAACGACAACGAAGAAGAAGAAGAAGAAGAAGGAGAACGACACTAAACTGGACGCGAAAGGGCGTCCTAAACTCCCACCGCCGGAAAATCCTGTCGTTTGCCCGAGGTGCACCTCCAAAGACACAAAATTTTGCTATTACAACAACCATAACATTAAACAACCGCGTTTTTATTGCAAAGGGTGCCAAAGATACTGGACCGAAGGCGGCGTCTTGCGAAACGTTCCAGTCGGCGCCGGTCGAAGAAGAAGTAGTAAGACAACGGGTGCGGCTGTTACCGCTATAACTTCCATGCCGCTGTACAAAAAGGGTGAAAGTGTTGCAGTAAACGAAAGCGGTCCAAAAATGTTTAGAGAACTTGGAGGTTTAGGTGAGCTTGCCTTTATTGCGCATCAAGCCGAAAAAGGAGAAGAAAAAGATGGACGAAAACTAGACGGATCGTCGGACGGTTCAGCAACTGAAATAGACCATTACGAGACAGGAAAGAAAAACACGAAGAAGAGGAAGTGTAACGCAAACACATCCATTGCGACTAATAACAAAAACATCCAACAGAATCACCACGAAGAGTTTTTGAAGAACTTTCCGGGAATGTTAGGCGGCGGCGGCAGCGGTGGAGCGATGAACTTTTATACAAATTTGGTTGCAGGAATGAGGAGCGCACCGATGATATACCCTTTTGGTTACGGTAGCGGTAACAACATACTCACCAGTGGAAATAACATGTTCGCGCAATCGCAGTTTATGCATCAAGTCGCTGGTGCTTCGAACAATTTGGAAACTTTACTGAGTCCAACAGAGCGCGCTTGGGCACACAATGCTATGTCAATCGCCGGCCTTGCTCCAAGAAATCCTTTGAACTTGAATATGTTAAATAGCATGACTGTCGATGATCTGTTACGGTTTCAGCAAGCGTTACCCTCGCTCCAAGATACTCAATTGCCCGGGGCGAATGGAAACGCGGATGATAAGAAGAATACAAATAGCACCATGACTTCCGCACAGCTTGGTTCGACAAAATCTGGTACTTGTACAGCAGCGAATGGCTTCAAGTTGGATTCAGACCATGGGGCTGACAAACTAAATGTCGATACCGACGCTAGCAACACTAAGGCTGCATCCGCAAAAAAAGCTGCATCACAAAGTGATTCTGGAAATACTAACAATGACAGTTCAAGAGACGGTTCTAGGACTGACGGCCGCACACCATTTATGCATAAAAACTATCAGAACGATCCTGCTGCACTATCTCATCCGCTATTTGTTCAGCAAAACATGTGTCCAAACTTTGCGATGATGGTTCCGAGCGGACTTGATCAACAGCCGAATTTCTGGCAACAACAAATGCTCATGGCGTTGAGTCAAATGCATCATTCACAAGGGGTTCAAATGACGTATCCGCAACATCCATTTCAACAAGGTTTCGTACAGGAGCATCAACATAATCAAGAAGAACAGCCCGTTCCTCCTCATTCTACTGCTGCTACCACGTCTGCGCCCATCACAATTGACAAAAACGCGAATACGACTGTCGAGGAGAAAGATGGTAAGATGATTGTAAATGATAAAAGGCGGCCTCCGATTCGTAGAGACGATACCGCAAGAGCGTTGGGAGGAAGAATGGCTCCAAAACAATCTTTACCACCATAACGAACATTCACATACACACACGTAGTACCATGGTACATACAACTATTGTCAATAACGAACATCCCCTGTATATTACTACCTAGTGTAATTACTTTTGCTACCTGGTACAAAGACAGCTACCCCTATTAAAAACCAGGAATCCCTAACTCTTCCGCGATCCCCAAATGTATCGCAAAGATCACGAGTATGAGTACACCCGAGTTCCAACACGAGTGGATGAACATGGGGACGAGGAGGTTTCTCGTTCGCACATACGAAAAACCTAATACGAACCCAAGCGCAACGAGTTCGGGGAAATCTCTCGGCGCGAGGTGCGCAAGACCAAAAATGAAACTCGAAAACACAACTGCGCCCGGAGCAGGCAGCCATTTTGTGAGCGAAGCTAGTAAGAACCCTCTAAAAACCGTTTCTTCTAAAAGAGGTGCGAAAACACTCGTTACTGCGAGAAGTGAACCGACAGCTACGGGGTCTTCCGATTTAATCAAAGGCAAGACGCCGTCGATTGTTCCAACTTCTTGAACTTTAGTTGCTGATGCCGATGAGATTGCATCGATCGTCCCGCTTGGATCGTTCGCAATTGGACTATCTTGCATAACTTTCACAACCTCTTGTGAAGATTCGATCGCAAATCCAGTCACCGCGACGACGGCAAAGGTCAGCAGATAGCCGCTGATGCCGTACACCAACCAACCGTTTTTGCCAGTGTCCAGTGGATGCGAAAAATCAACCACAAACCAATCGTTCTCTGGATTAGAAAACATGTCGTCTTTATATTTCGCAACGCAACCGTATATAATACCCAGTGATATCACTGTTTCGGCGACTTGGACGAGTAACAAATACTGTGCCTGTTGCTCGACATCAAACTGACTTCGGTCTAAGCCAAGTTCTTGCGAGACAAAGAGCGGAACTAAAACTGCCGCAGTTAGAACAAAACTCGTTAACCAGCCGAGGATACCTCCGAATACCGTCCATCCGCCCCAAGGAACATCCCATTTGCTGCGATATTGCGCCAAATCGAGCACGCTCCCGATTCCAAGCGATGGTCCTTTCATCTTGGATCCTCCTCGAACGCGTCCGTCGAGCATATCTTGAAATATTGCCATATTTTTCTTTTGTTGTTGCTCCTTCTCTCTTTCTTCTTGTTTTGATGATGATGTTGATGACTCCGAAGACGCTTCTTCTTCTTCATTGTCGTTTCGCGCGCGAACATCTGTCCTTTTTCGTCTTCTTTTTCTTCTTACATCGTGTTTTATAAGCAACACTTCTTTCTGTGCACCGTCATTTTCCTCAACGCGAAGATGACAGCGTTGGAAAGAAAAGGACTTTGGTCTTGTTTTGCTCCTCTTCCTCCTCCTCGTCGTCGTCGCCGTCGTTAGAATGCGCTCCCGAGAAGCTAACGCAAATAGGGAGGAGGAGGAGGAGGAGGAGGAGGACGACGACGACGACGGGATGTGCCTCAGCATTCTTCTTCAAAAATTCTTTTGAGGAGAGAGACCCCCCCGCCTGAAGGGAATTTTTTAGTGTTCG
>MDSZ01270266.1_pt1 | contig 20632 bp, 14 predicted proteins | sample 811201 | NCBI WGS metagenome assembly MDSZ01 (sample SAMN05326647, study PRJNA326480) | marine metagenome | isolation source: seawater | place: Indian Ocean: North | collected 2010 | reverse complement strand
GAGAGAGAGAGAGAGAGAGAGAGAGAGAGAGAGAGAGAGAGAGAGAGAGGTTATAATGTAGCATTGCAATTCGTGAAATATAGATGGCATCGTTAGCACGCGTACCACGTAAAATACAGAGAGCAATACAATCAACCGTGTTGCTCCTTCACAATTTTTGCGCTCTTCAAAACCCACACGAGTACCAAGAAGGGAAGCGCTCGAGCAGCGATACCAGAGAGAGAGAGAGAGAGAGAGAGAGAGACGAAGAAAGTAGGCAACGCATCGCGGTGAGACAAAAATACAAAACGCGAGATGGATCGAGACGACGACGTGGACGACGACGTCTCTCTCCTCGTCATCGTCCTCGAAACGAACTCCCGGTGTTGGTTTCCAAAAGAATCTCATCAAAACACGACCAAGGCCATGTACCCGTTCGAGAAAGTCTGCAAAGCCATCGCTTCTTTCTCGTCCGCGTATTTAGCGTGCAATCGAGCGAACAGAATTGCCATCGTTGCCGCGCACGAAAGGAAAGAGTGCACGTTTTTGTTTCGGTCGCATTTGGAGGGCGATTTTGAACCAAAAGAAGAAGAGGAAGAAAAGGAAAATACGACGACGACGACGAAAACGACGAAAACGAGAAGAAAGAAACCGCGAATCCTATTTATCGGCGACGACGAATACGATAGCGTGGGTGGAATAGCGAACGAAGACACCGATATGGACGCTTTGGACGTTTCGAAAGGTTTAGAGCCGTTACAAACGACGTTTCGGAGAGCGTTTTTTGATGGATTAAAAGCGTTGAATAGAAAAAGAGATGACGACGATGATGAGCAACAGCATCCGACGTCCATTTCTGGTGCGATATCGTTAGCGTTAACATATGCGAATAGAATAGAAAGAGATCCGTCTCTGCGTGGTCGCGTCAAATCGAGACTCTTGGTCGTTCAAGCCTCCGAAGACGACGCGGAACAGTACGTGCCGATGATGAACGCCATGTTCGCCGCTCAATCGAGCAACATTTTCATCGATTGTTTGTGTTTGAACGAGAAAGAGTCCAGTTTCTTACAACAAGCGGCATTCGTCAGTGGTGGAATATACGCGAAGCCAGAGAAATCAAAAGGAGGACCGGTCACGTCGCGAGAAGATTTGCTCGAGCGAGCGTTGTGTTCGTTTCTCCCGGATAGGTTCAGTCGTCGCTTCCTCCGCCCGCCGCGCGCCGGCTCCATCGATTTCCGATCCTCTTGTTTCTGCCACGGCAACCGAATAAGTAAAGGATTCGTCTGTTCCGTCTGTTTATCCGTGTTTTGCGAGAAAGACGCCTCGTGTCGCACGTGCGGCGCCTCCTTCTTCGGGGCGTCCACCCCCTTAGACGCGTAGAGTAGATAGAGAGCTTTTGGGACAATTATAGTACTACACGAAAATCATTCAAAAAAGGAAAAAAAAAACAGTTTTCAAAATTTTCCTCCACTTTTGACTTTGTCGCACACACGCACGCACAGCACATCGCGCGCTCTTTGAAAGACGCGTTTGTTGGGACCTTGCTGCGACTCTCGGCCCGCGTTTTGCACGCGCAACACCACTCTCTTCGTCGTCGTCGTCGTCGTCGTCGTCGTCTTCTTCCAAAGGGAAGAAATCCGAGAGACGCATTTGTGGAATTGGAAAATATTCTTCTTCTTCTTCTTCTTTCTGGATTAGTCCTTTGAGAACAGATACGCTCCTCCGCCTTGGGCACGTCTTTGTCCTCCTCTTTCGAAAGTCGACGGGACGTCCACATGACGACGACGCCGACGACGACGACTATGGCCAACGTCCAGATGTCGCGCGACGACAGACCAACGCCTTTCATCGCACAAAAGTCGCTCTCTTGGTCGCGTCGTCATCATCGTCATCATCTTCAACCGTCGTGTCGTCGTCGTCTCACGAGAGGTAACAACCACCGCTTTGGGGAAACGACGACGGCAAAAGCGGCGGCGGTGAGTGATGGGAGGACAACACACCAGATCATCAACGAAAGCATGCGCGAATATCGCGCGGACGTGGAAAAAAGCCGAATCGTGACGTCGACGGCGCGACTCGAACATCGCCGCGTGCTCGTGCTCGACGTCGCCATGCAAACGTCGAATATAATCAGCTGGCAAAAAGCACTCGTGTTAGCCATGTTCGATAAAGTGGACGTGTTGGAATATTACGAAGACATGGTGGCGTCTGCGTATTCCGCGTTTTATTTACCCGCGGTGGTGAAAACGAGAGTGTACGATAAACAGAAAGGCGCGATATCGCTGTCGAGGAAGAACGTGCTGATAAGAGATAATCACTCGTGCACGTATTGCGGCGCGAAGGAACATTTGACTATAGACCACATAGTGCCGGCGTCGAAAGGCGGCGAATGGTCGTGGACGAATTTAACGACTGCGTGTGCAAAATGTAACAACCGAAAGGGGGATAAGCTTTTGAAACATTGCAACGGGATGAAGTTGATCAGACCAGCGAAGGAGCCGTGCCTCGCGTCTGGGGAATTTTCTCAGTTTTCCAGGATCGTGAATCCTCCGGATGAGTGGGTTCCGTTTATCGATCCGAGACACGTGAAACGAATACCGGAAGGGTTTATGGACGATTTGGAGTTTGGAGACGTCTCGATAAAGAATAACGTCGTGGACGTTGAGAAGACGTTGTTGAAAGTAAAATCGAAGAATAACAATAAGAAGAAGTCGAAGTCGAAGAGTTCTTCTTCAAGCGGCGCGCGGTGAAAACGTGACTACTACATTAATGTACCATCATCACATCGTATAACGATTTGTAAACAAAATCCTGACTACAATACTACCTATTTTAAATCATTCGTTCACTTGCGTCATCTTGATCGCTAAAAGTTCCAGGAATTTTTCCACGCAAAGTTTACTACTGGCTGGATTCTGTCCCGTGACCAAAGTCCCGTCGAGGACGGCGTGCGCGCCCCACGCCGTTTCCGCTTTCGAGTACTCGCCGCCTTGAGCCACCATCTCTTTTTCAATCAACGTCGGCACGTCTTCGTGCATTCCGACTTGTTTTTCTTCTTCGTCCGAAAAACCAGTCACTCGCATGCCACGAACGAGCGGAGTCGTTCCGTCCGCTTTCTTGCACGAAAGAAGAGCGATTGGCGCGTGGCAATCCAACGCGACCGCTTTCTTCGCGCTCAAAAACGCTTCGATCGTTTTCGTCAAATGGTCGTTGCCGTGGAAATCTTCGCAACATCCATGTCCTCCTGGTAAGAAAATCCCATCGTATGCGTGAACGTCGAGGTCGTTCAACGGTTTCGACTTTTTTATCAGGGATTGCGCTTCGTCGTCGCCGTCGAACTTCTCGCAGTCCTTCGTGTAAAACCCTTCGCCGCGAGAGGCCTCGTCGATTGGAACATCTCCGCCATCGATAGAATAGACGTCGATCGCACATCGCGCCGATTTGAGCGCGTAATACGGCGTGGCGAGTTCTTCCAGCCACACCCCGGTCGGACCTTTTTTATTCTCGTTCGTCTTACCGAACGTCGTCGCAGACGTGGTCAAGATGGCAACTTTTATCGTGGTAGCAGCAGCGCTCATCGTCGTGTGCTTCGGACGATACTAACTCGAGGCGATAAGATAATCGCAGATCCGTCGAAGTGGACGATACAAGATCGGAAGAGCGCGATCGATGTGACTTTTTTTTAAAGAGAGATCCAATTTTTTCCAATTTGATTTGTCCCCCCCCACAAAAAAAAACTTTAGTTGAAAAGAAGAAGGCGACCAAAAAAAGAATGTCATCATGATGAATCGAGATGATGATTTTCTTTTTTTCATCCATTCATTCATTCATCCATTCCATTCCATTCCATCGATCGATCGATCTCGTCAACATCATCATCCATCATCACGTTTTTGTCCTCTCGAGCGCGTCCACGCGACTGGCGGATTCATCCAGCCTGACTTCGATCGTTCTCACGTCACCCGATAATCTGACCAATCCAGGTTTGGCACCTTTTGGTTTGGAGACTTGTCGACATCGAACGGCGGAGACTTTGACTCGACCGACGCGCGCCGCTTTGCTAAACTTGGCGGCGAGGAGCGCGGCGTCGAGGAAGGTGGCGTCGCTCGGGGTCTTGGATTTAATAACGACGTGGCTACCAGGGCAACCGGCAGCGTGCATCCACCACTCGTTCGGATCGTTTGTGGGGTCTAAGGAGACGATGTCGTTGTCTTCGGACGTGCGGCCGACGCGGATTTCAACCGTCGTTTCTTCATTCGCGTTCGAACCGTCCCCGAAGGCGTTCGACGTCGACGAGTACGCGAAATACGGACGACGAGGTCGAGTGTTTTGATTCGAATTCTTTACCTTCTTCGGCCCTCTGGGAGGTCTCGGCGGTGGTGCATCCGATATGTCTAACGTCGTCGCGTACTTCACGCACTCAATCCATCGCGGATCCTCCGGTTTCACTTTCTTTCCTACCTCGCCGAGCAACGCCGTCAACCGGCGCACGTCCTCCAATCTCGTCTTCTTCTCCTTTACATCTGTTTCCAAAACATCCACATCTGGACACTTTTGTTCTAAATCCTCCACCGAAGCGTTTCGATCGCAAAGTAGTAATAACGCCTCCATTTTCTCTTTTCCTTTTCTCAGTTTCGTCGTCGCCTGCGAGACTTTCTTCATCGCTTTCTGCTCTTGCCTCTGCGCTTCCGCGCGCAAGCCGGAAAGAGACCAATCTTCGATGGGTTTTTCCCCAAAGGTGGTGGGTCTTTTTGTAGTATTATTAGGGGTCTTCGATTGGAACGCGTCCTCATCGTTTTCGGAAAACGTTGTGGTGCTCTTTACACGACACGGACGACGACGACGACGACGACGACGACGGACGTCCGAAATTCTATTCCAGACGTCGACGACGACGCTTTGTTGGGCGAGCAAACAACGCGTCATCGAGCTATGCGTGACTACTTCTTTTTTTAAAATGAGGGGATTTTGCGTGTCTAGTATTTATTTAATCCACTTTTGTCAACCAACCATTCCAAAATATTGCGAATCGTTATTCGCCAACGCCGTCGAATACTTTTTTCTCATTTTCACCTCCTCGTCTTCACTCTCCGAGTCGCACTCGTCCCACTCTTCCTTACACTTTTTTAAGACGCGCTCGACGTCCAAGTCGGTCGGAATCTTCCGCGGTTTCAAGGCTTTAATGGCGTCTTCGACCGTCGCGTATTTCGGTAACGGCTTGAGGTTTAGAAATTCTGGCGTGCGAGAGGCGTTGTTTTCGACAGTCATGGCGGGTTCGGAGATGAGGAGAGAATGAAGGATGTAATCGCGGAGAGTTGCCGGCTGATCTTCGAAGACGTAATGGGAAGCGTCCGGGATGGATTTGCCACGGACAATTTTCTTCCTTTTCTTGTCGTCGCCATACCGGCGCAAGGCGGCCAAGACGTCCTCGAGATCTTTTTCGTCCATGAACGAGGAATGTTCGCCTCGGTAAACCGAGGCGTGACATTTCACTTTTTCGAGGATTTTGAAGTATTCCTCGATGGATGGCACTTCGAATAAGAATTTGCTGTCGATGCGAAACTCGTACGTCGCCATGTTTTGGCTGAATAACTTCATGACGCCAGTGACCTCGTCGCTCTTAGGTTTTCGAAACTTAGATAACATGCGTTTGGCGCACTGTTTCGCGTTTCTTCTTTCGTTATCGGGCCAGATAGTCGCGATTTCAAACGTTACCGCTTCTCTTAAAGACCCGAAGGAGACGCTTTGGAACCTGTGAAACGCCACCGCGTCTTCTCGACATCTCGGGTGCGACTCGATCAAAGTCACGCCTGCGACTAAGTGTTCGTGCTCACCGGCAAACGCCGCCGCGACGATCGCGCCTAAGCCAAAACCAACCAAAGCAACCGGGTGTGCATACAAATCTAGTTCTATGATGAATGACTCTATATCCGCCACGAACGACGGGACGTTGTACTGCCCCTCTCTAGAATACGTGCTATCGCCGTGCCCTCTGAAATCCACGCAGTACACCGTAAACCCACCTTTCTCTTGTACCTGCTTCGCTAACCCGTAATAACACTCCCCGTTTTCCCCGGTATCGTGCAAAATGAAAACAGTTCTATCGTTTCTCTCGTCTCCGAACCTGGCGTACTTCAACCGCATCCCAGTCGCGCTCAAATCGATATACTTCCCAATCCCTCTCTCTCTCGAATTCGTCATCACGTCTGCCTCGAACTGGCTCGCCGCTTTCTCTATCCCCGGCCACTTCTCCTCTGGAATAGGCACAATCGCCCCTCTCTTCCTCTTTTCCAAATCGCATTTCATCTCCATCGTCTCCATCACCGCCTTTGTCACTAAAGCCTGGCTCGTTCGCATCGCCTCCTCGGCGTTTCTCGGATCGTCCAGTCCAAATCGCTCTCGACAGTGCGACTTTTTTCTTTCGCGCATCATCATCATCATCGTTGGTCTTCCTCCCAGGTTTTGCTCCGGCGCCGAGACGTCCCAGCGCTCGATCGGGCCGAGCTCGTCCAAGATATCGTCCTCGAGGTCCTCGAAGTTCATTTTTTTGTCGTCGTCGTCGTCCTCGCGCAACAAAGCGAACAACGGTGTACGTAAAAGTAGTATTGTAAGGCGAGAGACTTTTGGAAACAACGACGCACAAAATCTCGTCTTTTTTTTCTCGAAAAAAAAAAGCAAGCGTTACGACTTTGCCCGGCACAAAAGACACACAGAAGGGGAAGAAGAAAAATGTGAACCCCCCCCCACCCAAAAAAAAAATCCCTCTCGATACAATAAAAGACAAAATGCATATCATCGTCCGACCAAAAAAAAAAGAGTCGTCGTCGTCCAAAAAAAAGTACTACGAGTGGGGAAGAAAAAAAAGGAGAGAGAGAGGAGTACTACAAAAGTAGTGTCTCGCGTTTTGTGTGTTTTTGTGGCCTCTTCTTTTAAAACGCACATCGAAAAGCGAGAGACCAACAAACAACAAAAACGCGAAGAAGAAGAAGAAAAGGACGACGACGACGACGACGACGACGAACACCGACGGGGACGCGGAGGACGGTCCTCCCTTTATTTCTCTCTCTCTCTCTCTCCTCCTCTTTCGCGCTCGACGAAGAGACGACGACGATGACGACGCCTTCGAAGCGCCATCATCATCAGCAGCATCAGCATCACGCCGGGGAAAGACGCACAGCGAAATACCATCATCATCATCATCAACAACAACAACAACATCGTCGACGCGCGCGTGTCGTCGTGGGGATGATGGTCGCGTGCGCGGTCGTGGCGGCGAGCGGCGTGGTGATGCGTGGGCGGTTGGTGACGCGGGAAGAACACGCGGTGGGAAGAAGGAGCAACCCCGGCTTCGGCGAGGGTGGAAACGACGACGGATGTCGATGCCAGAGCCAAGAGCACGACCAACGACGTTTTCAATGTCCGGATTGCTCGGAAGAGTGCGAGGCGGCGAAAACGAGCGCATCGGCGATCGATGAGTCCATCGCCGGCTGCGACGAAAAAGCGCTGGAGAAAGCGAGTTCGGCGAAAATCGACGTGGAAATAGCCACGTTACGGGCGCAGTTGAGAGAGGCGAAAGAGAAAGTGAAAGAATTGGAAGATATCATGAAGGCGAAGTGTCAAGTGACGGATTACACGCAGTGCGCGTCGGCGTGTTATTCGAGAGTTATGCGAATTAAAGAGCAAAACGCGCAATGCACAAGAAGGTTGCAGAATCGAGGGTGTACCGACTGTACGGTGGTGGCAGCGAGGTCAATCGCGAAGGATAGGATTGCTACGAGGAGAGCGGCGTATCATTTGATTGCGACGGCGTTGAAAGCGGAGTCGAAATGTGGAGGAGGAGGAACGCCGATTGATGTGGATAGGGAAAGAATGAAATTAGACGTGACGGATAGAGAACGCGCGAGTGAGATTCAAGAGAAGATGACGAAGAATCAAAGAGATGAAATTACTGGACAGGCAGATATGGATGATTTCCTCGTATCGACGATTGATCGATCGACGCTTTTAGATGGTGCGTTGGCGCACGCTCTGGAAGATTCGAAAGAAGGCAACGAGGAGCATAAGATTACCGCGGAGGCTTACGAGAAGGCATTGAAAGAGATTCGCGCGGCGGCGGCGGCTGGGGCATCTGCAGAAAGGAATTGGCTCGAACAACTTCGAAATCGAGCGGAAGATATCAATCGCAGGGCGAATTTGAAAGAGTCGAGGATGGATAAATCGGAGGTGTTTCGACACGACATGGCAGCAGAGCTATCGTTTCCGTCCATTTATGGCATTCCACAAAGTTTAGGCCGCGCATTGTATAAACTCGCAGATACCCGCGGAAAGAACTCGAGGGAGATGCTGAAACTTACGCCGAGGTATAATCGTAATTTCAAAACGTGTGCAGTCGTTGGTAACTCGCAGAGGCTTTTACTCGACTCGAATGGGGCAAAAATCGACGAACACTCTGCGGTCATTCGTATGAATAACGCCCCGACGGTTGGTTTTGAACAGTTCGTCGGAAATAAAACGACCTTGCGAACGCTCAACTCGATCTGGACGCAACGATATTCAAACACGCAAATAGATAGTAATAGAGTTGCCAATGTCATGCCGCTCGAGCTCGGGGTGACTTTAGTTGGTACTCGAGTTGTGCGGGGCGACCACGTCGCGTTGCAACAGCGCCTGCGCAAGTCTGGACGCGGTGACGTAAATTTTGTGAAAATGACCGACTCGACCATCATGCAAGCAGGTAAATTGCTCCAAAATTATAAAACCGCGTTGGAAAGCGTGCGCGAGCTGGAGTACGCCGGGAAAGGAAGTCCGAGCTCAGGATTTTTGGCCATTTTTGCCGCGTTAAAAATTTGCGATAAAGTAACGGTCTACGGCGTCGGAACAGAGTCAGATTTACGATCCGGATCATCGCAATGGCATTACTGGGAAAAAACGGACTATTACAAAACCTCGAGAGAATTTGGCGAGGCGCCGCACCACAGTTGGGAACTCGAACGCGACGTCTTGCTCGTCTTGGAAGCGACGAACAAACTTCGTATCGTGACGCCTCGGTCGAGAGACAATGAAGCGGCGAGGAAAGTCGAGCGTATCGCAACGGCTGCGATTCTGGACTCGGACGCGGCGGTTCGACGACATCGCACGATAGCAAACCAGCAGTGCGCGCGTGTCGGATTATCCGTGTGCGGATGCGACCCAGAGAGCGACCCATTGCACGGCGGCAGCGGTGTCTTGGAAGTTGCCGGAAAAGTATCGCACGGGCAGTCAGCGGTGAAATCATCGGTCACTTTGCAGAAATTCGATAAGGTGGTTGCGAAGAAGGACGAGGAGTCAGTCGTGCAACGCGCAGCAATCGCGTTGGCACGTTCGTATAATCTCGAGTTGACGGGCGTTTCCGCCAGCGCTAGCAAGAAAAAGAAGGCAGCGACGACGTCATCGGTCGGGGAATATGGTGGCGATGCGTCAAGAGAAAGAGAAATATCGGATGGAGAGTCAAACGATTCCGTGGTTGATGCCGCGAATCGTGAAGACGTCTTATCCGAAGATCACCACGAGGAGAGTAATAGCGGCTCAAGTCACGGCGGTCACGGTTTCATGTCAAACTTTTTCCACGGCAACTAGTGTTTTTTTCGTGTAAAAATAGTAGCACGTGCTTTAGATATTTTTTACTTGGGTACCCGGTATGGTACGTTATGATGTAGTACGTTGTACTTAAACGTTTCTTATATAAATTACACAAGCAATCGATGCGTTGGTTTAACGCGTAGCACTTCCCTGGCTCGAGTTTGAATCTTTATTCTCCTCAACGTTCGAGTCAATTGTGCTCAATATGCGATTTCGCCTCTCTTGGGCTTTCAATTCAATCGCTCGCAAACGATTGACCGCCAAAGCTTCTTGTTCTCGAGCGTCGAGAGCGACTGTTTCGAGAAGCTCCACGCGTTCGGCCAATTCTTTGTTTTCTCGGACGAGCGTTTCCATTATACTTTCCTCGTTTTTGCTCGATTTTGAAGCCGACAAAGACGCTTCCTCTTTTCTGTTTTGTTGCTCTTGCGCGAGAAGAGTGCTGGACGCGCTCAGTTCGTGCAAAGCAGAATCTCGTTCCATTTCCGCGACTTCTCGCGCGCGGCGCTCAGTTTCGCACGCGATGTGTGCTTGTTTCATTTGCCTTTGCATACCTTCGAGGTCATCACGCATCTGCGCGTATTGCGCGTGACGCTCGCTCTCGATATCCTTCGTAACCATCGCAAAATTTTGTTTGTGCGCTTTTGCGTTTTCGTTTCTCGCGAGCGCGTAGAGCGCCTTTCGTTCCGCCTTTGCCACTCTGCGCGCGTCTCGAAACTGCGACTCGAACGATTTTTGACGTGCGGTCAAATCTTGCACGTTTTTTTCGAGTTCTTCTTCGTTCTTTGTTCTCGTGATGAGCGCCCGTTCGATTTGAGACTTTTCGAGATTGGATTGTTCCAACTGCGCTTCGGATATTTCAATCACCTTTGCCGCTTTGGCGACAGAAATTTTCATGCTCTTAACTTTCTCTTCAAGTTCGCCTTCGTGCGCGGCGGAGGCAAACAACGCCCTCTCGATTTGGTGCTTCTCTAAGTGAGCTTCCTCTAACTTAAATTCTAAGTCTCGCTCAATTTGCTTCAATTTGGCATTTTCCGAGAAGAAATCCCATTCGGCTTGTTGCAACTTCTCGCCCGATTCTTGTTCAACTCGAGCCACTTTTACCTTCTCTTCAAGAAGTGCGGATTGGACATCTTTTAACTCTTCGACAATCTCTCGCTCTTTCTCATTCGCGTCTGATATTTCGGCTTTCAGCTTTTCAATCTCTAACGCGCGAGAAGATGATAAATCGGAAGCGACGTTCAACTCGCGGGCGTACTTCTCTTTCACCTCAGCGAGTTCTCTCGCGATAGCCTCAATTTTCTCTTCTGCTTTCTTCGTGTTCTCAACAATCTTTCGCTCTTTTATCTCTAAAGAAACTTTTAACGTTTCCATTTCGTTTTCATGCTCTCGCACAAACTTATTCTTCAACACCGTCATATCGTGTAATCTCTCAAACTGTGCTCGAGCGAGTCTCTCGGTATTTTTGACTACTCTCATATCTGCCTCCACAGAAACTTCATTTTTCTTTTCCTCGTACTCTTTCTCCAACTGTTGACGCGTCAACTCCATTCTGTGCTCGACAACGGAATGGTCTATGCGTAAATCTAACACTTTTTGTTTCAAACATTCAATTTCAGTCGTCTTCTCGCTCCAAATGCGTTCTTTGCGGACCTCCTCTTCAGCGGCTTCCCGTTCAAGCGTTTGAATAGAACCTAACAACCCAGAAATAACCACATTCAACTCCTGGATTTCGTTTTTGTGATGATGGTTCGCACTAATCAGCGCCCGTTCCACTCTCGCTTTCTCCTCGTTTGCCATGCATAACTTCGTTTCCATATCATCGATCGTCTTCTCCTTCTCCTTCAGATCTGACTCGTACGCGCTTAACTGCGTTTTCATTTGTGCAATCTCGTGATCTTTCATCACGATATCTCTCATCAGCGTTTCGTACATCTTATCAAACTGTTGCGCCGTCTTTGCCTTTAAGACTTTTTCTGCTCGGTCCCGACGTTCTATTTCAAACTTATGCGCCTTTTTCTGTTGCCTTTTCGCGTGTCTCAACAAAACGAAATCTTTCGTAAACGTTTGGTACATAGAATCAAACTGCTGCTCCGTTTTGCATTTCAGCGCGTACTCGTTCTTCTTGAACTGTTCCATTTCTACCTTTTGTTTCTCCACGAGATATTTGAACCCTTCTATATCCTCTCGCATCTTCCTCACCACCCCTTTCGTCTCAAACATCTCCCGGCGCGTCATCTCCGCTCGATTTTTAATCGCCACGTTTTCTCCTTTCAACGTGGTCATCTTCTTCTTGTACTCGCCTAGCTCTCTCTCGAAGTGTCTTTCCAACAACTCTAGGTCCACGGCCATCTTCTCCTTTACTCGTTCCGTAGCCAACGCCACTTTTCCTTGCCAAAAGTCGTTCAAAAAGTTCTCCAACTTGTTCTGTTTCTTTTGCTCGGCCACAAACACCAGCAACGCCTGCGCGGATAAGCACGCTTGTATCGGTCCGATCGACAACGCCGCCGTCACCGAACACGCTTCAAAGGCATTTAAAACCAACTGCATCTTCTCGTTGCTGTTTCGCCACTCCTTCGGGAACGGGCCAAGGAACGCTGGTGAGAGTGGGTCGTTCGCGTGTGTCTCCTCGCCCTTCCCTGTTATTTTTTGTTGCATCGAGAATGTACCGCCAGCATTATCATCGTCGTCGTCGTCGCCATCCCGCCTCTTCCGATGCGTCCAAGACCCAACGCGTGGGACGGAATCGAACAACGAGAATTGCAAACGCATTCTCGCGAGTCGATTTCGGTGTCTTTTCGACTTGACCAAAACAACTCGGCGACCTTTCGGCACCCTCGCCGCTGGTCCGGCCGCGCGAGACCTTCCGCTCTTCTCCCCATCGGCACGAGACGTCGACGAGGAGGCGGAGACGGAACGACCGCTTCGAACACCCACCACGGCGACGCGGGACACCGCCGACAACATCGGTTCTTTCTACCCACAAAGCTCACTCGTTAAAAAGGGAAATTTGGAAATTTCAAAAAAAAAAACGACCTAAACCACGGGAAAGAGCGTGGAAGAACGCGAGAGATCACCGCTCCCGCGCGACGCGTTTTCCTTCGCCTTTTTTCTCTCTTCTCTTCTCTCTCTCTCTCTCTCTCTCTTTCCTAAAACGCGCGCGACCCAATCGCAAAGGCGGCGTCCGTTCTGTAGACTTCTTTCTGCGTTCTCGTTTTTTTTTCAAAAATTCGAGAGCTCTTTAGCTGTCGCTCGCGCTTTCAAATTTTTTCATCAACGATCAAAAGCGAGAAGAAGAGAAGAAGACGAGATACAAAAAAAAAGAAAGAAAGAAAGAAAGAAGGGAGAAGAGCACGGCTCGAAAAGAAACGTCTCTCTCTCTCTCTTTTGGTGGTGTCTCGCCGCCCAAAAAACTCCGATCGACGCATCGGCGGCGCGCGTCTCGCTTCCGTCTTCTTCTTCTTCTTCTTCTTCGTCTCCCTTCCCTTCCCTCTCGCGATGAATGCGACGACGATATTTTTTTTTGGTGCGCTTTTTTTCTTGTGTTGTTGTTGTTGTTGTTGTTTTGACCCGTTTTTTTTTGAAAGAGGAGAGGAGAGGACTCGTCGTCAAAGTCGTGTATTTTTTGAAAAAAAAATGAGAAAAAAATGAAAGCAAAAAATACGACCAAAAACCGGGGTGTTGGGGAAAAATACGACGCAGAAAAAAGAAGGTCAACACTCTCTCTCTTTTCCTCCTACTCGGACGACGACGACGACGACGACGACGACGATCCTTTACTCACTTACTTTGTCTCGTTTTGTATCGTCGACGAAGACGGCATAGAAGACGTCATGGCGACGACGACGACGACGACGACGAAAAGACGCGCGTCGTCGTCCTCGCGGCGGTCCTCGAACTCCGCGTATTCCTTCGTGTCCTCTCTTGCGTGGGGAGGGAGCGGGCGCGTGAGGAAGAGTTTGACCAGAAATACGAACGCGATCGACAAGAAGGCGACGGGGCTCGCGCTGTTGAAAGGCGTGGTGGAGGACGAGAGAGTAATACGAGACGAGAACGGGAAGGACGTGACGCCGAGGTCCCTGATGGAGGCGTGTCGATGGACGACGAAAAACGCGTTTGGTGAGGAGGAAGAAGAAGAAGAAGAAGAAGAAGAAGAGGACGAGGACGAGGAGGAGGAAGGCGACGAAAGCGACGAGGAAAGCAATACGAGCAAAAACGAAGAAGAGAGAAGGATGAAGAATGATAATGATATCGATGCTATTTTAAACGTTGACTTTTCCAAGCTCTGGGAAAGGCACAATGCGAGACAATCGAGGCGAATCACGTTAGCGCCCATCGAGATTGCGACGACGACGACGACGACGACGACGAGGAAAAAGAATAGAATAAAGAAGAAACGGGTTCCGTTTGATCCTGAAATACATGCGCACCGCTCAACGCAAACATATACACCACCGTGTATTGCTCGCGAGACGTCTACGGATTCACCGAAAACCAAGGAAAGCGAGACTTGCTGGAAAGTAGAGGAGAAACAAAGAGGAAGGGAAAGATCGAAGCGGGCGAGAAAACGCATTGACCGCGCGTTCTTGGAACACGCTGGAACAATCGTAGATCGTCAGATTCGAGCAAGCTTAACGCTAGAGCAAACGTTACGTTACAAAGGCATCATAGTAAAAGACACCGATAAGAATGAAGTTCTCTTCGCTGGTTCGGAGAAATTGACGCGATTGCGCACGTACAAATACCCGTCTGCGTCATCCTCCGAATCCGGAAAAGAGAAGAGAGTCAATGCGATTCGGTTTCATCCTCGACTTGATGGCGTTATTGCTAGTTGTCACGGGTCTGTCGATGCGGCAGAATTTGTTCAGCGCGGTGATGACTATGACTATAAGGATCGCGAGAAGAAACACAACGTCGAACACTTCAATAATAGGGGGTTGGAGAAAAGCGGCGCTATACACATCTGGACTCTTCGAGATTCCACAAAAACAGAGGTATCATTCACGCTCGAAACTGCTGTTACTTCAATAGCGTTCCAAAGAGCTCGTTACGATGACCCAGAATATCAGATAAAAAACAAAGGCAAGCGTATTCTCTGTGGATGTTTCGATGGTAGCATCCGGTGCTTTGATATCGCATTTCGAGGCAACAAGGGGGTGGGCGCCTCTCATCAGCGACTTCTTTACGAATCGAGACCAAAGCATTCACACAAAGAACCAGTTTGGACAGTTGATTTTATAAACGATAGTATGGACGAGGGAAGTCAATGCGAGTTCTCCACCATGAGTTGTTCTACAGATGGAGCGGTTCTTAAAATGGATGCACGCGCAATAATTCCTAGCGAATCATTCGGCACTTCGCGTATCTTAAACGACGGTCAACATCGCTACAAAAAACAGTTTATGGAATCAGATGGTAAAACTATACTCAATAAAGGCCTCGCTTGTGACGATCCACGAGAGATTCAAGCGACATGCTTAGATGTTATCGATCAATCTCACTTTATGATTGGAACCGTACGCGGCGACGTCTTCGTTTGCGCAAAACACTCGCCAATAAATGCAATCAATGAAAGTGATGGGCACAATGATATGTTTAAGATTATTAAGAAGATAAAAGCGCATTCGATATCATCATTGAACGCGCCGATATATCAAATCAAGAAGCATCCATTTGTTCCTGGCGTCTTCGCGACTGCTTCTGCTGATGGCACAGTCCGTGTTTTCCGGGTGGATATGAAACGCGATGTAACCTCCGAGACGAGAGATCGAGAGACACATACGAGCAACATTAACGATACCTTGCCACAAAATACTTCATCAATCTTCAAAGAAACTGATGCATCGCAAATATTTGCATTTGTTCCAGCACCTTCGCGAGACGAAAACGGTAAAGAGACGCGTAGTAGTAGTTCGTCAACTTCTTCCGTATGGCCGCCACCAGTCAACGATATCGCGTGGGACACGAACGACGGCAGAAAAATCGCTGCGGTGTATGACGATGACAAGTTACGTATATGGAACTGCGAACGAACAGTGGTGCAATCAAGTAGCAATTGTAAGAACGTCGCTCGAAATGATGTGTCGTTGACAGTAACTTCCCCATGGTTTGAAGAGAAGTTTGAAGATGTAGGTATTCAGCAACCAAAAGAGAAGAAAAATAACCTCCATCTCACCGCGGTCGGTTATTCAAACAAGAACGCGTCACCGATATTAGCCGTCGGCGATAACTTGGGAAACGTGCATCTGTTCTCCGTCGGTGTCATTCAGAAGGAGGAAGAGAATATGAACGAGTACAACGCGATCGACTACGAAAGCATATTCCCTGTTCCCGATACTACGTATGCGCACAAACGATAAATTATTACATTTACAATGGTACCCTATATAAATGACATCGGCTATTATACTAACACAATCACATACGCAATCTTCACTCTCTCTTCACGATAATCTCATCCACAATCCCAAACGATTTCGCCTCCTCCGCGCTCATAAACGTATCCCTCTCCAACGCCTTCGCAATCACGTCCTTCTTCTGTTTCGTGTGTTTGGCGTAAATATCCGTGACCTTCTCTCTCAACTTCAAAATCTCGGACGCTTGGATCGCAATGTCCGACTGCGTCCCCTGTACCCCTCCACTCGGTTGATGAATCATTATCCGACTGTTTGGCAACGCTTTTCTATGACTCCCCGCGGATAAGAGTAAACTCCCCATCGACGAGCATTGGCCAAACGCCAAAGTGTGTATTGGTGCTTGCACGTAATTCATCGTATCGTAAATCCCAAGTCCAGCAGTCACGCTTCCACCAGGCGAGTTGAGGTAAAAATGAATCGGTTCTGTTACCGATTCAGCCTCTAAGAATAATAACTGCGCGACGATCAACGAGGACATCTCGTCGTGGATTGGGCCGTTGAGAAACACCACGCGTTCTTTCAGTAATCGACTGAAAATGTCAAAAGCGCGTTCGCCTCGTGGAGAGGATTCGATGACCATTGGGATGAGAGAGGCGTACGATTTATTCGTGGCGATTTCATTGGTGAGTTTCTTGCCAGCAGGGGTCTGCCGATACGAAGACGAAAGAACGCGTTGGACGGTCGAGCGGAACATGGTGCGCTCGTAAAACGGAAAAAATTCAAAGTGACGTGGTGGTCTAACTAACTCCTCTTTTCATTATTAGTCGTAGAGAAAAATACAAAAATCTACTTATCTTTTTTTACACGTACTACGAACATCGCTTTGTCTCGTCGTGTTGCGTCGTCATATTTGCACTCCTTGTTCTCATTTCAGCACCAAACGTGTTCTCTGTTGATCTCCACTTCTCTTTCCTTTGGACCACGCTGAATCTTACCTATTCTGACGTTGGATCGACATCGTACCTTCTTCGTTGGCTCGTTTTGATTTTTTCGATCCGTTTCAAGTACTCGTCGCCGTAGAAGAATTTTTCGCTTTCTCGAACGCGTTCGACGACCAAGTCGAAATTCTTCGGTCGAACCGAGCGAGTTGGATGCATGAGTTCGTCCGCGAGTTGACGCAGAGACGAGATGGTTTTTTCGTAGCCGTCTTCGGGGAGTTTTATGTGGACGATTTCTTTCGCCGCTTCGCGTCGGAGTTCGCTTGCTTTCTTGAACATTTCTTTTCTTTTTCTTTCTAGCTCTTGGAGTTCTTCTTCGGTTTTGCCTTTACTCAACAAAGTTCCGTGTATTGCCGTGCGTTGTCCTCTAATTCTACCACTTCTATCCAATATATCAAAAACAATTTTGTCGCCAGTGTAATCCGTTTGGCCCGCGCGGCTGTTTTCGCGCATCACAACAGAGTCTGAGCCTCCTCGCGTGCCATCGTAGTTCATTAACATATCGTCGAGTAAACAACCGAACGCTCTGGCTTCATTTTCGCGAACCATTTGCGAAAATCGAGGGTTTTCGTTGTCGTCAAAAAACATCGCGGCACCGAAATCTCCCAATTTAGCTGACGGGTGGTCCTGGTCGCGATCGATGAGAATGTTGTGCGCGTAAATATCGCCATGGCATACGCCGTTTTTGTGGAGTTGATTGATACCTTTCGCGACATTGATGGCGACGGCAAGAATTTCTCGCGCTGTAAATTTGCCCTTTTGCTTATCAAACACGTCTCGAGTGACGCTATCGAAACTTGGAGGATTTCCAAGGTTTTTCCAATCTGTCGGGTCTAAGTATTCCATCACGAGACCGTTTTTTCCGTCTTTCGTGGTGAATTTTGCTAATGTTTCGATGACGCCGCCGCCATCGCTGCCTTCTTCTTCTTGTTGTTCTTGTTCTACTTCTGTAATATGACTAGTCGTCGCTAAACTAGCAGCGGCCATTTCATCTTGCGGCCTACCATCGCTGGTTTTACCATTACCATATATTTTAATTGCGACGTTGAATCCGTCCATTTCCCCCCTGTACACGGTCCCGCTCGCTCCGCTTCCTAATGGCTTCTCTTCATCCACCCCTAAATCTTCAAAATTCACCACTCTTTTCACCGCTCGCTTACCTCTCTCCATTGCATTCATAGCCGCTTTCTCTGTACACGGGTTTGCCGCGAACGCCAACCACGCCAACTTCGGCAACTGGTACAAAAATTCTGGGAAAACTTCAATCCGATTATCGCTCGCTCTCAACAACTCCAAATTTTCTAATCTACTCATAAAAGTCGGCAATTGTTTGATCTTATTCCCGGCTAACATCAGCTTCCTCATCGGCAAACAGTCACCCAAACTCTCCGGTAATACTTCAATCTCGTTATCGCTTAAAATCAACCATCCTAAAGATGGCGACAACGATTTCTCCGGCACTTCGCGAACTTTATTCGCCTTGAACGACAACATGAAAAGGTTCTTCATTTCCCCCAAAACTTCCGGAACTTTGGTAAACTTGTTCCCCAAACAAAACAAAATCTTCAACTTGGGTAACTCGCTCGCGAACGATGCCGGGAGATCCGTTAAATCGTTCTTCCCGAGGTTTAAAAATTCTAGATTTTTGAGGCGCAAAATCTCCTCCGGAAAGGTTTCAAGCCCGCAGTCGGAGACATCGAGCGTCGTCGTAGATTCCACGTCGAGCTCTCCCGAGCGCACGCGGTCGAGAATTTTCCCGCACTTCTCCTTCATGGTCGCGACACTCTCCCAGCGATGCTCTTCTCTCCTTCGTCGTCGTTCCTCTCCGTCCGCGTCGGATCGTTCTTTTGGACGAATTTTTGGTCGAAGAAATCCAATCGCGCACGACGACGACGCGACGACGACGAAACCGACGACGACGAGCACGCACCACACCCGCGTTCTCCTCCTCCTCCTCCTCCAAACGCCAGGAACGGTGTGGCGCATGCACGTGGTGGCGAAGACGAAGAAGAGCGAGCGTTTGGGACCAAATATCAATCGATCAATACTCGCGCGCGATAGATGATACTCTCGAGAGATGATGATTGATGATGTGGTGAAGCGTCTCAAAAACAACGTTGTTTGTGTGTTGGTCTTCTTTTTTTTCAAGTACGACTCGTAGTGTGTTTTTGGATTGTGTGTTGTTTGGATTCATTTAATTGTCGATTTTTTTTATGCTTATTTCAGAAATGTCTCCTGAAAGATGAAAAGACTTCAAAAAGAGAAGACATCTTCAAAACAGAATGACATTGCGCTCAAGCCTCGCTCTGCAACGCATTAGTATCCATCATCGTTATCATCGTCGTCGTCGTCGTCGTCACCAGCAAAACCATCATCATCATCATCATCATCATCGCGACGCAGAAGACGACCACCACCACCACCACCACCGACGGGGGAGGTGGTGTTCTGCGCCCCTCAGTGCGGACGCGAGACGCGAAGCGCCGATCGCCGCGCCATCGAAAGCAGCTCCGTTGTATTACAACTGCACGCTCGCGAAAGGGACGCACTTGGAACACTCCGGCGACGTCATCGTCGTCGGGAACGTCGAAAAGGACGCGTCGGTGACGACGGAGGACGGGGATATCGTCGTGTTTGGCTCTTTGAGAGGGGAAGCGATCGTGAGAACGAATAATGAGAGGTCTCAGTCGTTGCAAGGTGGAATGGGGAAAATATTCGCGTTGGACATGCGACCGGAAGTCTTGGAAATCGACCACACACAAATGGCGCCTCCGGAACATTTGTTAGATACCGGAGTAGAGGTAAAGGACAGGAGAGTGGTGACTGGGATACCGATGGTTGCGGAGAAGAGCAGTTCGACGGGGGAGATTACGTTTTCAAAATTTTACGGGAAGCGAGCCGGAGAGAAGAGGAACGGCGCCGCAGACGACATGGAACGATATTACGAACAGAAGGAAAAGAACGGTTTATCCGCGGAACAGCTCAAACGCTGTAAACGCGCGGCAATGGTAACAGGGACGTACATTTTAGCCGTTGGCGTGTGCTTATTCATCTTTCCCCGAAGTCTCTTCCATATGGTCGTGCCTCTCGGCGAAAGTGTGTCGACGGAGGTCTGGCTTCGCGTCGTCGCCACCGCCGCCGTCGCGTTTGGTTTGTACTACCGCGCGGTGGCCAAAAACGGCGAAGCTGGGTTTTATAAAGCCACAATCGGTGGACGATATTTCGTGGGTGCGAGTTTGCTCCTTTTAGCCTTGTTTTCGCGGCATGCAAGCATCGCGCTTTTCGCCGTCGGCCTCGTAAATTTTCTCGGCGCGTTCCACATGAAGATGAGCGTAGAGTTTGGGAGTAAAGCGCAGAACGCGAAGAAGAGCACCGCGACTAGCACTAGCACTAGCATTAGCACGAGCAACAAAAATTGGGCGACGCCGTCCGCGTGATTTGAGAAAGAATGAGTCCACGCGACGTACGAGAGAGGAAGCAAATACTATTAGTATTGTTCGTGGCTGCTTTTTTTTTGGGGGGGACTTTCGTATGCATACATACATTTTGGTCGACCTTTTTGGAAAGAAAGAGGAACAAAACAGAAGAAAATTTTCAAAACTGTCTCGCCCGCGCAACACAAATTTACCGCTTAAGAAGCAGACGACCACGTTCTTTCTCTCGAGCGCTACACCATGCGGTGCG
>MDSZ01150610.1_pt1 | contig 20638 bp, 13 predicted proteins | sample 811201 | NCBI WGS metagenome assembly MDSZ01 (sample SAMN05326647, study PRJNA326480) | marine metagenome | isolation source: seawater | place: Indian Ocean: North | collected 2010 | reverse complement strand
TTACTGAGATTAATCTATTATAGGGTGGGTACCTAAAAGTATATCTATCTTCAAGACTTTTTTGAACAAAAGTACTGTAATCATGTTTTTTTAATAGCTTCATTATGTTACTGTTTGGGTTGTATGTTTGAATTACCACTCTACCCTCTCCATCTTTCCTTCCTGATCTACCTGACACTTGTAACATTAACTGAAATGCTCTCTCATGAGATCTAAAATCAGGATAATTTAACATATTGTCAGCATTTATTATTCCAACTAATCTGACATTTTGGAAATCCAGACCTTTTGCAATCATTTGAGTTCCAATCAATATATCTATTCTACCATGTTCAAATTCAGTTATAATTTTCTGATAATCATATTTTTTTCTTGTAGTATCATAATCCATCCTTTTAATTTTGAAATTAGGAAAAATACTACGTAATTCTTTTTCTAATTTTTCAGTACCAAACCCTTTAAAATGAAGAGTGCTTTTATTGCATGATGGGCAATCTAATAAAAGATTTTTTTCATATCCGCAATAATTACATCTTAACTGTTCATCATTTTTATAAACCGTAAGACTAACATCGCAAGACTTGCATGATACAACATACCCACATTCCTCACATGCCATAAAGGGAGAGTAACCTCTTCGATTTTGAAAAAGAATTACTTGTTTTTTTAAATTAATTGTTTCATTTATTTCGTTAATCAAAAATCTAGAGAAATGGGAATTCATCTGCTTTTTTTGATACTCCTTCTTTAAATCCACACAAAATATCTTAGGCAAAGGCATATCTTGATGTCTCTTTCTCATTTTTACTATTGAGAATTTATTTAACTCAACATTTGAATAGGATTCAAAAGATGGAGTCGCAGATCCTAACAAAACTTTAGCAGAAAATATCTTGGCAAGATAAATCGCAGAATCTCTAGCATGATATCTTGGTTGTGAAAATTGATTCTTATATGAATGTTCGTGCTCTTCGTCAATAATAATAAGACCCAAATCATTAAATGGTAAAAATATTGATGACCTTACTCCTAGAATAACTGAATACTGTATTTTATTAGGATTTTTTTCCTTAACAGCATTCCAGACCTCAACTCTTTCAGCATTATTCATGTTAGAATGATATACTCCAACACAATTTCCAAAACTTCTTTTTAATCTATTTATAATCTGAACAGTAAGTGCAATTTCAGGAAGTAAAAAAAGAACCTGTTTATTTTTTTGTATTTGCTCATTAATAAGGTGTATATATACTTCTGTTTTCCCGCTAGAAGTAACTCCATCAAGTAGACATATATCTGAATCATTGAAAGATTTTCTTATATCAAGCAATGCTTTGTTCTGATAATCAGACAAGATACTTAAGCCTTCTTTATCTACCTTATCAGTCTCTATCCTGCTAATAACATGCTCAGATATTTTAATAATTCCCTTTTCTACTAAAGAATTAATACTTGATCTGCTATAATTAAGTGTTTTAATAATCTGAGAAATTGTAATAATCTGCTTGGGATATTTATCTCTCATAACAAAAAGATCTAAAACTAACTGTTTCTGTTTTGGAGCATTATTAAATTCGTCAAATGAGACTTCATTCTTTTCCTTAATTAAAACAACTTTTTTGATTATTTTTTCTGAATATTTCTCTTTTAGCTCTTCTTCTACTATTAATATCTCCTGTTGATGTAATTTGTAAATCAAGCTCATTGGGTTTTTGTGATTGATGATTTTACCAACTTCTTTGATATGTATATTTGAATAATCAGATAAATATTGCAAAAGCTTATTCTCATTGTTGTCTAGATGGGTGGTCTCTCCATTAAAATCGGGATTAATACTAATTTTTGATTCACTAGCAATCAATAATGAGCTTGGTAATGAATTTTTCATTACACTTCCAATAGAACACGCATAATATAAAGATATCCATTTCCAAAATTTTAAATGAAAGCTATTTATAATTGGAATATGATCTATAATTTCTAATATAGGTTTAGCTTCATATTTAGATGGTTTATTGATATTTATCGATTCAACTAATCCGGTGTAAAATTTCCTTGAGCCAAATTGTACAATAACTCGTTGTCCGATTTCTAAAATCATAGAATCAGAGGCATAGTATGTAAAGGTTCCCTCTATAGGTAGAGGGATAATAACATTAACATATTTTCTATTTTGAAACATTCTAACAAATATGATGAAAAAAAATTCTATTGATAAGAAGTAATAAATAATTCTTAACCATCAAGGGGAAAAATAATTAATACCCTTTTATTTTTGTAAATTTGTATATTAAAAAATAAATTATGAAACTAAATTGGTATCTTTTAATGATTGTGTTTGGATTTATATCTTGTGAAAATCCTAAAGAAACAATTTTAAAAATTAAATTTACACATTCTGTTTCTGGAATAAATGCTGTGTGCGGAACTGGCTGTACAAATGGTGGAGAATGCCTTCCTGATCATTCATGCTGTACTGGAGGGAAACTACTTCCTTACACTAATCTAGCTGGTGACGAATATAATATTCAAACATTGAAATATCTGATTTCGAATATTGAATTAGAAAAACAAAATGGTGAAAAAATCTTATTAAAAGATGTTCATTTTGTCAACATTGATGATGATGCTACATTAGAATTTAGCTATTCCGATCCATTAGAAAATAACACATATACAAATATTTCTTTTACAATGGGTCTAGATTCATTAAATAATGTTAATAATAATTATGTTAATGAAGATTTTCATTCATCAATGATATGGCCAGTTAATATGGGGGGAGGGTATCATTACATGAAGATAGAAGGTGACTTTGATACAATAACTCAAGGTTACGCAACTCATACTGGACCTACAATGGGAATGGATCATTCTTTTGATATAACCATGCCAGTGAATCTTATTGTAGATGATGAATTGGGTAATATCAAAATTTTAATTAATATGGAAATTAACAATTGGTATCAAAATCCACATACCCTAAATCTAGCATCAGCAATTATGATGGATATGACAAAGCAAATGCAGCTACAAGCAAATGGTCAGGAGAATGTTTTTTCAGTTAGTGTAAGGTAATGCTGTATGAAAATGAAGATTTGCATTTATATTCTTTTCGTTGCAACTCTTTTAATATCCTGTAAAAAAGATTTATTTATAATTAATGGTTGTACGGATAAAAATGCACTAAATTATAACCCTCTAGCTACATATAATGATGGTAGTTGTGATTATGATGCTATATATCAAACAACGCCATATGGATTAATCACTCCTTTTGGGTTTCCTGACATGAAAATACCATCTGACAATCCTACAACTATTGAAGGTGTTTCCTTAGGGGAAAGACTATTCAATGATCCTATATTAAGTGCAGACAGCACATTATCATGTTCGAGTTGCCACTTGCAATCTTCTTCATTTGCAGACCCAAGACAATTTAGTATTGGAATTGAAAATATAGCAGGAATCAGAAATGCATCTGCAATAATAAATGCTGGTTGGAATAATAGTTTTAATTGGGATGGTAGTTCAGAAAGTCTAGAAAATCAAGCATTTGAACCTATAAGAAATCCTATTGAAATGAATAATAGCTGGAAAAATGTTGAAATTGCTCTAAACCTAGATGAAGAATATAAATTGCTTTTTAAGAATGCATTTAATATCGATTATATAGATTCTAACCATGTTGTAAAAGCGATTGCTCAATTTGAAAGAAGTTTAATTTCAGCTAATAGTAAATACGATAAATTCTTAAGACAAGAAGTTCAGCTTAGTCCAAGTGAACTTAATGGTTATGTTATTTTTAATTCAGAGAAAGGTGACTGTTTTCATTGTCATGGAACTGAAATGTTTATGGATAATTTATTTCATAACAATGGTTTAGATATTGAACCTTTTTCTGATATAGGGTTAGGGGCAATATCAAATTCACAAACAGATTACGGAAAATTTAAAACCCCAACACTGAGAAATATTGAATTTACTGCTCCATATATGCATGATGGAAGATTCTCTACGCTTGAAGAGGTTGTGGAACATTATAATTCAGGGGGAAATTACTCAACTACTATTGATCCTTTGATGAAAAAAATAGGTATAGGATTACAATTAACTAACCAAGAGAAACAAGATTTGGTTGCATTCTTAAAAACATTATCAGATCCAGATTTTATAACAAAATGAATAATCTAATCAAAAAATTATTACTTTTTTTTATGTTGACTGTATCTTACATAGGATATACTCAAAACAGGACATGTGGAAGCAATCTACTTTTAGATTTTCAACTAAATCAAAACAGTAATGTAGAATCTAGATATAATTTAGAAAAATATATAAAAGATTTTAAGCCTGAGTTAATAAAGAGTAATATTACTATTCCTGTTGTTGTGCATGTCTTATATAACACTTTAGATCAGAACATATCAGATGCTCAAATCGCGTCTCAAATTAAAGTTCTAAATGAAGATTTTACAAGAACAAATATAGATGCATGGAATACTCCTTCAGAATTTATGCAAGTTGTTGCAGATATGAAAATAAATTTTTGTTTGGCAAATCAGGATCCAAATGGCAATCCTACAAGTGGAATTGTTAGAAAAGAGACTCCGATATCATTTTTTCCGTTGTTCAACAATAGTGTTTATTTCGATTCCCTTGGCGGGAGCTCCTCATGGGATCCAAAAAGATACTTAAATATATGGGTTTGTAAAGTTGAAGATGGTTTCTTAGGTTGGGCACAATTTCCGGCAGCTGGATTAGAGGAGACAGATGGAGTGGTAATAGATTTTGAACATTTTGGTACAAATGGAACAGCCAAGTATCCATATAATCTTGGTAGAACTGCAACTCATGAAATTGGACATTGGTTAAATTTAATTCATATATGGGGGGATAATAACTGTGGAGATGATTTGGTTTTTGACACACCAGTTCAAGAAGATGCAAACTTTGGGTGTCTTATACATCCTAGTACTAGTTGTGGTAATACAGGTGATATGTTTATGAATTTTATGGATTATACAAATGATGCATGTATGAATTCTTTTACTTATGGTCAAAGAACAAGAGCGTGGGCAACAATAACTTATTATCGAAATAGTTTACTTAATTCTAATGGATGCGATCAGGCGATTATTTCTATTGCAGATGCTGGAATTATTGATGTTATTAATCCTAGTAATCAGAATCAATATTGTAGTAGTCCGGTGTATCCAAAAGTGGTCATAAAAAATTATGGAGATTCTTTACTAACAACTGCAAAAATAAAATATAAGGTAGATGCTGGTAGTTTTAATTTTCAACAATGGAACGGTTCACTACAGAAAAATGAAACTGATACGGTTTCACTATCAGGAATTACAACAAATGGCGGAAACTCACATGTTTTTTACTGTGCGACCGAAATGCCTAATCATGGAATAGATATTAATCCGAATAATGATCAATTTAATAAAATCTATACTTCAATAATTGGTCAACTAGTTAATATCGAATTAACAACTGATAATTATGCAAATGAAACATCTTGGCAATTAATAGATGGAGGAAACAATATTATTATTAGCGAAGATAATTTACAAAACAATACTGATTATAATTATGATTTATGTCTGGAAAATGACTGTTATACGTTTATACTGAACGATAGTTATGGAGATGGATTTTGTTGTGAGTTTGGAAATGGATCTTATACTATATCTTTAAAAGAGAACCCTATCCCAATTAAACATGGTACATTCTTTACATTTAACGACTCTATATCTTTTTGTATAGGAAGCATAAATAGTCTACAAAATCTTGTAAAAGAAGATTTAAAATTGTTTCCAAATCCTGCAAGGGATAAAATATATATTAATCATTCTTCTATATCTGAAAATACACCTATCTTCGTAAATATTTTTAATAATCAAGGTAAAACTGTTTTTGAAAATCAAATTTATTTAGGTGAACCAATTAATATTAACAACTTAAATGATGGATTTTATTTTATAAAAATAGAAGCAGCTAATAGTTTTATCATTAATAAATTTATTATCACAAAATGAAAAAAATAATCGGTATTGCCTTTTCAGTTATATTTTGCCTCTCAGTATATTCTCAAAATTTAGAAAAATGTATCACAACAAGATTGGTAAATTATGAGAAATTACTTAATCCTGAATATCAAATAAATAGAAATCAAATCATTAATAATAATTCTGTTTGGAAAAAACAAAACCATAAAGAAAATAAAGATTTAGCTATTAAAATTCCAATAGTTATTCATATCATTTATAAGCAAAATCATCCTAATATTGGATATGGAACAAATATTCCAACTGAACAGATTGAAGATGCTATTAGGATTCTGAATGAAGATTATAGTAAAACTAATCCTGAATTTCCTAATCCCCCAAGAAATGCTTTTCTTAATGTATCTGGTAATCCAAATTTAGAATTTTGCTTAGCAACAATTGATCCTGATGGTAATCCGACTAATGGAGTAACAAGAACTTTGGCTTCAAATGGAACTGGGACATTTGATGCAGATGATAATACAGATGCTAATGCAATGAAGCTAGATCAATCAGGAGGTAAAGACGGATGGGATCCTTCTAAATACTTAAATATATGGATTTGTGACCTTATAAACTCACAAAGTGGTGGCATGACACTTGGTTATGCTTACTTACCTGGCTTACCTTTCTGGAGTGCTTGGAAAGATGGTTTAGTTGTAGATTACAGATACTTTGGGACAACTGGAATGGCAGCCCCTAGTAGTGATGGAAGAACTGCTACTCATGAAATAGGGCATTATCTTGGATTACAGCACACTTTTTGCGAATCATCAAGTGGAGGGTGCTGCGATAATGATGACTCTAATGTGTATGATACGCCAGCAACCGATGGAATATATTGGGGTAGTGTAAATGCATTCACTAGTAATAATACCTGTAACGATATTTTATATGGATTCTCAAGCGATTTATTAGATATGGATGAAAATTATATGTCTTATTCTAGAGACACATGGATGTTCTCAGAAGATCAAGCTACTGAAATGAATGCAACATTAAATGGATATCGCTCAAGTTTAAGGAATTCTGTCTCTAATGGAACCACTGTTAATTGTACAGGAACTGTACCGTCTAATATCCAGGAACATTTAAAAAATCTTAATATTAAAGTCTACCCAAATCCTACTAAGAACCATCTCAACATATCTGGAGATTTTAATTTAATAGAAAGGATTTGCATCTATAATTTCCTAGGAGTAAAGGTTTATGAACGAACAACTAACCTTTCAAATACTATTAATGTCTCCTCCTTCATTTCTGGAATTTATTCAATAAAAATAGAAGCAGATGATCAGGTTCTTACAAAAAAAATTGTGATAAAATAATCATGATTAACCTTGAAATACCTAAAAATAGGATTTCTAAGCCACTTTTATCTATTGTTGAGAAAGTTGAGAATAAAAAAAGAATATCTAATAGAGATGCGTTAATCTTATATGAAAATGCTTCATTGAGCCTACTTGGATCTTTAGCTAATTCTATAAGGGAGAATCTTCATGGGGATGTAACTTATTTTAATAAAAACATGCATATTGAACCTACCAATATATGTGTATTTGATTGTAAATTCTGCTCATATTCAAGGTTATATAGAAATAAAGAGGATGGATGGGAATTGAGCATAGATCAGATGATTGAAATGGTTGACAAAAGAAAAGATATAACAGAAGTTCACATAGTAGGCGGGGTTCATCCTAAAATGGGGTTGGATTATTTTGTTAAACTAATAAAAAATATAAAAAAACTAAGATCTGATATTCATATAAAAGCTTTTACTGCGGTTGAGCTAGAATATATGTGTAAAAAAGCAAAAGTTAGTTATAAAGAAGGTTTAACTATACTGAAGAAAGCTGGTCAAGATTCCCTTCCAGGTGGTGGAGCTGAAATTTTTAATGAAGATATTCGAGCTAAAATTTGTAAAGATAAGTGTAGTTCTAATCAATGGTTAGAAATTCATAAAAATGCTCATAAAATAGGAATGCCTTCTAACGCAACTATGTTATATGGTCACATTGAAGAAATTGAGCATAGAATTGATCATATGCATAGATTAAGACAACTTCAAGATGATACTGGTGGTTTTAATGCATTTATACCTTTAAAATTTAGAAATAAGAATAATCAGATGTCTGAAATTGATGAAGTTGGAATTTTAGAAGATCTTCGAACATATGCAGTTTCAAGAGTTTATCTAGATAATTTTAAGAATATAAAAGCGTACTGGCCTATGATAGGTAGAAAAACTGCTCAAACATTATTATCTTTTGGTGTAAATGATATAGACGGAACAATTGACGATACTACCAAAATATATTCAATGGCAGGGGCGGAAGAGCAAAATCCATCTATGACTACTCAACAAATGATTAAACTCATTAAAAAAGTAAATAGAGTTCCTGTTGAAAGAGATAGTGTGTATAATAAAATAGCTTCATTTATTTAGTTTCGCTATTATATGTAGTGTAATTCCTCCATTTCTCAATAAGTAAATTCATATCCTGAGGAATTTCTGATTGAAAATCAAGGTCTTTATAGGTGATTGGATGAGTAAATCCTAGTGACTTCGCATGTAAGGCATGTCTTGGGCATACAGAAAAACAATTATGAATAAATTGCTTATACTTACTATATGCTGAGCCTTTTAGTATGGAGTCTCCTCCATAATCTATATCATTAAAGAGAGGATGTCCAAGATATTTTAAATGAACTCTTATTTGATGCGTTCTACCGGTCTCAAGAGAACACTCAATCAAAGTTGTGTATCTAAATCTCTCAATAACTTTATAATGCGTTACTGCATGCTTGCCTATTTCTTCATCTTTAAAGACACGCATTACCTTTCTATTTTTAGGATCCCTTCCTATATTTCCAATAATTGTTCCTGAATCATCTTTCACATCACCCCAAACAAGTGCTATATATTTTCTTCGAATATCTCTTTTTAGAAATTTATTTGAAAGACAGGTTAGGCTTTTCTCATTTTTAGCGATAACAAGTAATCCAGAGGTGTTTTTATCAAGGCGATGAACTAGACCAGGCCTGCTATCATCTCCTTTGTTAGGTAGATTGTTAAAATGGTATGCTAGTGCATTAACAAGTGTTCCTTGATAATTTCCAAATCCAGGATGAACTACCATTCCAGCTCTTTTATTGACAATCAATAAATCATCATCATCATACACAATGTCTAATGGAATATCCTCAGGTATAAGCTCAAATTCTTTTTTAGGATAGTCGTAAACTACTGTAACCTCGTCACCTGATTTTACTTTATGGCTTGATTTCACAGAAACCCCATTTACCTTGATATTTCCATTTTCAGCAGCTTGTTGAATCTTATTTCTACTAGCATACTTAATGAAATTTAATAAAAATTTATCAACTCTTAAAGGGGATTGTCCCGAATCGGCAATAAATTTATAATGCTCATAATCTTTTGTCAAATCCATTTAGTTAATTAATATTTTCTTATGAATATTAATTGATGGACTTGTAATTTCTAATAAATACATTCCTTTAGGAAAATTAGACCTTGGTATTACAATCTTATTAGAAGAGTCTTTAATTCTGTAAATTAATTTTCCGTTTAAATTATATAATGAATAAGTTCTAAGCTCAGAACTAGTTGATTCAATATATAAATTTTCAGAAAATGGATTGGGAAATATCGAAGTTTCAGATAAAAGATCTTTATGATTAAGAATCAGGCTTTCTTGACTAACAATTGGCCTAATCATCCAAGATCCTGGGTATTGAGAATTTAAAAAATTTGAACTCCCTGTACTGTAATACATATAATTATTTGAAACATTGTTTCTATCTAATCCAATATTTAACAAATCATCTGTAGTCTGTATCCAACCAACATAAAATGTACCTGTAATCTGAAACAAAGAGTCTAGATTATATGTAAAAAACTTATCTCTTGAAGTGTGCTTAGGATATTCAATACTAGAATAAAGCACGTCTCCCGGATTACCATTTATATCATCCCATACTGTTAGAAAAAATGGGATATTACTAACAGAATCTAGCATTTGTGGAAAATAAATCTGAACAGCCCTTAGAGTGTCGGGTCTATTCAACTTAAACTGTAAGGCTCCCATGGCTCCAGACACATTAATTCCATAAGCAGACTCAGCGCTACCATCATCGTAAGAAAAATGAGAGAAAAATTTTTGATAGTGATAAATTGTATCATTCATTTTATTATCACTAGGGCTAGTTCCGATAATATGCTCAATTAGAAAAGATGCGCTATCATCTAGACTGGAAAAAGTAGTTGGAAAGACTGAGCTGCTTACAAATATAGGAGGATTTGAAAATGAATAAAGACCTATGGAATCATAATCAATTACACTAACATTTCTACTAGATCCGATTGAAGGGTACTCGTCAACTAAAACTGAATTTTGATATACATTATACTGATAATCAACACTAATGCTTGCATTATTATTACGTAAATAGATATTTACTGAATCAGAAAGCTCATTAGCAATATCATCTTTGAAATGAGTCCAGGGCATTTCTGAGTATCTTTTTAAGAAAGATGGACTGTTATAAACAAACGAAACATCACTTAAAGAACTTGTGTCGCTAGAATTATTATACTTATCCAATTTTACATAATCAATATGCCAATGATCATAATTTCCAGAAACTGTTGCGTAGTTTAAGAAACGAAACTGAAAACCTACATTATATTCAACTGTTGGAAATACAAGCACCTTTTTCTTAAATGGATGTAATGCTTGTCCATGTTTCTTCCAGACAGTTTTCCATTGAGAAGAATCATCTAAAAACTGTAAAATTAGAGAATCTTCATTCTGAGGAGCATCTCCAACTCCTTGTGGTTGATAATAAAACATGAAAAATGCTGTATCAATTGTCGATAAATTAATAACTCCTGAAGTTAAAATATCTGCAGAGTCTCCATCTAAATTGATAGCAGAAACATTATAAGGAAATCCTAATGAATCAAGTCCATCAAAAGTAGCAACTCCTATTGTTACAGGTTCTAAAGCTAAAGTTCTATTAATGAAAACCGAGTTATCTTCCCAAAGTAGTTGATCTGGATAATGAGAATCATAGGAAAAATCATCGATAAAGGGTAGATTAATTGAATTATTTTTAGGTATTAAATTTACTATATCTTTAGATTGTATAGCTGTATTATAATTTAAAGGGCTGATTATTTCTTGAGAAAATACAGATAAATTAAGAAAGAAAAATATGGTACAAAAAAAGATTCTCATTTTTCATTATTTACATTAGTTGAATAAAATATATCAATACTTGATCCTAAGCTAATTTTACGATCTACTCCAGCAGATGGAACTTGCTTGTAAACAATAGCTTTCTGGCTATCTATAACAGATTCATTAAAAAATTCTAAGCCTATATTCAAAGAAGTTGATTTTAAAATAATGTTTGTCTCTATCCTATTTAATCCTATTAAATTAGGCACTACAACATCTTCTCCTGCCAAACCCTTCCCTATTACTAAATCTATAACTGTATTTTCATAAATTTCTTGTCCTTTTTTAATAGGTATTCCGTTTACACTAAAATCCAAAACCTTATTTCTAGCTAAATTAGGAACATACTCAAGTTGACCGACTTGCAATCCAGTGTTATTCATGATTCTAACTGCTTGCCTTAAAGTTAAATCATAAAGGTCTGGGAAAATTACTTTTCTATTCTGTACTGAATTAATTGTTAAGTAAATTTTTCTATTCTTTTTAACCTCAGTAAATGGCTTTGGGTCTTGATTTACTACAACTCCTTTTTTTCTTTTTGAATCAAAAATAGAGTCAATAATAACATAACGCAAGTCATAGGATGATGTTAATGAATCTAATTTAGAAATATGATAGTTAGAGAAATCTGGAACCTCTAAATGCCTATTATTCATAGTATAAACATCTAAATATTTAAGCCATATAATAAAAAAAACAACTAAAGAAATGAAAGCAAAAAACATATGTCTTAAAAGATTATTCTTTAGAAAGGAAAAGATTTTTATTTTCACAGATTTTTAATTATAGTAACGTTATACAAATATAAAAATTATGATACTACAACTATACTGCTTAAAAAATAAAAATACATAACTTTGTTATAATTATTAAGATGAAAAATATAGCAATTATAACTGGTGGTGATTCTGAAGAATACAATATATCCATAAAAAGTGCCCAAACAGTAAAAAAACATCTTAATCCTAAAAATTTTAATTCCATAATTATATATGTTGAAAAAGGATTATTTCATGCTGAAATTAATAATAAATTATATCCTATAAAAAAAGATGATTTTAGTTTATTTAAGAACGGTAAAACAATAAATTTTGATGCTGTTTTTATGGCATTACACGGTCCTCCTGCTGAAAATGGATTAATCCAATGTTATTTTAATAATTTAAAAATCCCATACACATCCTGTAATGAATCAGTTTCTGCTATTACATTTAATAAAGGAAGGTGTCAAGATAGATTGATGCGATTAGGGTTCTCTTGTGCTGATTTTCTTATTTATGATTGCTCGAAAATTGAAGATATTCGAAAAATGAGAAATATAGAAACTATATATGATAAAATTGGTTTTCCATGTTTTGTTAAGCCTACCGAATCTGGATCAAGTCTAGGCATATCCAAGGTAAAATCAGAAATAGATTTAAACGCTGCTATACAAAAAGCAGTAAAATATAATAATGAGGTTATTATTGAACGATCCATTGAAGGAACTGAAGTAAGTTGTGGGGTTTTTGAAGATTCTGAAATTATTGCATTACCACTAACAGAAATAATTACAAAAAACGAATTTTTTGACTACCAAGCAAAATATCATGGAGAATCTCAAGAAATTACTCCAGCAAATATTGATAGGGATTTAACCGTCTTGATACAAGATACTGCAAAGTCAATTTATAAGCTAATGAATCTCCGAGGTTTGTGTAGAATTGATTTCATAATTTTTAAAAGAACTCCTTTTGTAATTGAGATTAATACCATACCGGGACTTTCAGAAGAAAGCATTATTCCAAAGCAAATTAAGGAATCAAAATTTTGTCTTACCGAAATTTTTGAAATCTGCATCAAAAAATCAAGTAATAAATAATATATTAGCGCGAACAAATTTTCATAAAATGACTGAAAGATCAAATGAAGAAAGATTAAGAATTCTTCAAGAACGTTTGGCACAGATTAATCAAAAAGGAGTTCCTTCTAATCAATCAATAAGTGCTGAAGAGGCAATTAAATCTACTAAACCGACACATGAAAGTCAAGTTACTCAATCCACAGAAGAGGTAAGGGTTCCAAAAACTGATCAAATTGTTTCAGAACAAGAAACTGAAGCAACTCCACCTCCACCAAAAAAGAATTCTAATTGGATAAGAAATATCGCATTATTTGCTGTTGTGGTTTTTGGAGCTTATTATGCATATAATAATGTGGATGGAATTAAAGAAAAATTTAATAAAGAGACTAATAACATTCCTGCTGCTTCAGAGGAAGAAAAAGAAATTATAGCCGAAACGTCATTTGCTTATAATTTTAAATTTTCAGAAGAATTTACCTCACTTATTATCTTAGATTCTGACTTTTTAACAGAAAATGAGGCCGAAATTATGGTTTCTAAATACAAAGATTGGGGTCTTGAAATTGATTATTTCTTTTTACCTGATTTTTCAAACTCAGATCAAGAAATATACAGAGTATATATAGGTCCTTATTTAGATCAATTAGAAGCAGAGAATTGGCAGGAATTGCTTATGGATGCTAATAGTATAATTTCTTTATAAAAGCTCTAAGGTTTTATATAAATATCCTGAGCATTAATTGATATTAGCACACCAATACCGTTTTCGATATTTGAAAAAACTGGAACATTCTCACCACCAAATATATCGGCAAATCCTTTTTCTCTCTGCTCATCAGTTGAACTAAAATAATCATAAGTATCTTCGCTAAAAGTAGAAAATTGAATCATTATTGTATCGCAATCAATATTTTCTGCCTTATCTCCAAAATCATCATAATCTACGTCAATATCTAGAGAAATATTTTTCTGCTGACCATTAAACAATGCGTCACTAAACACAACCACTCTTCCTTCAAACGTATATCCATCAAGAGGAATTTGATTCGCAAAAGATGGGTCATTGGATTGAATATATGCACGTACTTTTTTGTTATTATTACATGCCGTGAAGACCTTCAAACGATAATAATTCTTTTGATTTGGGTTGTCGTCAAAACTAAAACTAAGACCTATCTTGTCAGTATTAGTGATTGTATCAATTTCTTTATTATACACTACAATATCATCTGGTATATAAGTTGAGGCTGAAATAGATGTGTAATTTGGATGAGAAACAGTAATACGATACTGAGCATCCTTATCAGGTTGATGATCTGACTTATAATAGTAGATTGGAACAACTTGATAGTTATATTCTGAATAATAATCAGCAATTACAGGATTTTGAAGATCGGCTTTTAATGTATCTATGTATTCATTGTCCTTATATAAAATAACATTTGCATTTGGAATGAAATACGGTGTAGCATTTGAAAATGCTCCAACGGAGTTAGATATTGTGACTTGCGTAGTGGTGTCAGTATCTAAAACACCATTTAGCACTAATAAAGGTTGATGATTTGGTATCTCTAAGTCTATAACGCTCTCAAAATCATCACAAGATGAAATAATGAAAGCAAAAAATATGTATATATAAAGTTTTTTCATAATTAAAATTGAACTCGTATTGAAATTGATGGGATTATTGGAAAAAGAGATACTTGCTTCGCAACTCTTTCATTATTCTCTTCAGCTAGATATGCAAAAAATGGATTCTTCCTATTGTATAGATTATAAGCCCCTAATGAAATAGTGCTCTTCCAGTTTTTAGCTTTTCTATGCTTATTTATTGCGAAATCTAATCTATGATAGTTTGGCAATCTTGTAGCGTTCCTTTCTCCGTAATATTCTATTGACTCAAGGTAAGCGTTACCTCCTCCCCAATTATTTGGCATTCCAAAATATATAGCTTGTGGGAATGTAATTGCATTTCCTGTTCCATATACCCAAGTAGCTCCAACATCCCATTTCTCATTAAACTTATGTGAAATAACAAAAGAGAAATCATTTCTTCTATCATACTTATAAGGATACCACTTATTAAAATTAATATTCTCAAATTTTCTATATGTCCAAGAAAGAGTATAGCCAATCCAGCCAGTAGTCTTACCTCTTTTTTTCTGTAAGAATAACTCTAAACCATAAGATTTACCCATTCCTCCAGTTTCTACTGCATTTTGCCATGCTTCTGTACTTTGTAAATTTGAATATCCTTCTTTATAAGTAATTAAATCTGACATTGTTTTATAATAACCCTCTAAACTTAACTCATACAGCCCATTTGCAGATTGAGTTGTAATTGCTCCAGCAATCTGATGCGAGGTCTGAGAAGGCACGCTATCTATAGCTGGAACCCATATATCACTAGGAAATCCCACAGAAGAATTAGATAAAAGATGAATATTCTGTTGCATCTTAGCATACGACATTTTTAAAGACCAAGATTCACTCAATAAGTATCTTGCAGACAATCTTGGCTGCAAAGAGTAATTATCAATATTAATTAGCTGAGTTAATAGGTTTTTATCATAATTATAGGTATTCAATCCAATAGGATCAATACTATTAATAACTGAATAAAGACCAACGTGCAAGCCTACATTGGCTTTTAATCTATTTGTAATTTTCACATTATCCTCAATATAAAAGAAAAGCTCATTTACATTAGCATTACCAGAAAAATTAAGATTAGTATCAATAAGTACATCAGAAGAATCACCAGGTTCGTCAATAGAAAACATTAAATTAGTTTCTCCAGGAAAGAAATGATGATGCGTATAAGATGTTCCAAACTTAATATTATGAAAAGGGTTTGGAGAGTAATCAAAATCAATCCTCCCTCCTAAATCCTCAATACCAGCTATATATCCAAAAGATATCTCAGTAGACTCAATGTCTGAATTAGAGAAATTGACATTATTAGAGAGTCCAAAATCAGTATTAAAAGAATATCTACTATATGTTAAAGTAGTATTGCTAAAAAGCTTATCGTTAAATAAATGATTCCATCTTAATGTCGAGGTTATATTTCCATAACCTAAACCAAATCTTAATGAATTGCTTTCATTAACTGTTGAACTTCCAAAAGGATCTGAATCATCTATATAAGTATCATCTTCAGTAAAATCAACAGTAAAAACATCATTTCCCATATAAGCGCTAAGATAAATCCTATCTTTATTTGAGATCTTATGATTAATCTTTGCATTCAAATCATAGAAATATAAACTTAAATCTGTGTCTTCATCAAGAAAAGGCTTTACAATTAAATCAGCATAAGTTCTTCTAGCTGCAATGATAAATGAGGTTTTATCCTTGATTACAGGGCCTTCAAGCATAATCTTTGAAGAGATTAGTCCTAAGGTAACATCTGCATGAAACTCTTTCATGTTCCCTTCTTTCATATCTATCTCCAAAACAGAAGATAACCTTCCTCCAAACCTAGCTGGAAAGCCACCTTTTGTAAGTCGAACTGTTTTAATAGCATCTGCATTAAAAACAGAAAACAAACCTCCAATATGTGAAGAGTTATATACTGGAACTCCATCGAGAAGTATAAGATTTTGATCTGGACCTCCTCCTCTAACATAAAAACCTGATGTCCCTTCACTTGATTGAACTCCTGGTAATAATTGTATAGCTTTTAAAACATCGACTTCTCCAAGTAATGCAGGTATGCTCTTAATTTGCTGAATCGGAACTTCAATAACCGAAGTTTCTGTTTGCTCTACTATACTTTTAGCCTGTATGGTAACTTCGTTTGTTACTATTGAAGAAAGTTTAAACTCAATATCATAATTAACATCCTTCTTTAATGAAATGTTTTTTTGCTGTGTTTCATATCCAATAAATGAAAAAGATATTTCATACTCGCCCTCAGGAAGGGTTAAGCTATAAAATCCATAATTATTTGAGATTACTCCTTGACCTAGAGATTTAGAGTAAACTGTTGCTCCTATAAGAGTTTCTCCATTGTTAGCATCTGTAATAAATCCGCTAAGAGTAAACTTTTTCTGACAATAAACTGATTGTAAGCAAAAAGAGATGCAGAGAAAAAGTATCAATCTTTTCATTCTAAAAAATTAAATGCAAAAATAGGTTTTTTACTCCAGAATTAATTTTTGATTAATAGTTCTTTTATTTGTCTGAACTTGAAGAATATAAACACCTTTTTTATGATCCTTTAAATCAACCTTGTAATCCGATTCAGCAACTAATTTGCTTGAATCTTTTAAATAAATAATCTTCCCTGATAAATCAAAAATCTTTACGCTCAAGATTTTACTATTATTTTCAATATTTGTTATAAAAAAGACTCCACTTGAAGGATTAGGATATACTGTAAAAGAAGTATATTCATCATCCTCTATATTCAAAATAGTAGTCCAAATACAGGATGTATCATTATTAAGCTGCATGTCTAAAGAGTGACTTGTCCAAGAGCAAATTTCAATTGTTCCAGCTGGTGCTGAAAAAGGAGTTGAAAAAGCATAATTCATAGAAGATCCGGCAATCAAATTAGAAGAAACAACTTCAGTAGTTATACCAGGATATCCTGTAACTTTATAAGAAACATCAAATAAATTCACATCATTTAATCCATAATTAGCAATCTCAATCTGAAGGGAGTTGAAGGTGCTAGTATTTAATATCTGACTCACACCTATATCTTCTGCAAAAGGTAATTTTTCTATATCAATAGATATAAAGAAATCTTCTGTTTGATAATCTCTATATGTTGACCAAAATCCACTTAATACTTCATAAGTTTGTCTAGAAATAGGAGGATTATTCTCCCTTGATAAAGAAATAGTATTACCATTCATGTACCATAAAACATAAACACCTCCATTATTTATAATATGAGGAGAGTTAAGAGGCACATTATTCCAACCAGTTACAACTGATAATGAATCAACAAAAACAGAATCAATTAAAGTTCCAGGAGAGCCATTTGGCCCATCATCATCATAAATCTTAGCAGTGAAAGAACTTCCTGTTACATCAATGCCAAAATTTGAAGCAGTTAGTTTAGCAGGATAAAAAGAAGGTTCAAAATAGACGCCAATACCTCCATTTCCTCCTGACCAATTAATGCCTGGCAATGTTGCTCCAAGAAGATTCTGTGCGTAACAAAGATTAATACTGTTTTGTGTTGTGTCTAATACTACGATTTCTTGTTGGATATTATTATTAGTCGTGTTTATATCTCCAGCAACCGTACAGTTTGAATGAAACGTATACACTCCAGGAGTTGGAGAAAAAGTATTACTATGAATTATTGTTGTGTCTAATGAGGCATTAAGTCCATTAATAACCGCCGTATTTGATACAATAGGGGCTCCAAATCCAGAATATATATCAGAAACTAGATTAAAAGAACCAACAGACTGATTACCTACGTTTCGAACATTTGACTTCATAATATAGTTATCTCCATTTCCTGATAGGAAAATTCCTTTATTCTGATTATTATCATTCCAGTTAGCTGCAACATCAGTTACAGGAGATGCATTAGATACAGAAGGCGGAGTAAACTTAATGGCATAAAGAGAAGTTGGATAAGTGTCCTGAGAGTGTTGTAAGCCAATTGATCCAGCAACAGATTCGATACCAATAGTGATATCATTGGCGTTTGTCACACCGCTCATTGATTTGTATTGGAAAGTTATACTAGAATCAATAGTAGATAGAATAATTTGAAATGTATTAGATCCTGTATAAGAAGGGAATGCCTGTTGCCAAAAAGGAACATCGACAAAAGAAATGACAGTGCTATCAATGCTGTGATTGTCTAAATAACATCTTCCAGGATTATTAGAGCCTGTAAAGGTTAAATCAGAAAGCAAAGCTGCAATAAAATCATTTGCGCCACCTGCATTAGGTATAGTCGGAAAAGGTGAAGCAATATTCTGAGGGTTTGAAAATGCTATATATCCATTAGATCCTATGGAAAGGCTGGAAACTGAATACCAATAATAAGCAAAAGTGGGTATAGGGAAAGATCCAATAATATTATCATCTCCTAAACCAGAAATAAGATTATCAACTGTTTCAATATCAATCCAATTATACGCAGGGCCGTTTGGATCATTGCTATCAACCCATGTATATCCATAACCATCAGGACCTCCAGATGTTTGACAAAAAGATATAATAGGTATTACAAATAAAAGTAGTAGTATTTTTTTCATGACTTAAAAATAAATAAAATAATTCATTTTAAATAACTTCAATCAATATAAGAAATCAATTAAATCTTTTTAAGTACATCTAAAATCTTAACCATAGCAAGAGTATCCATCTTACAGTATTCAAGTAAATCATATTTTATCTTATTTACCTTATCTAAATTATTAAGAGATTTAATAAGAACATAAGAAGAGCTGGCTAAAGATCCATTATTAATTTCAAGATTTTTATATGAGAAATCAGGACATAAAGAAGGTAAAACAGATTTAATGGAATAACTACCTTTCATTGATGGAGTGTAATACCACTTATTCTTAAAAGGAATCATTAAATCTTTCATTCTCTTAATAATACTCTCTAAATCACTTGCGTATTGGGGGTATAAGGAGATTAATTCATTTAACCTTCCTCTCTCAAAAGCAATATTGTAAACCAGGATATCTCCTTCATTTTTCATATCATCTATTAAAGATTTAACAAAATATTCTCTTGGATCTTTAAAAGGATCTGCTAAAAACTCAAAATGCTCTATATCTTGACCATTTTCATAATGCGCAGAATATTGAAAAGGCATCTGTTGAAATGGCTTTACTCCATTAAATTCTGGTATTGCCATTTGATAGGTTTCAAAATCTAAATGATATATATTTTCAGATAAATTAGATACGAATTCACGTATTTCATTTTTAAAGATTATATTATTGTTTTGCTTATAAGCTTCTATTTCAATTTTCTGATTATTAGATAGTTTTGTTTCAACAGGTATATCTTCAATATTGATATACCTAGAATTATATAAAGCCCATTTAGTTTCTGAATTTAATCTAGAGATGTCAAAAATGGAATATTCTGGAATATGATTCCAGCATTCCCCTTTGAAATTGCATTGATATGGTGAAGTGCAATGTGTTCCGATATCTACTTTCGGAATTGAATCCTGAGACAAAACTTGATGTAGATCTTCTAATTTTTTTTTTACATAATGGTGATTTTCTTTCGCTTTTTTTAATACAGAAGTGGATAAAAAAAGTTGATTCAGATCAAGCTTTCCATCTCGTAAATATTTATTGTTTATATGAGTAATTGAAATATCAATAATATTCAAGCCTGATGATTTCATTATATAGTATTGCAAAGAAGCATCTAAATAGTAGGTTTCAGATATTCTAGTGGAACTTTTAACTTCATATGCATGCCATCCGATTTCAGTTTTTACTAATATATCTACAAAACAAATA
>MDSZ01200391.1_pt1 | contig 20642 bp, 14 predicted proteins | sample 811201 | NCBI WGS metagenome assembly MDSZ01 (sample SAMN05326647, study PRJNA326480) | marine metagenome | isolation source: seawater | place: Indian Ocean: North | collected 2010 | reverse complement strand
ATAAGGAACCATCTTTTTTCAGGATCAAAGAAGTCACTATGCTGGTTGCAATTCCAGTAACTTGTTCATTAATAATCCGGGTTGGAGTTGAAGTCGCATTTACAACAGATCCAATCTCTCCAAATTCATTTCGACCCAATCCATAAGGAAATCCCATGGCATCCAAATACAGGGAATGATGATCTCCAACTACCATTTTAACAGCAGTCGGACTAAACACATTTAATGCAATCTGTTTGGAAAAGCTTCCAAAATCATTGGAAACAACAACCTTATAATTTCCAGAATGTATGGTTGCATTAAGATCGGTGATAATTAAATCTTTACTGGTTGCTCCGGGAATCGAGTTGCCATTTTTTTTCCACTGGTAAGAAAGATTATACCCACTTGCACTGGGTGCTGATAAAGTCACATTTTTTCCCTCTAAACGGTCTCGATCAGTTACTGTACCAGTTGCCTTTGGCTCAAGCAGAGGTGCAAGATAAGCTTTTAAAGAAGGATCCAATCGGGATGCAGAGACTGGGGCAGCAATATCCTGCTTAACGGAGTCGCTAAGCATTTTACCGGTAATTGATCCATTATTTACCTTACGAGCAGTCTTTGCCTCCTCGGCAAGAAAAGTGTTTCGAGCCCAGTCAGCAGTAAGGGCATGTGGGGTGGACCCAATCGGTTGGTCAGGTTTTAAATGGCGCATACCTAATCCATCATTCAAGTCAGCAAATACACGAATGAATAAATTATTATGCTCAAGGAAAAGTTTATCCGGAATCGGATTCATACCCTGCCCGCCAAGTAAAACAACATATCTACCATTTTGAACGGGTACAGATATAGTGGATTTTACATTTTCACCATTTCGCCAGTGTACAGTTCCCTGCTTATCTGCGAGTTCAAACCTGAAATTTGCCTGCCCGGAAAAATTCACTCCACGAACTGATAATTTCCCCGAATATGGAACAGGACCAGCCCATGAATACAAAGCAATCCACAAAGCTATAAAATATAAGATTTTTGATCTCATAAATACCATCAATATAATTTATTTTTTGCACAAAATTATGTCAATATTCAATAAAAACATAGTTTAATTAACAATCCAGTTGATTATTTGTTCATTGCAAAGTCTAAAGTTTCCTCCTTTTCTGCTTTTTATGAAATTTAAATCCTTCCTTTTCCTTACCCTAGTTTTTTCGATTGGTTATGGATTAATTGGCGAATCCAAAAAGAAAAAAGTTAGGAGCAATCCACTTACCCCAATTGCTGAAGTAGAAAACCTGCCCAATGTTTTAATTATTGGAGACTCGATCAGTATTGGATACACACTGCCAACACGGGCACTTCTTAAGGGAAAAGTTAATTTACACCGTATTCCTACCAATGGTGGTCCCACCACAAAGGGATTGTCAGAGATTGAAAAATGGTTGGGAAATAAAAAATGGGACCTGATTCATTTCAACTGGGGATTACATGACTTAAAATTTATGGGAAAGGATGGAACTAATCTGGTTCCCAAGGAACAAGGTGGAGTCGTACAGGTTCCTTTATCAGATTACGAAAAAAATCTCGAAAAACTTGTGGTTCGAATGAAAAAATCTGCCAAACAATTGGTCTGGCGTAATACAACACCCATTCCAGAAGGTTCCAAAGCACGCTATGTGGGTGATTCAATTAAATACAATAAAGCTGCTGCACGGGTCATGAAAAAACATAATGTCCCAACTCTGGATTTATTCACTCCGAGTAAGAAGAATATGAAGGATTGGATGAGGAAGGCAGATGTCCATTACTATCCTCATGGATCACAGGCACTGGCTGAACTTGTAGCCAAGGATATAAAATCCCGTCTGGAGATTTAATTTCTATTCTTGGCTGCTCGCACTGCAGCAAATGCATTTATCAAACCAAATCCAAATTTAAAGTCTGGTCCCTTTGGTCCAAGATCCAATGCTGTTTCACACAAAAGCTCGCTAATTTCCCACGGATTGAGCTCTGGGCAAACCGATAAAATTAAGGCTGCCACCCCAGCAGCATGAGGACCAGAAAAGGAATTACCCGCAGGTCCAAGAACTAATGACGCACCATGATCCTTTTCGACCTCCGTCCAATTTGACCTTACACGATGAGAATCTAAAACATTCCAAACGGGGTAGCCCATTGGAAAAGCAGTCAAATCAGGTTTTTGTAAGGGTTTACCAAAAGGATAATCAGAAAAAAACTTCACACCTTCCCAATAACAAGGTCCCATGCTACTAAATGATACTTGATTCCTTAATTGATCCACCCCCGCAATGGAAAGAACACATGGAATATCCTTGGGAAGCCCTATTTGCTTACCAGTAGGCATAGCACGGCGAGAATTAGGCCCATAATTACCAGCCCCACCCACGGCAAAAACTCCTCCGAGAGAAAGATGTTCAAAGGCATTTCGAAAAAGTCCTCGAATTTGACCAAGATCCCGATTTACAATCATAAAACTCATGGAAACAATATCCAAACCGTTTGTCATTAGGTATTCAAGAGTTCGAAGATCAAAACCGCCTTTAAAAAGCATAATTTTGGAATCTGGAGCAATAGCAGTCTGCAAGCCTGAAGATGAAGGTCTACCAGCTATAATGCCCGCACAAGAACTACCATGTGACATGGTTGCACCTAAATCCAATATATTACCTGTGTTTTCTATAAAATTATAACCAAATAAATCATCAATCAGTCCATTTCCGTCATCATCCACACCGTTAAGCTCTTCACCTGAATTCCTAGCTAAAGCATGTATCAAAGATGGAGTGGATAAGATTCCCGTATCAATTACTGCCACCTTTACTCCCCTACCGGTTGCATTTTCTTCATTCCATGCCGCCTGGGCTCCGATCTCCTTTACATTCCATGGAATTTTCAAAACCTGTGTTTTTTGGAAATCTTTTTTTCCCCACTCCTTATCAACGGCTTTCATGGCTAGAAATTCTTTCTTCTTAAGAGGAGTAGAACGACGAAATGATCTGGGAAAGCGGTCGAGGTATATAAAGGAGATCTGCGAATGTCTAACTAGTTCTTTGATGGCAGAATTCTTTGCGAGACAGGAAAATCCATTTACAATCCAAAATTTCTGAAGATTACTAAGCTTTCCATTCTTCAATAGGCTCTCCACTTTTCCCCTTACTTCTTCCCACGAATCCCTTGCTTTCTTCTGAAGTTTAAACAGCACCTGCTTATGATTTTCGGATCTAGAATTCACTGAGTATAAATGAGTTAACCTTTTATACTCTCCTGCTCCTGTTACTAATTGGTCGCTCATACGAACAAAAACAGGAATGTAATCTGATCTATTTAGATCGATCGAAGGATCAATCTTTTCATTTCCTAATAAAGAAAGGGACTTGAAGAAAAGGAAAGGCAACAGTTTGCGATAAAACAGGTTCATCGCTCAATCGAATATATCCATTCGTTTAATAAGACATCACATTGCAAGATACTTCTCTACTTTTTTCTCTAAATCTGCACGGGCATTCTGATCAACTAAATTTCCTTTTTTATCAACCAACCACATAGCTGGAATACTGCTTATTCCATGCTCCTTGGCTAAGCTGGTCTTCCATCCTTTCCCGTCAAAAAACTGGGGCCAGGGCATATCATTTTTAGCGATAAAATCTTCCAACTTACCCTTATCACTGTCCAGTGAAATACCGATTATCTCAAAACCTTTGGAATGCAGTTCATCATAAGTCTTTTTTACGCTTGGGATCTCCTTTACGCATGGACCGCACCAAGTCGCCCAAAAATCAATCAAAACGACTTTTCCTTTCATTTTAGAAAGATCCACTTCTTTACCATCTAAGGAAGTAAACTTCATTTCGAGTGGTTTTCCAAGAGCTTCCCGTTTCTTGAGTTCTCCCTTTGCCTGCGAAATAATTCTACTAATTTGTGGATTACTATTATCAAGGGCAGCGAGACGCTTAAGTATTTTCATACTTTTTTCGTGATCGGATGTCATGCGAGCAACCGCATTTAACATCGCGTATGGCATATGCTCCTCCGGATAGTCTTTGGACAGGAGGTTTCCTACTCTTTCAAGTTCCTTCAAACCAGCCGATCGGTCTTTTTTGAGGGCTGCCCTCACTTCTGTATCCAATTTCTGAAACACTTCATCAAAAGGTGGTTTTTTATCCTCAGATTGCAAAGGACTGCCACATAAAAATAATAGATTTGCGGATAAAATAAAAGCTAGCTGATAGAGGGTATTGGTTTTCATTTTGAAAGATTAGTTCAAAAAGCACTCTTAACACGAGATAAAAAGGCACGCCCGAACAATTACTTGACCAGTACCCATACAATTTCCTTTTGTACGGAATTATTCCGTACTTATGAAGAACTAAGAATAAATTTTAAAGAGCCAAGCCGGCAAGAGCTGCCTTCTTAACCACATTATCAACAGAAATTCCTAATTCACTAAGAACAATGTCACCGGGTGCAGATAATCCGAATCGGTCAATACCAACGACCACTCCGTCAAGTCCGACATATTTTCTCCATATATCGGTTACACCAGCTTCCACTGCCATACGACTGCGGAATTTCTTAGGCAAAGTAGATTCTCTGTAATCAGCATCCTGACGATCAAATCTTTCCATGCAGGGCATGGAAACAACCCGTACTCCGGAACCAAGTTGTTCAGCAGCATCGAGAGCTACGGATAGCTCACTACCAGAGGCTATAATGATTAGCTCAAGTTCACCAACTTCTTTACGAGCAATATATCCGCCTTTTAAAACTCCGTTCCTTCTGTCAGAAACTGGAATCTGGGAAAGATTTGGAACATTTTGACGGGTAAGAATAAGTCCAGTTGGTCCGTCAGTCCTTTCAAGTGCAGCTACAAATGCTCCTGCGGTCTCTTCAGGATCCGCTGGACGGATCACATCAAGATTTGGGATTAGGCGAAGACCACTGGTGGTCTCAATAGGCTGGTGTGTAGGTCCATCCTCGCCAACTGCAACAGAATCATGTGTCCAGATATGAAAAATTGGAAGATTTGCCAATGCGGAAACCCGTACTGAACCACGCATGTAATCTGCAAATACTGCAAATGTGGCACCGGATGGACGAAAAATTCCATAATATCCAATTCCGTTCACAATTGCACCCATTGCATGTTCTCGGATGCCAAAAAGAAGATTTCTTCCTGCATGATTATCACTGGAAAAATCTCCCATTTCCTTGAGATAATTTTTGGTTGAGCCATGAAGATCGGCGGAACCACTAATTAACAATGGAAATGCTTTTGCCAAATCATTTATAATCTGTGAGCCAGCAGCACGGGTGGCCACTTTAGCATCTTCGGCAAATTCTTGGACACTATCCATTAATCCAGCAGGTAATTCACGATTTAACCCGCTTTGTAAAAGAGCGGCTTTTTCGGGATTTGCGGACTGCCATGCGGCAAATGTTTGATCCCATGTCTGGCGATTGGCTTGGCGCTGCTCTTTAAGAGAGGCAAAGTACGCACGAACTTCATCTGAAATGTAAAAGGTTTCCTCAGGAAGTCCAAGTCCCTGCCTTGCGGATTCCGCAAATTTAGCCCCACCCTCACCGTGTCCAGCAGCCGTACCAGCAACTTCGGGGATTCCTTTTCCGATTAATGTCTTACATTCGATAAATGTGGGTTTTCCATTTTTATTTGCACGAGCCTGTTCAAGAGCATCAGAAATTGCATTTAGGTCATGTCCATCTTCCAAACGAATGACATTAAATCCATAGGCACTAAAACGATCCAATACGCTTTCGCTCTGGCTGGCATCAGCCATAGCATCTAGGGTAACATCATTTGAATCGTAAATGATTGTTAAATTATCCAGACCAACATGGGCACCAAGTGAGGCAGCTTCTGCAGCAACTCCCTCCTGAAGACAGCCATCACCGGCAAGACAGACGACTTGGTGATTGATAATTTCATGTTCAGCAGTGTTGAAATGAGCGGCAGCCATTTTTGCGGCAATTGCCAAACCAACTGCATTTCCAACGCCCTGACCAAGGGGTCCAGTTGTGGATTCTACACCAGGTGTTTCCCCAAATTCTGGATGTCCAGGTGTTTTACTGTGCAATTTTCTGAAATTTTTCAATTCTTCAAGTGAAAGATCAAATCCAGAAAGATGTAACCAACCATACAAAAACATACTTCCATGACCGGCAGACAAAACAAAACGGTCACGATTTAGCCAACTTGCATCGGATGGATCGATCTGCAAGTCATGTCCGTAAAGAACAGCACCAATTTCTGCAGCACCGAGTGGAAGACCCAAATGTCCGGAACTACATGCGTGAACAGCGTCGATAGCCAAGCCTCTTGCCTGGTCAGCCGCTTCCTTAAGAATTTCTGTATTTTGTAATGGCATATATAAAATTACTAGGAGTTTGAGAGAAGAGTTAAAAGGTGGTAAGAATTATTGGATTAAAAAACCAATAATTAATCTTGATAGATAACATCGTTTGATGTCAATTCAACCATGTTTTCACCCGGTGCAACTTCAATATTTTTTGACCAGATAGTAACCACCCCTGAATTAATATCTTTATCAATACCAATCAAGTAATACTGATCATCAGGAGATACCCCATTGAGTTCAGCTTTTCCAAATGGATCTGTACGGGTTTTTCCGACTTTTGCTTCAAGTAAAATTGATTTTACACCAAGTGCGATTTCCGGATTACTTATAGAATCTTTTTCAGCACGTGCCCAAATTTCTGCAAATGAGCGAACCTCACCGGCAACTGCACGATCAATTTTCAATTCGCCTAGTAATTCCTGTAAGTTTTGAGTAGTCAGATAAAAATCGGATGCTTGTGCGGGACGACTAGAACCCTGTGACGTAGGGACTGTGGCTTTGAATCGTAAAACAGATTTGGAGTTAGAAGCTACATTTGATGGAATACTTCTTGAGGGTTTGAATTCTTCCATTGGCGGAGGTAATGGGATAGAAACCATATCAACTTCAGGTTTGCTAGGAAGGTTACTTCTTGCCAAATCTTTGTTTTCCAAAGGCTTTCGAATCTGACTAACTGAAGATTCATTGTTAAATCCATTCTCTTTAGAAATAATTTTTGTTAAGTAATCCAATCTTTGTTCTAGAGATAATACATTGTGTCCACGATTAATAAATGCCCTAAGTTCATCATCGTTTGGTTGATAAATTGGTCTGCTTTCAACATCAAGTAGCTTTTGTTCAAGCTCTCTAATTCTATTTTCAAGAGATAAGATTTCTTTTGGGGACTCAGTAATTTTTTTTTGAAAAAATTTTGTTTCCTTAAAAGGTTGAGTTTGTTTACGAGGCGATAATTGTGGATTTTTTGAAAGTTGTTTTAATGTGCAAAATTTTGGATCACCAATATCCATAAACTCGAAAATAGAAATTAATCTAGGGAAAAAGAATGGAACAGATGTTGGATGCTTAGAATAATAAGAAATCATCGCACCAGTTGAGGATGGATCTTCAATTGCTTCAGTCCATGAAACAGACTCTAACAAGCTGAGCTCACCATCAGCATTTTCAGAATTGGCAAAAACAATACTGCTTGCACTAAAAGCAAGTACCAAAAAAAAGGATAGTGGTTCGCGATAGGCGATCATGGACAACAATACTCATTATTATTTTTTTTTAGGTTATTGCAAAGTTTTTCTTCTTGCACATTATAAACATATTTTTTTTTACGAATTGTGTAGACAAAAACTATCTTTGATTACGCAATTAAATCCTAACTTTCCTTACATTCCTTACCAACAGATTTAAAAACCAAGCATTATAATTATGTCCGATTCAAATCCTAAAACAATGATCGAGGCACAAGGTCTCACCAAAGATTATGGAAATTTCATCGCTGTTGACGATTTAACCTTCTCAATTAAAGAAGGTGAAGTTGTTGCCTTTCTTGGACCAAATGGTGCCGGAAAAAGTACAACCATGAAAATGTTAACCGGTTATTTAGCACCTTCGTCAGGGAAAGCAATGATTTGCGGAATGGAGGTTGCAAACAACAGAGAACAAGTTGCAAACCGTATTGGATACCTTCCTGAAAACGGTCCTCTATACGAAGAAATGACTCCCCTGACTCTCCTTAATTTTTTTGGAGATGCAAGAAGTATGGATGAAGATTATAAAAATAAAAGAATTTCAGAAGTTACAGAACAGTGTGCCCTAGAAACTGTTTTAAACAAGCCTATTGGAAAACTCTCTCGTGGATTCCGACAAAGAGTTGGTATGGCAAATGTCTTGCTCCACGAACCTGATGTTTTGATCATGGACGAACCAACCGCAGGACTCGACCCCAACCAGGTTCTTGAAGTCCGCAAGACAATTAAAGGCCTTGGCAAAACAATCTTGTTATCAACACACATCCTTCAAGAAGTGCCAGAAGTTGCAGACAGAGTAATTCTGATCAATCAAGGTAGATTAATTTTTGAGGGAAAGCCTGAAGATCTTAAAGGAGAAACTTCTCTTGATGCTTGGTTCAACCGTAAAACTACGGAAGCTGCCTAACCCAATAGATAAATATTTGTTTAAATCATGAATAAAAAAGCAATTGTAGCAGTATTTAAAAGAAATCTTGCTTCCTACTTTGGAAGCCCAAGTGGATATGTGTTTATTTGTGCATTTCTTCTTGCTAGTGGTTTGGCCGCATTCTGGCCGCAGGAATTTTTTGATTCCAACTTAGCAAACCTTGATCAATTAAATAAATTCCTACCCATTATTTTACTAGGGTTTATTCCTGCGATCACTATGAGTATCTGGGCGGATGAGCGTCGACAAGGAACTGATGAACTTCTTCTCACTTTACCTGGAAGCGATTTTGATGTTGTTGTCGGTAAATATCTAGGTGCTGTTGCCATTTTTACCGCTTCTATTTTCTTTTCCCTAATTGCCAACTACATAGTATTATCTGATCTAGGAAATCCAGATTTCGGATTATTGATTTCTACTTATGTAGGTTATTTTTTTGTTGGGCTTAGCATGCTAGCCATAGGTATGGTTGCTTCTTTTCTTACAGCAAACCTAACAGTTGCTTTCGTTTTAGGAGTCGCGTTCAATGCCCCGCTTGCTTTATTATCTGATGCAGATTGGGGTTTATCAGCAAGCTTTTTAGATTTTAGTCGTGGTATAATTAGTATATCAAGCATTGCTTTCTTTGTTAGTCTTTCTATTGCCATGCTCTATCTCTGTTCTATTCTTATAGGACGTAGACATTGGGTGGGAAATTCGAGTGGTGGCAACAGAGTAATCCATTACAGTGTGAGAGTTTTTGCCGGTCTTGTTATTGCTTATTCTTTAACTTTCTTTTTTCGTAATAACGATGTTGTTCGGATCGATGCAACTGCAGAACAACTGAGTAGCCTTTCTCAAGGTTCAATTGATTTGTTAAAGGATCTTGAAGGTCAGGTTGAAATAGATGCTTTCATATCACCGGCAGAGTCTATGCCTGAACAATATGTGCAAACTCGCATAAATTTACTTACTGCCTTGAGAGAAATTGATCGGGAAAGCAAAAAAGTCTCCGTTGATATTCACGAAATTACTGCTGAGGATAATGCCTCCACCACGGCTGAAAAGTATGGGGTTGAAAATCAAAATGGAATTACCCCTCCTCTTTTTGTTCAAGAAGATGGACGTTTCATGCCATGGCAAAAAGATTTATATCTTGGACTTGTTCTAAAGGGAAGCGGCGGTCAGCAAACTATACCATTTGTTTATAAAGGCCTACCAGTTGAATACGAAATCATGAGAACACTAGGTGCAGTCAGTGGTCCTAGTTCGAAGAAAAAACTAGGAGTTTTTGCCACCGATGCACCTATGATGGGCTCAGGTGGTATGGGAATTATGGGATTTAACTTAGGAGGAGGAACTCCAGCTTGGGAAGTTGTTAATGAATTAAGAAAACAATATGATGTGCAGGACGTTACCGGTGGAGAGATTAATAAAGGGGATTATGATGCACTTCTTGTTGTCCAACCATCTACCCTAGATAATGAAAAAATGGACGAGCTAATTGCTGCCATCAAATCAGGTGTACCGACAGCTATTTTTGAGGATCCACTTCCTTTAATCCAAGGAGGAGTTACTGGTACTTATGAACCTAGAAGAAACAACCAGCAAGGAGGAGGACCAGGTCAACCACCTCCCCCTGCTCCTGAAAAAGGTGATATTTCAAAACTATGGGATCTCTTAGGAGTGCACTTCAATGTAAATCCAAAAGAAAGACTTTCCTCAATAAAAAATGAACTTCTCAAACTTCAAAGTGCAGCTACCGCTAGTCTAGGTCCTGCTCGAGGACGTTTTTCAGAAGTAGGAACTTTCTTCACAAAGCTTAACGACTTGATTAAAAAAACATCCGAGTTTGAAGCCAGAATAAATGCTAATGCGTCCCTATCTAGCAATGATTGGAATAGCCTTTCGCTAACTTCTCTCAGAGACTCCGTTAGTGGCTTAGATTACAGTCACCCCATCAGGAACTACATTGAACAAAAGCTATTAGATCCTGTTGATACAAAGTTGAAAGGGACAGAAAAAAGAATTTTGAGAGATTCTTACAATCCTTTCCCGAAAATTCCCAGATCAGAAAATTTCCCCAACGAGTTCATTTATGTTGGGGGTACATCAAATTCCTTTGCGGATTCACCTGTAACATCTGAACTGCAATACTGCCTTTTTACTTGTGCGGGTGCTCTTTACGAGAATCCTAAGACAAACCTTACATTTACTCCTTTGCTTAAAACTAGAGGTGGAGAGTTGACCGGCAGTACCAGTTTAGACAACTTTTGGACAGGTGGAGTTTTTGGTTCACCAAGAAGATTTAATCCAGACAGGACTTTGTACAGAGGAAATAATTTGCCCGAAACCATTGCAGCATCCATAAACGGTAAAATTCAGGATGGAAACAACACCAGCGAGATAAATGTTATTTTGGTTGCAGATATTGATGTTCTTGCCGACCCATTTTTCAATATTCGAAGTCGTGGACCAGAATCTGATTTCCCATTGGATGTTGATAATGTTACACTTTCTCTTAACCTGATTGATAAATTAGCTAGAGAAGATCGTCTCTTGGATATTCGCAATAGAAGAAGACTACACCGCACTCTTGAAGAATTTGAAAAAAGTATCGAAGAAGCTAGAGAAGTTGCTAGCAGAACTATACAAGAGGCTGAAAACTCAATTCAACAAATTCTTCAGGAAGAAAATAGAAAGCTTAATGCAGCCCTAGCAGATGTTCAAAATAGCCAAGGCACAATGACTCAAGGGCAATTCATGCAGGTACTTCAAACTGAAGCTGCTAAGCTTCAAAAGAATCTTGCAAAAAGAGAACGTGAACTTCGTCAAGATACCAACACCAAGGTAAAATCGGCTGAAAGACAAAGAGATCGAGAAATTAAAGAAAAACAAGAGTACATTCAATTGATGTCAGTATTTCTTCCGCCAATACCACTTCTTATAATTGCAATTGTGGTATTTTGGAAAAAAAGATCAGCAGAAATTCAAGGAGCTATCGCATCTCGGGTTCGCTCTTAAATTTTTCTTTTTAATTTTATAAAATTTAGAAACTCATGAACGAAAACAACAAAACTGTTATTTTTATTGCAACAGCAGCGATTAGTGTTGCTCTAGCTTATTTTTCGATTCCCGCGAAAATTGATCCTACTAGTAAAGGTAATCGTATGGGACAGGCTCTTTTTGATACTTTTGACACAAGACAAGCTACAGGTATTGAAATAGTTGAGATAGATGAAGAAAATCTTGAAGCAAAATCAATTGAAATTGCACAAACTAATAAAGGTTGGTTCATAAGAAGACCGCAAAAAGCTGACTATCCTGCTAATGCTGATAACCAAGTTAAGGATGTTTCTACCATTCTTCTTGATATGCGAATTCTTGACACTGCAGCAGAAGGAGCAGGAGAACATGCAAACTTCGGTGTTCTTGACCCCAGTCGGGCTAATCCCGGTGATCCTGGCATTGGCAAAAGTATAGCTCTTAAAAACAGTTCTGGTTCTAACCTTGCACAATTAATTATTGGAAACGAGGTTAGTGGTCTATCTGGTTCTCATTATGTCCGCAAACCAAATGAAAACACTGTTTTTATCGCTGAGGTTAGAAACGCTAGTGATGTTAGTACCAAGTTTGTAGACTGGGTTGAAAAAGACTTTCTAGATCTAGATAAATGGAATATAAAAAATATAACTCTAGATAATTATGAGGTAAATTTAGCCAAGGGACAGCTTAACAGAACAGGTAATCCATATGTTCTTGACTACGATAATTCCGAGTGGAAGTTAAGTGGTTCAGCATTGTCGCCAAATGAAGAATTAAACAAAGATAAACTAGATGAGCTAAAAGATGCGTTTGATGACCTTAAAATCATCGATGTTGAACGTAAACCGGAAATCCTAGTTAATAACCTGAAACAAGGAAATGAGTTTTTTAGTAATTTAAAAGACCAAAAAAATCAGGCTGTTGTTCAGTCCTTACAACAAAAAGGTTTTTACACTGTTGCTGTTAAAAACCCACAAGGACAACAAGTTCCCAAAGTCGTCTCTAACAAAGGAGAAATTCTTGTCGGGATGAAAGATGGTGTAGAGTATGTGCTGCGATTCGGAGAAATTTATCGCGGATTAGAGGACGATGAAAATTCTACCGGCACAAGTAGATATATTTATGCTTTTGCTAGAGTAAATAAAAACTTATTGGATGCCCCCGAACTAGAACCTGTGCCTGCTCCTTTGGCGAATCCTTCAACAAAACCAACTCAAAAGAAGAACAAAAAAGACAAAGGTGCAGAAGGTGACACTGGCGAAAAAGGGAAAGCAGGCAATTCTCCAAGCATTACACCTCCAGGCCCTCCTCCAAATTTCGTACCTAGTACACCACCACCAGCTAATGCACCCACTCCCCCTCCACCTAGTGTGCAAGCTAAACTTAATGATACTTCTAATACAGATAGTAATCAAAGTTCGGAAGATAGCGAATTTGCCAAGAAAAAGGCAGAGCGAGATGCTGAGATCGCCAGAATTCAAGCATCTAATGCAACCAAGCAAAAAGAATACGACGATAAAATAGCTGAAGCACAGAAAAGAGTTAATGAACTCAACGCAAACCTAGCTGAATGGTACTATGTAATCTCAAACGAAGTTTATGAAAAAATTCGTCTAGAAAGAAATGATTTCGTAAAAGCGAAAGAAGTTGAGTCAGATGATATTCCAGATGAAGTAGCTGCATCCCATATACTGATCTCCTACAAAGGAGCAGACCGAGCTGATTCAAATATAAATCGATCCAAAGAAGAAGCTAAGGCAGAGGCTGAAAGAATTCTTGGGTTAATAGTCAATGATAATAAAGATTTTGCAGAAATGGCTAAAAAACACTCTGACGGTCCTAGTAAAACCAAAGGTGGTGATCTTGGAAAATTCAAGTTCGAGGTAATGGCAAAAGCATTTTCTGAAGCTGCATTTGCACTCGATATCGGAAGCGTTTCAGAGGTTGTTGAAACCGGTTTCGGCTTTCATATTATAAAACGTACTGAATAAAAATAATCATGCATTAAATACTTTGACCTAGTCTAGGTTAAGTATTTAAATTTTTCTTTCAAGAGATGACTTTTGGTTATAATGATGTTGTATGCCATTGCCTTTCTTAAAGTCTAGAGGTTCTCCAGTTTGGAAACGCATCAAATCAGATGATTCAACTCGTTTAAGACTAAAATACGATACTTATTATCATATCTTCGAAAAACAAGAAGGCACTAGAGTTTGGAAAGATGGAAAAGAGTTTATCATGCTTTCCAGTAATGACTACCTTGGACTTACCAATCATCCCCGTATTAAAGAAGCAGGTATTAATGCCATTAAAAAATGGGGTGCCAGTACTACGGGTGCAAGACTGGCAAACGGTGGACGAACTTTTCATCAAGAATTAGAAGAAAAACTCGCTAACTTTCTAGGAAAAGAATCCTGCCATGTTTTTTCTGCCGGTTATCTTGCATGTGCATCAGCAGTTACTGGATTTGCAGAAAGAAAAGATCTTATTCTGGCTGATAAAAATCTTCATTCATCCCTTTGGAGTGGAATTCAATTAAGCGGTGCAAGATGCGAAAGATTCGCTCACAATAATCCATCTCATGCTGCTGAAATTATTGAATATGAAAAAGATTCCAATAAATTTTTCGTCCTAGAAGGTGTTTATTCAATGGAGGGACATATCGCAAAGCTTCCGTCTTTCGTTGAAATTGCAGAGAAACACAATGCATTTATAATTTTAGATGATGCTCATGGTTTTGGGGTTTTAGGAAATCAAGGTCGAGGAACTGCCAATTATTTTGGAATGACAGATGAAGTTGATGTAATCTGTTCAAGTTTTTCAAAGTCATTAGCGGGTGCAGGAGGATTCGTTGCGTCTTCTAGGGATGCTATCGATTATATGAGGAGCCACTCCAAGCAAACTATATTCTCAGCTGCTCTATCTCCTGCTTCATGTGCATGTGCTCAAACAGCTCTTGAAGTCATGCAGGATGAGCCAGAACATCTGCAAAAACTCCAAAGTAATCTCGAAAGGTATAGAAAGATTTTAGATAATCTTAATCTTGATATCTGGGAAAGTGAAACACCAGCTATTCCAATCGTTTTAGGTGAAAAAGAAAAAGTTTATTATTTTTGGAAGGCACTTTTAGAAAAAGGAATTTATACAATAATTTCAATAGCACCAGGCGTTCCTCCTGGAAAGGATCTTATCAGAACTGCTATTTCAGCATCTCACTCTGAAGAGGACTTGGATAGGATCGAAGAAGCTATGGTCTATGCTAAATCCAAAATTTAACTAAATACTATTTTTTTAAGTTAAAATAGGTTAAAAAGGCTTGAATCCACGTAATTAGATTCGTGGAAAAAGGTTTTAAAATACCTCGGCATAAATATGTCCATGCATATGCTTTTTTATCACGAACAGATTCATTTGAAACTATCTTCTCATACCATCTTTCATGCAAAATTCTTTCATTTTTGCTGTTGTATAATTTTCTACCTTCACTAGCTCCTTTTATGTGTATAACGATGCTATCATGAACAACATAATGAAAGTACCCTTCAGAGGACATTCGAAGGCATAAATCAATATCTTCACAACCGTTGAGATAAATTTCATCATATCCTCCTATCTCTAAAAAAGGATTCTTTTTAATTAAACAACACGCTGCGGTAACTGCACTCCATCTTTTAACCTGCCCTTTGAACGGTCGATTTAAAAAGCCCTGTCCATAATGTCGAGGATTTCCTTGTGGCGAAAAAACAACGCCCATGTGGTCATATCTTATTGAGTTTGCCAACTTTTGAACATTTCCAACAACGCCTACATTTTTTCTTGTTTTAAAAACATTAATCATTGGCACCAACCAATTGCCCTTGACGAAAACATCATTATTAAGAAAACACAAATAATCGCCATTTGCTTTTCTAGCAGCGTAATTGCTATTAATCGCAAATCCTTTATTAGTGTCGTTAAAATAAACTCTAAACGGCTCCCCAAGATTCTTTAAAAAATTTACTGTTTCTTGGTTGCTACAATCATCAATTACAATCACTTCATAAGGCAATTGCCTTGAAAGCGTATTTTCGATCTTAGTTAAGCATTTTTTTGTATATTCCAATTGATTATAAACTAATACAATTATACTAACCAAAGGTTTTGGATTTAAGTGTATCTTATCTTTCACTTATAGTGGAAAACAAAGCACTAGCTGTTCGTTTTATGTTAAAAACTTTTTTTGAATGTTCAATGGCCTTGTATCTTAATGAATTAAAATTTTTTGAATCCATCCAGAATCTTCTTAAAATTTCTATCCATTCTATTGCATTATAAGGATTTAAAGAAAATCCAGAAAGTTTATCTGTGAAGGCTTCTGATGCACCTGCGTAGCCTGATGCCATTATAAGACATCCCGAAGCCATTGCCTCAAGAATAACATTAGGTATTCCATCGCGATCCCCATTCTTTGAAACAATTCCCGTAAATAAAAAAATATCTGAACTGAGATATAATTTACTTATAGAGCTTTGATTTTTAGATCCCAAAAATTCAACATTACCAATTAATTCTAGGCGATTTCTTTCAATTAATAACTCTCCCAATAAAGGACCATCACCGACTATTCTCAAACGAAATGGAATACCTATATCTTTTAATTCCCGAGCTATTTTTAACTGGCAAAAATATCCTTTTTTCTCAACCAGTCTTCCTACACTAAGGATTTCAAGTTTTTCACTATTTACTAAATGAAAGCCGTCTCGCTTTGGCCAATTTGATATACCTCGACGAATCAATTTTATTTTTGCAGATGAGACACCAAAACTTTCAATTCTCTTAACAGTTGAAAATGAAGATGTCCGAACAAACTGTGCATGTTTAAATTTAAGATTCAATAACCAATCTCCTCCCTTTCGAAAAACATCATAAGCATGAGCACCCATTGAATACGGAACATCTATTAAACGATTTAGTGCAAAAACTGCAGTTGCAGGCATTGTTGCCCAAACACCATGAACCAGTTCGTAATTTTTTCCCTCAAACTTTTTGGCCTCTACTAGAGCAAAGGCCAAACCTAAAAAAGTCTCATTCCAATTTTGTAAATTAGGACATGGTCTAATCCACAACTCACACAATATCGTCTTAAAAACTTTCGGCTTTTTCCAAGCCCAATATGGAAGCCAAAAAAAAAGTGTTAATAGCCTTGGAAATCTAAAACGGTTAATTTTTCTATTTTCCCATTCACTATTACCACCCCAGATGGAGTAGATATCAGGCTTAAATCCAATATCATCTAGGGCACGAAGCTCTCGTCTAACAAAAGTCTCTGTTGGTCGCGGAAAGGTCGCGTAAAAAAAGGCTACTTTAGTCAACTCGTTTCGTCAATAACTACAAATTACTAAGAACTCTGTTCGAATTTCAAAAATCTTTCAGGCTCATCTTTTCCCTGTTTTCTTCCATTAGAACCATTCCTAAGGGTTTCATCAGTGGCTAACTCACCAGCATTTGATTCATCTTGAGCATCAATTACTGGGAAATAATCAAAAGCAAGTTTAATTTCCTCCGCATGAGCAGTTCGTTCGCCGTCAACTGAGATTTCCCCCTTAAAGCAAGCCAGAGGATGACGAATCCTAGATACCTTAACTTTCATATTAAGCTTATCCCCGGGCTTACAAATACGTCTACATTTAACTCCATCACATGAAGTAAAGAAGATCGTGTTAGGATCAACTTTAGAACTGATTGATGGATCTTCACCCTTCAAAAGAAAGAACACGCACAGTTGTCCAAGTGCTTCGATCATTATGGAAGCTGGGAATACCGGATTTTCTTTAAAATGACCTTCTAAGAAATATTCATTACCAGAAATTTGATAAGTCGCAGAAGCTTCAGAACCATCAATCTTTGCTGATTCGAGAAAAAGAAAAGGTTCTCTGTGAGGCATTAATGATGCAATTTCCTCTATTCGGTAACTCTTCGAACGCTTGGGAGGTTTCTCTCCTTTTGCTTTGGCATTTAAATATGCTTTAACATCTCCCAAAGTTCTCAAATCCCTTAATTCTTCATTATCTATACTTACTTTCAGTGTTTGCTCAATCAACATAACAATTTCAAGCATGGTTAAGGAATCCATACCAAGGTCCTCATACATCCTTAAATTGTCATCACTTTTGGCCAGAATTTCTCTTTGCTCAGGTTCTAAATGTCGATCGATAATCCCTAGAACGATCGTTTCGATCTTAGAAATATCTTTATTTTCACGAAAAGCTAAGGCAGCTTCATAGGTTCCGGCAGGGCAACGTTTAAGTAAATCTCTTAATTCGTCTTCTATCGATAGTTCGGATTTTGTATCCATAACAATTGGGGTAAATATTTTAGGATGTTGTTAGTTCTGTACTATTTATATAAAAATATGTTTTCTATGTCCACTAACTATTTTTAGAACAGAATGCAGCAAAACGAAATAAAGCAAACAAAACCTGTAATACTAACCTGTGCACAACCAACTGGAAAATTAACATTAGGTAATTATCTAGGTGCAGTAAGAAATTGGTCGGAAATGCTTGATCTAAATGATTGTTATTTTGGTATCGTTGATTTGCATGCAATTACCACATCGTCGGAACCCTCAAAACTTAGGCAAAATGTTTTTGATTGTGTTGCACAATATATTGCCTGTGGACTTGATCCCGAAAAATGTCATCAATTTGTTCAATCTCATGTTGTCGGACATACTGAACTTGCTTGGGTTCTCACTTGTCTCACTCCTATTGGTGAATTACAAAGGATGACCCAATTCAAAGATAAAGTAGCAAAACTGGGTTTCTTAAGTTCTGAAGATCAAAATAGTGATTTAAAATTTACTCATGAAAAATCACGACCACAGGCGACAATAAATGCGGGATTACTTTGCTACCCTGTTCTTATGGCAGCAGATATTCTCCTATACAATGCAGATCTTGTACCTGTAGGAGAAGACCAAAGACAGCACCTTGAGCTTTGTAGGGATTTAGCTCAAAAATTCAATCATCAATTCTCGGAAACATTTGTTATCCCTAAAGGTTTTGTTCCAGAAACAGGTGCAAAAATTATGTCTTTGGCGGACCCACAAAGAAAGATGTCAAAGTCAGATGACAATGAACGAGCAACTTTATACATACTTGATGAACCCAACCAAATAAAAAAGAAAATTTCTGCGGCGGTCACTGACTCCGATTCAGAAATAAAATCAAGTCCAGACAAGCCAGGGATTACAAACCTACTGAGTATTCACTCATCCTTATCCGGAAAAAAAATCAGTGACTTGGAAGAACATTTTAGAGGACAAGGCTACGGTGTACTAAAATCTGAATTAACTGATCTAATTGTAGAAAGCTTAAAACCAGTCCGTGAAAAATATCACGAACTAATCAAAGATAAATCATACCTCAAGACTGTGCTTGCACAGGGAGCCAATTCAGCCCAAAAAAGAGCAAATAAAATACTTGGTAAAGTTTATCGAAAGGTTGGATTCCCAGAAAGAGAAAGGGTGAACTAATTTATGCAAATCACTTTTCGCTTGGTTATTTTTTGAAAAAAGCATGAAAGTAATAGCATCTAAACTATAATTATGGATTTCGATAATAATAATGAACAATTCGAAGGCGTAACCAAATGGCCTTTTTACTTCGCTTCCCTATTCATTGTAGTCTTGGTGGTAGGTCTTGCATTTACTCAGTTTCAGGTAAATGGTCTGCTCGATACCTGGCAATTAATCACATGTGCCCTTGCTTCAGGTCTCGCATCTATCTTAGTTTTTATCCCCCACTTCGTTGACAATTTTCTTACGACTGCTCTTGATCCAGATAAATTTAAGAATCAAGAACTCGAGAGGAAGACCTATTTTGACATCAAAGAAATGAGGACTGAATTGGAAGCAATTTCCGTAAAAATAGATAAGGTACCGACTCTGGTCGATAAAATTGTAAAAGAAGCTGGAAAAGATAATGAGAAAGATGATGAAACTTCTCAACTTAGCATACAAATCGAATCATCCTACAGCTCATTAAGTGAAAAAATTAAACTAATTGAAGAACTCATTATACAACCCCCTCTCCTTCCTGAATCTAGTCAAGAAAACGGTGGTTTGGAAAAAGAAATTAATTCTTTGAAAAAAACATTGGATTCCTTGGTAATCAAAATAGACGATTTTTGTAAAGTAATCGATATCCCGAATTTATCATTAGAACGTGAACCAGTTATTGAAGAAGATAATATTTCGGAAGATGATGACAGTTCTGAATCAAATTCAAACGAACAAACTAATTCAGAAAATTTACTGACTGAAGAGATTGCTGATGTCCTCGAACCTGATGAAACTCAAGATTCACAACCTGATGAAATTTCGGAAGATGAAATGCTGATGGAAAAACAAACTGAATTAATTGATGTCGCCCCAGGTAATGAACTAAACATGGAATTAACAGACCCTGTAATTAAAAAAAACTTGGCTACAGAATTAGAAATTGATGATGATTCTAACCTTAATCTCTCTGAAGACAGTAACCAAATTGATAATGAAGAATCGGAAGTTGAACCAAACTCTAAAGATTCAGTATCTACAGATGAACAAGTGAGTGAAGAATTTGAAGAAGAACGCTTTTTAACAGAAAGTTCTTCTTCTGACCTTCCAGACCCGGCTGAAACCATCAGAAAAGTGGATGCTATTCTTCAGGAAACTAATCCCGAAAAAACTGTTGGAATAGAAAATGATAAAATCGAAGATAAGGAATCTCCCCGAAAATTAAACACGGGTAGTACTTCAGTTGTTGCAAATGTTATGATTGGCATTGGAAACAAACCTTATTTAAGAGGAGAAGGACCTGGACTAAGTTGGGATGAAGGAGTTCCGATGAACTTTATTGAGATTGGAAAATGGTCTTGGTCTCCTCCCCAAAAAAATGCATCCCTCACCGTTCAACTTTATCGAAATGATGAAGATCCTGATCAGTCTGGAAAAATAAAAGTAAAAGCTGGCGAAAAAATAGAAATTACTCCTAATTTTTGATAAAGTAATTTATTTTAATAGCTTCATTTACAGGGCAAAATTGAGCTATT